>BNJS01002790.1_pt1 | contig 27357 bp, 31 predicted proteins | sample 8540461 | NCBI WGS metagenome assembly BNJS01 (sample SAMD00202454, study PRJDB9452) | human saliva metagenome | isolation source: human saliva | place: Japan | reverse complement strand
TTCAATGTTTCTTCAATCCGTTTCAAAACGCTGGTAACGCTTTTGAACTGGATGGGCGGCGTTTCTCACTCTCTAAACAGGGAGAACAGGAACGCCGCTTTTTTCATGCCCTTTGTTACGCAGTAGGGGCAGAAAAAGCCTTGCTACAAGCGGCTTTCCGGGCGCGTATCTGACGCGGCAAGGGTTTTATACCTTATCCCCCCGAAACCGCGCTTCTACTGCGTAACAAATCCACAGCAAAAGGAGTGATTTACTATGGCAGTTTTCCGGGTGGAACGAAACAGGGGCTACACCGTTATGAGCAACCACCACCTACGCAACAAGGAGCTATCCCTAAAGGCAAAGGGGCTTTTGTCGCAAATGCTGTCACTCCCCGAAGATTGGGACTACACCTTGAAAGGCTTATCCCTTATCAACCGGGAGAAGATAGACGCTATCCGCGAAGCCATACGGGAGCTTGAAAGAGCCGGGTATATCGTCCGTTCAAGGGAGCGCGACGAGAAAGGACGCTTGCGGGGCGCGGACTATGTGATATTCGAGCAGCCGCAGCCGCCTACGCCGGATTTACCTACATTGGAAAATCCAACATTGGATAATCCAACACAGGAAAAACCAACATTGGAAAAACCTACGTTGGAAAATCCAACGCAATTAAATAAAGATATACAAAGAACTGACTTACCAAAAAAAGAAAAATCAAATACGGATTTATCAAGTACCCATTCCATTCCTATCCTTTCCCCTAACCCCTCACCTTGCGGGGGAGCGGCTACGCCGCCGGAACGGAAAGGAACGGAAGCGGCAGCACAGAGCGCAGTAGAGATATACCGGGAAATCATCAAGGACAATATCAACTACGACATTCTCAAACAGGACATGAAATTTGACGGGGACAGGCTTGACGAGATTGTAGACCTCATGCTTGAAACGGTATGCACCGCCAGAAAGCGGGTACGGATTGCGGGGGATGACTACCCGGCAGAGCTTGTGAAGTCAAAGTTTATGAAACTGGACGGCGAGCATATCCGCTTTGTGCTTGACTGTATGCGGGAGAACACAACCAAAATCCGCAACATCAAGCAATATCTGAAAGCAGCCCTTTTCAATGCCCCGTCCACAATCGGCAACTATTACACTTCCCTTGTCGCCCATGACATGGCAAGCGGCGCACTTGCGCCACAGGAGCCGCACGACCCTTATTCATTCAAACCGGGCGAAAGCCTGTAAACACTAAAAGGAGGATTTTTATTATGGCACAGAGAACAGGAGCATTGGTATTTGACGAGCGCACCGACCGTTACGACATTCGCTTTGACCTCAATACTTACTATGGCGGGCTGCATTGCGGCGAGTGCTTTGACGTGTTCGTGCGGGGCAAGTGGAAGCCTACCCGGATTGAATACGGTGATAACTGGTATCTTGTGGGTATCAGAGCCGAGGACTTGAACGGGCTGCGCGTCCGTATCTGACCGCCGCCCCATAAAGAAACGCGAAAGGAGGACGCGAGAAATTGCAGGACGAAGTAAACGAAAAGACCATAGCCCTTTACATCAAGACCGGGAAGCTGACCGCGCAGACGCTCCAAAAGGCAATGAAAGCCATTCTGTCAAAGGGCAAGAAGCAGCTTACGAAACAGCCACAGGGCAAGCAGAGCTTAAAGCAGCTTATGAAGCAAAACGCGGGCGTTTCCAACATTGAGATTACCGAGGGCAATATAAAAGCCTTTGAGAGTACGGCGAAAAAGTACGGTATCGACTTTGCGCTGAAAAAGGACACAACGGAAAGCCCGCCCCGCTATCTTGTTTTCTTCAAGGGGCGGGACGCGGACGTGCTGACCGCAGCTTTCAAGGAGTTTTCCGCAAAGAAGCTGACACAGGATAAAAAGCCCTCTATCCGAAAGCTGCTCTCAACCCTCAAAGAAGCCGCACAGCGCAGAAACGCACAGCGCGAGAAAGTAAAAAACAAAGACAGGGGGCGGGAATTATGAAGCCGGAAATCAAGAAGCTGCTTATCCTCAATCTCCCGTATCTGCTCTTTGTCTGGCTCTTTGATAAAGTGGGCGCGGCTGTCCGGCTTTCCCCCGGCGCGGACGCAAGCGCAAAGCTGCTACATCTTGGGGACGGTTTTACCGCCGCCTTTTCCAGTGCCGCGCCGAGCTTCCACCCGGCAGATTTAGCTTTAGGCATTGCGGGGGCGGTCATTGTCCGGCTGATTATCTACGTCAAGGGCAAGAACGCGAAGAAGTACAGGAAAGGCATGGAATACGGCTCTGCACGTTGGGGGACAGCCGAGGACATAAAGCCGTACACAGACCCGGTATTTGAAAACAATATCCCCCTCACGCAGACGGAACGGCTCACCATGAACAGCCGCCCGAAGCAGCCGAAATATGCCCGCAACAAGAACATTCTTGTAATCGGCGGTTCCGGCAGCGGCAAGACAAGGTTTTTCGTCAAACCGTCGCTCATGCAAATGCACAGCAGCTATGTTGTCACAGACCCGAAAGGCACCGTCTTAATCGAGTGCGGGAAGCTCTTACAGCGGGGCGGCTATCGGATAAAGTGCTGAATACGATTAACTTCAAGAAATCCATGAAATACAATCCCTTTGCCTATCTGCGGAGCGAAAAGGACATTTTGAAGTTAGTCAACACCATTATCACCAACACCAAAGGCGACGGGGAGAAATCCGGCGAGGATTTTTGGGTGAAAGCGGAAAAGCTCTACTACACCGCGCTAATCGGCTATATCTGGTACGAAGCACCGGAGGAAGAAAAGAACTTCACGACGCTGCTTGAAATGATAAATGCGTCGGAAGCCCGCGAGGACGACGAGGACTTCCAGAACCCGGTTGACCTCATGTTTGAACGTCTGGAAGAAAAAGACCCGGAGCATTTCGCGGTCAAGCAGTACAAAAATACAAACTTGCGGCGGGCAAAACGGCGAAATCTATCTTAATTTCATGCGGCGCGAGGTTAGCCCCATTCGACATTAAGGAGCTGCGGGAGCTTATGGAAACCGACGAAATGGAGCTTGACACCATAGGCGACAGAAAGACCGCCCTTTTCGTCATCATCAGCGACACCGACGACACCTTTAACTTTGTCGTGAGTATCCTCTACACACAGCTATTCAACCTCTTATGCGACAAGGCAGATGATGTGTACGGCGGGCGGCTTCCCGTCCATGTACGGTGCTTGCTTGATGAATTTGCGAATATCGGGCAGATACCGAAGTTTGAAAAGCTCATTGCTACCATACGGAGCCGGGAAATCTCCGCGTCAATCATCTTGCAGAGCCAGTCACAGCTAAAGGCAATCTACAAGGACAACGCCGATACCATAGTCGGCAACTGCGACACCACGCTTTTCTTGGGCGGCAAGGAGAAACAACCCTCAAAGAAATATCGGAGATTTTAGGCAAGGAAACGATAGACAGCTTCAACACGTCCGAAACCAGAGGGCGGGAGCTTTCGCATGGACTGAACTATCAGAAATTGGGAAAGGAGCTTATGACACAGGACGAAATCGCGGTCATGGACGGAGGGAAATGTATCTTGCAGCTACGCGGGGTGCGCCCGTTCTTTTCGGACAAATTCGACATAACGAAGCACCCGAAATACAAGTACCTGTCCGACGCAGACCCGAAGAACGCCTTTGACATGGAGAAGCACTTGCGCCGCCGCCCCGCTATCGTCAAGCCCGATGAAGTCTTTGACTATTACGAGATTGACGCGGCAGACTTGCCGGAAGATACGGAAGCGTAAAAGAAAAGGACAGGGAAAAGACCTTTGCATTATGGAAATGTGCATAACTGCCTATTCCGTCATGGAAAACGCCGTTCACAGCACATGGAAAAGCAAAGGGCAGCTTTCCCACGTCCTGCAAACAGCGTTTCCCACAACTCCATGAGCAAGGCAGTTATACACATTCCCACAATGCCGACTGCTACGACGAAAACCGCACCCTCTCTTTCTTTCATAAGAGCAAAAAACCTTAAAGGAGGTATCACTATCAGGAACGTAAACACTGGCTACATGATACGCGCCCCTACTCCCCCGGCGCAGCACACAGCGGCAGAAGCCGCACCCCTTACAACTGAATACCGCCACGCCGCAGACATTTAGGCGGCGTGGGGAACCCGCCGAACCCCGGCGGGCTTATGACCGCGGCAGTTACCAAAACTGACCGCCGTTTTTTATGCCCTTTTTCGGGCAGCCGCACACGCGGCAAGAAAGGAGAACTTTATGACATTTTTTGCTTCCGCAGTAGGCGTTTTGAAAACACTTGTTATCGCTCTTGGAGCCGGGCTTGGTATCTGGGGCGTTGTCAACCTCATGGAGGGCTACGGCAACGACAACCCCGGCGCGAAAAGCCAGGGCATGAAGCAGCTCATGGCGGGCGGCGGCGTTGCCCTTATCGGGACGACCCTTGTACCCCTGCTTGCCAACCTGTTCAGCTAAGAAGCGCGGGTAAAGGCTTATGCAGAGCATACTTGACGCGATTAACGAATGGATAAAGGAAATCCTCATAGGAGCCATAAACGGTAATCTGTCAACTATGTTCGGGGACGTGAACGAGAAAGTCGGCACTATCGCCGCAGAGGTAGGGCAGACCCCGCAAGGGTGGAACGCGGGTATCTTCTCCATGATACGGACGCTATCGGAGAACGTAATCGTACCCATTGCGGGGCTTGTCATTACCTACGTCCTATGCTATGAGCTTATCAGCATGGTAACGGAAAAGAACAATATGCACGACGTTGACACTTCCATGTTTTTTAAGTGGGTATTCAAGGCTTACGTCGCAGTCTACCTTGTGACGCATACCTTTGACATCACTATGGCGGTGTTCGATATGGCGCAGCACGTTGTTTCCGGCGCGGCGGGGGTAATCGGCGGCAGCACGAACATTGATGTTGCCGCCGCCCTGTCGTCCATGCAGAGCGGGCTTGACGCTATGGAAATCCCCGAACTGCTCTTACTTGTCATGGAAACAAGCCTTGTGAGCTTGTGCATGAAGATAATGTCCGTACTGATAACCGTTATCCTCTACGGCAGAATGATAGAAATTTACCTTTACTGTTCGGTATCGCCTATCCCGTTTGCAACATTCACTAACCGGGAATGGGGACAGATAGGGAACAACTACCTAAAATCCCTGTTCGCCCTTGGCTTTCAAGGCTTCCTCATAATGATATGCGTCGGCATTTACGCCGTACTGGTGAACAACATGATAATAGCGGACAACCTGCACAGCGCGATTTTCTCCCTTGCAGCCTATACCGTTATCCTCTGTTTCTCCCTGTTCAAATCCGGCGCACTGGCGAAGTCGATTTTCTCCGCGCATTAGCGGCGTGTCAAGGGTAGGGTGGAGATTTTCAGAGCAAAGCGGCGAAAATACTACCCGACCTTGACGCGGGAAAACCCCATAGAATAGGGACGGGCAAAGGGCAGAAATTGACCTTTGCCTTGATTACCCCTATGGGAAGTTACAGCAACAAAAAACTACGAAAGGAGGTTTTCACTTGGCGTATGTACCCGTACCCAAAGACTTATCCAAAGTCAAAACAAAAGTAGCGTTCAACCTTACCAAACGGCAGATTGTATGTTTTGCGGTGGCTCTCCTGTTAGGGCTTCCGCTTTTCTTTCTGCTCAAAGACAGCACAGGCACAAGCCTTGCGTCTATGGCTATGATTGCGGTCATGCTGCCCTGTTTCCTCTTTGCCATGTATGAAAAGCATGGACAGCCCCTTGAAGTGGTGGTGAGGAACATCATACGGACGAAATTCATAGCCCCCAAAGAACGACCATACAGGACTGAAAATCTATATGCTGCCCTTGAACGGCAGAGAAACTTGAAAAGGAGGTATCAGCGATTGCAAAAGGAAACACGAAGAAACAGCGCGGCGGGAAACGCCCCCGCAAAGGCTAACCCGCCCCGCAAGCTCACCCGCACCGAAAAGAAACAGATTGCGGAAATCATCAGACAGGCAAAGGGCGACGGAAAAGCGCACACCGCGCAGCAGACAATCCCCTATATCCAGATGTACCCGGACGGTATCTGCAAGGTTACGGAACGGAAATACTCAAAGACCATAGCCTTTGAAGATATTAACTATCAGCTTGCACAGGCAGACGACAAGACCGCCATTTTTGAGAACTGGTGCGACTTCCTCAACTACTTTGACGCTTCCGTTTCGGTGCAGCTCTCTTTCATCAATCAGGGGACGCAGCGGGGCGAAGCGGAGAAATCTATCCATATCCCGGCACAGGACGACGCTTTCAACTCTATCCGCAGCGAATACCGGGATATGCTGAAAAACCAGCTTGCAAAGGGCAACAACGGGCTTGTCAAAGCAAAATATATCACCTTTGCCATTGAAGCCGACAGTCTGGGCGCGGCGAAATCCCGCCTTGCCCGTATCGAAACGGACGTACTCAACAACTTTAAGCTCTTAGGCGTGTCTGCCCGCCCCATGACAGGCTATGAACGCCTTAAAATGCTGCATGGGATTTTCCACCCGGAGGGCGGGCAGTTTGCCTTTGATTTTTCATGGCTTGCCCCGTCCGGGCTTTCCACAAAGGACTTTATCGCCCCGTCCTCTTTCCGTTTTGGCGAGGGGCGTTACTTCCGCATGGGGCGCAAAATCGGCGCGGTTTCATTCCTTGAAATCCTTGCCCCGGAATTAAACGACCGTATCTTGTCCGACATACTGGACTTGGAAACGGGCGTTATCGTCAATCTGCATATCCACAGTATCGACCAGACCGAAGCCATAAAGACAATCAAGCGGAAGATTACCGACCTTGACAAAATGAAAATCGAGGAACAGAAAAAAGCGGTACGCAGCGGCTATGACATGGATATTATACCGTCCGACCTTGCCACATTCGGCAGCGAAGCGAAGAACCTCTTACAGGACTTGCAGAGCCGGAATGAAAGAATGTTCCTCTTGACGTTCCTTGTGGTGAACATGGCGGACACAAAAAGGAAACTGGAAAATGACGTGTTCGCGGCGGCGGGCATTGCACAGAAGAACAACTGCGCCCTCACCCGCCTTGACTACCAACAGGAAGCGGGGCTTATGTCCTCTGTACCGCTTGGGGAGAACCTTATCCCCATTCAAAGGGGGCTTACCACTTCAAGCACAGCTATCTTTATCCCCTTTATCACACAGGAGCTTTTCCAGACGGGCGCGGCGTTGTACTACGGCTTAAATGCCCTGTCTAACAACATGATACTCTGCGACCGCAAACAGCTAAAGAACCCCAACGGCTTAATCTTGGGGACGCCGGGAAGCGGGAAATCCTTTGCAGCCAAACGGGAAATGACAAACGCTTTCCTCATTACGGACGACGACATTATCATCTGCGACCCGGAAGCAGAGTATTTTTTTCCCTTGTGCAGCGGCTTGCCGGGCAAGTGATACGCTTGTCGCCTACGGGCAAGGGCATTGACGGGAAGCCCCAGTATGTGAACCCTATGGATATTAACCTCAACTATTCCGAGGACGACAGCCCGCTTGCGCTGAAATCCGACTTTATCCTCTCCCTCTGCGAGCTTGTCATAGGCGGTAAGGAGGGCTTGCAGCCCGTCGATAAGACCGTCATTGACCGCGCCGTTAGGAACGTGTACCGCCCTTTCCTTGCAGACCCCGACCCGGAGAAAAATGCCGATTTTGGGCGACCTCTACGACGAGCTTTTTGAAGCAGCCGGAGCCGGAAGCGGCGCGTATCGCGTCGGCGTTGGAGCTGTATGTTTCCGGGAGCCTTAACGTCTTTAACCACAGGACGAATGTAGAGCTTTCAAACCGCCTTGTCTGCTTTTGACATCAAGCAGCTTGGGAAGCAGCTCAAAAAGTTAGGTATGCTCATTGTGCAAGACCGGTATGGAACCGCGTCACTATCAACCGGGCAGAAAGGAAATCCACCCGCTACTACATGGACGAATTTCATCTTCTCTTGAAAGAGGAACAGACCGCCGCCTATTCCGTCGAAATCTGGAAGCGTTTCAGAAAATGGGGCGGCATACCCACAGCCATTACGCAGAACGTCAAAGATTTGCTTGCTTCCCGCGAAGTGGAAAAATATCTTTGAAAAACTCTGATTTTGTCCTCATGCTCAATCAGGCGGCGGGCGACCGGGCTATCCTTGCGAAGCAGCTCAATATCTCCCCGCAGCAGATGAAATATGTCACCCACACCGAAGCGGGCGAGGGGCTTATTTTCTACGGGAACGTGGTACTGCCCTTTGTAGACCGCTTCCCGAAAGACACCGAACTTTACCGGGTAATGACGACGAAGCCGGAGGAAGTGGGCGAAGCATGAACGGGCTGAACACAGACACAATCATCAACCGGGACGCGCTCTATGCCCTGCGGGAGCTTCCAGAGGAAAGCGTACACTGTTGCGTCACAAGCCCGCCCTACTACGCACTTAGGGACTACGGGCTTGATATGCAGATTGGGCGGGAGGACACGCCGGAGCAGTACATTGACAGGCTTGTTGACGTGTTCCACGAATTAAAGCGCGTCTTGCGTTCCGACGGTACTTTCTGGCTGAATATCGCGGACACCTACTGCGGCACAGGGAATAAAGGCTATCATGCAGACCCGAAGAACCCCAGAGGGAGAAACGGACAGCAGATTGCAAGAAACAACCGCGTTTCCGGCTGCAAACAAAAGGACTTAATCGGTATTCCGTGGCTCTTGGCTTTTGCCCTACGCGCTGACGGGTGGTATTTAAGGAGCGATATTATCTGGCAGAAAGAGAACCCCATGCCGGAGAGCGTGAAAGACCGCCCCACCCGCTGCTATGAACATATCTTTCTGCTTACGAAGTCAAAGAAGTATTTCTATGACGCAGCCGCCATAGCCGAACCGTTAGCCCCTACAACGGCGGCGCGGTACCGCACCGGGCGCAGCGCGGGACAGAAATATGCGGACGAAGTACCCGGACAGGGGAAAGTACAAGGGCTTAACCGGGCAAGGAGCGGCAGCTACTACGACGAAGCCCTCATGCCGACCATGCGGAACAGGCGGGACGTGTGGCTTATCAATACCGTACCCTACAAGGGCGGGCATTTCGCCGCGTTCCCGCCGAAATTAGCCGAAACCTGTATCAAGGCGGGCTGTCCGAAAGGCGGCGTTGTGCTTGACCCCTTTTTCGGCAGCGGCACGACGGGGGCAGCCGCGAAGCAGCTCCACAGGCATTATATAGGCATTGAGATAAACACCGAATATTGCGCCCTTGCAAGGGCGCGGATTGGAGGGACAGAAAAATAAAACAGTATAAAGCGCGTGAGAAAGTCACGCAGAAAATGACCCGCGAGGGAGCCGTTGAGGTAAACGCCGCCACAGGCAAGAAAAAGCGTATCAGCAACCGCATAAGGGACGCTGACCTTACCAGAAAGGAAGCCGCCCCGCAGCAGCCGGAACAGGCAGCGCAGACCATACCGGGCGGCGCAGCTTCCGCGTCCGCAGCCGACGCGCCGCCGCTTCCCCATGCGCCGGGGGCAGAACGGGAACAGGACACCGTCGCAGCCGAGCGCGTCTTAGAGCATATCGACGGGGCGCATACCCGCGCCGCTTCCAAAAAGGCGGCGAGAAAGGCACAGGCAGAAGCCACAGCAAAAGAAAAATCTTCCCGCTTGCAGTTTACCGAGGAAGAACGGGCAACGCCGGAGCTTGAAAGGCATATCCGAAAATCGGACAAAGCAGCCGACCGTCTGGACGCGGCAAAGGCAGCTATCCCCAAAGAAAAGAAACTTGTGGGGGAGCGCACCTTTGACGAAGCTACCGGGAAAGGCAAGACCCGCCTGCACTTTGAGGAACGGGAAAGCCCATAGGAAAGAACAAGCCCCACAATAACCCGCTATCCCGCCCCGCACAGGAAGCGAGTATTTTCGTCCATAACAAGATACATTCCGTTGAAAAGGACAATTCCGGCGTTGAGGGGGCGCACAAATCCGAAGAACTGGCAGAGCGCGGCGCGAAGTACGGGGCGCGGAAAGTCAAGGAGGGCTACCGCAGCCACAAGCTCAAACCCTACCGGGCGGCGGCAAAGGCAGAGAAAGCGGCGTTCAAGGCGAATGTGGATTTCCAGTACCACAAAGCCCTACATGACAATCCGCAGATTGGAGGCAACCCCCTTTCCCGCTTCATGCAGAAACAGCAAATCAAGCGGCAGTATGCAAAGGCGGCAAGGAAAAGCGGAGCAAAAACGGCACAGAAAGCCGCAGAGAACACCCGCAAGGCAGCGAAGAAAACAGCCGAGGAAACAAAGAAAGCGGCGGCGTTTGTGGCAAGGCACCCGGCGGGCGTATGTATCTCCGTTGCTGCGCTGCTCTTATTCATCATGGTATCGGCGGGGCTTTCCTCTTGCGGCTCTATGTTCTCCGGCTTGATGAACGGCATTGTCGGGACTTCCTACACGTCGGAGGACAGCGACCTTGTGGCGACGGAAAACAATTACGCCGCAAAGGAAAACGAGCTTCAGCAGAGGATTGACAATATCGAGCGCGACAATCCGGGCTATGACGAATACCGTTACGACCTTGACAGTATCGGGCATAACCCCCACGAATTAGCGTCCTACCTCACCGCCCTTTTCCAGACCTACACCCCGCAGAGCGCACAGGCAGAAATAAACCGCGTCTTTGCCATGCAGTACACCTTGACGCTGACGGAAGAAATTGAAGTACGCCACAGGACGGAAACCCGCACAGGAACGCGCACCGTCACCGACCCGGAAACGGGGGAAACCTCTACGGAAACCTATGAATACGAGGTTGACGTTGCCTATAACTATTACATTCTGAACGTGAAGCTGACAAACAAGCCTGTTTCCGAGATTGCGGAGGAACTTCTAACGCCGGAGCAGCTTGAAATGTACCGCGTCTATCTGGAAACAAGCGGCAACAAACCGCTGATTTTCGGCGGCGGTTCCCCCGACACAGGAGCGTCCGAGGATTTAAGCGGCGTACAGCTTGTGAACGGCACACGCCCCGGCAACACCGCCATTGTAGAGCTTGCAAAGCGGCAGGCCGGAAACGTGGGCGGGCGTCCTTATTGGGAGCTGGTACGGATTTAACAGCCGCGTGGAATGGTGCGCCTGTTTCGTTTCATGGTGCTACGGACAGGCGGGGCTATCCGAGCCGCGTTTTGCCGGGTGCCAGTCACAGGGCGTACCGTGGTTCCAGTCACGCGGGCAATGGGGCGCGAGGGGCTATGCGAATATCGCCCCCGGCGACGCTATCTTTTTCGACTGGGACGGGGACGGGAGCGCAGACCATGTAGGGCTTGTTATCGGGACGGACGGGGAGCGCGTCTATACCGTCGAGGGCAATTCCGGCGACGCCTGTAAGATAAAGAGCTATCCCGTTGACTATTCCTGTATCAAAGGCTATGGGCTGATGAACTGGAATTAACTTTTTGAGCAAAGAAAGGAGAAATTGATTTATGGCTATGAACAAGATTGAACGTATCGACAGGGAGATTGCAAAGACCCGCGAGAAAATCACCGAGTACCAGAACAGATTAAGGGGGCTTGAAGCGCAGAAAACCGAAGCGGAAATCTGCAAATCGTACAGCTTGTGCGCTCCATGCGCCTTTCCCCGCATGAGCTTTCCGCTATGCTGAAAGACGGCGGTATTCCGGGCATGGAAGCCGCGCCGGGCTACCCCGCAGAACCCGCAGACCACGACACCGAAGAAATGGAGGACACCGAGAATGAATAAGAAAATCTTTAGAACCTTGACCGCACTCTGCGCCGCCCTCATGCTGACGGGCGGCTTTTCCGTTACCGCCTTTGCACAGACCCCGGAGGGACAGGACGACACCGACGACAGCGGCGTTGTCTATGAGGAACCCGAAAAGGAAGAACCCCTTACCCCGGACGGGAACGCGACCCTTGTAGACGATTTCGGCGGCAACAAGCAGCTTATCACAGTGACGACCAAAAACGGCAATTACTTCTATATCCTCATTGACCGGGACGACGAGGGCGAGAACACCGTACATTTCCTTAATCAAGTGGACGAAGCCGACCTTATGGCACTCATGGAGGACGGAAGCACCGAAACAGCTGCCCCGCCCGCCGTTTGCAGTTGTACCGACAAATGCGAAGCCGGAAAGGTAAATGTGAGCTGCCCCGTCTGTAAAGACAACATGACCGCTTGCAGCGGCAAGGAAGCGGAGCCGGAAACCGAGGAACCGACGGAGCAGCCCAAAGAAAAAGGCAATACAGGCGGGCTTGTGCTTTTCCCTGTCGTAGCACTTCTTGGCGGCGGGGGCGCACTCTACTATTTTAAGTTTATGAAGCCGAAACAGAGCGTCAAGGGCGACACCGACCTTGAAGATTTCGATTTTGACGACTACGACGAGGACGAGCCGGAGCCGGACGAGGGGGACGGGCTTTCCGATGAAGAACAGGAGGACGAGGAATGAGCTATGCGTTAGTCATTGCAGAGAAACCGAGTGTTGCGGCGGCGATTGCCGCCGCGCTTGGCGTTGAGGAAAAGAAAGACGGATATATCGAGGGCGGCGGCTACCTCATTTCATGGTGCGTCGGACATTTGGTACAGCTTGCGGAAGCTGCCGCCTACGGGGAGCAGTACAGGAAATGGCAGCTTGACAGCCTACCCATTCTGCCGGAGGAATGGCAGTACACCGTTGACCCGGACAAGGGGAAGCAGTTTGCGACATTAAAGGAGCTTTTGCACCGCGCCGACGTTTCCGAAGTGGTGAACGCCTGCGACGCGGGGCGCGAGGGCGAGCTTATCTTCCGCTTTGTCTACGAAGTGGCGGGCTGCAAAAGAAGCCCATGCGCCGCTTGTGGATTTCCTCAATGGAGGACGGGGCAATCAAGGCGGGCTTTGCTTCCCTCAAAGACGGGCGGGAATATGACGCGCTCTTTGCGTCTGCCCTCTGCCGCGCAAAGGCTGACTGGCTTATCGGCATTAACGCCACCCGGCTTTTCTCATGCCTGTATGGAAAGACCTTGAACGTGGGGCGCGTCCAGACCCCGACCCTCAAATGCTCACCGACCGGGACGCGGCTATCTCCCATTTCCAGAAAGAGAAATATTACCATGTGCGTCTTGACTTATCCGGCGCGGAAGCGGCAAGCGAGAGGATTTCCGACAAGGCAGAAGCCGACGCGCTGAAAGGGGCTTGCGAAGCGGGAAAGGCGGTATGCGTTTCCCTCACCAGAGAGAAGAAAACCGCAGCCCCGCCAAAGCTCTTTGACCTTACCTCTTTGCAGCGGGAAGCGAACCGCATTTTCGGCTACACCGCGAAGCAGACCCTTGACCTTGCACAATCCCTTTATGAAAAGCGGCTCTTGACTTATCCGAGGACGGACAGCAGTTTTCTTACTGACGACATGAGCGGCACCGCAGCGGGCATTATCACGCTGCTTTGTGAAAAGCTCCCCTTTATGGAGGGCGCGGGCTTCACGCCGGGGATTGCAAAGGTATTAGACAGCAAGAAAGTATCAGACCACCACGCAATCATTCCCACTATGGAGCTTGCAAAGACAGAACTTGCCGCGCTGCCGGAAAGCGAGAAAAATATCCTTGCCCTTACGGGGGCGCGTCTGCTCTCTGCCACCGCCGAGCCACATATCTTTGAAGCGGTTACGGCGGTTTTCTCATGCGCCGGGGCAGACTTCACCGCAAGGGGAAAGACCGTACTTTCGGACGGTTGGAAAGAGATTGAACGCAGATACCGGGCGACGCTGAAACAAAAGCCCGACCCGGAGGACGGGGAAAATGAGGGCGCGACGCTGCCGGAGCTTTCCGAGGGACAGGGCTTCCCTAACCCCGCCGCAAAGGTAACGGAGCATACTACAACGCCGCCGAAGCCCCACAGCGAAGCGTCGCTTCTCTCTGCTATGGAACGCGCCGGGAACGGGGACACCGACCCGGACGCGGAACGCCGGGGGCTTGGTACTCCCGCCACCCGCGCCGCAGTCATTGAAAAACTGGTAAAGGGCGGCTTTGCGGAGCGCAAGGGCAAGCAGCTTATCCCCACACAGAACGGAGCCGCCCTTATATCAATCTTGCCGGATATGCTCACTTCCCCGCAGCTTACCGCAGAATGGGAGAACAATCTGACGCAGATAGCAAAGGGAGCCGCAGACCCCGGAGAATTTCTGTCCGGCATTGAAGCTATGGCGCGGGAGCTTGTGCAGACACACGCCGCAGCACTGGACGGGAAAAAGGATTTATTCAGAGAGGAAAAGCCCTCTATCGGGAAATGCCCCCGTTGCGGTTCCCCCGTCCATGAGGGGAAGAAAAACTACTATTGCAGCAACAGGGAATGTGCCTTTGTCATGTGGAAGAACGACCGTTTCTTTGAGGAACGCAAGACCGCTTTTTCCGCGAAGATTGCCGCCGCGCTCCTTAAATCCGGCAAGGCGAATGTGAAGAAGCTCTATTCCCCGAAAACAGGCAAGACCTACGACGGAACTATCGTTTTAGCTGACACTGGCGGGAAATACGTCAACTACCGTATCGAAGTGCAGAAGAACAAAAAACTGGAATAGCAAGCATAGGAAGCGGGTACCCACTTCCGTAAATCCCTGTCTGCCGCTGACGCGCCGGACGGGGATTTTGCTTGTTGGGAAGTTTCCCAAACCCTCTTTTTGCGGAGGGCTTCACCCTCTGAAAATCTTCAAAAACTTTGGCAGAAATGCGGGTGTGCCGTAGTAGGCTATGCAGCCCAAAAATGCAGCTTATGACGCTGCCCCAGAGAAAGGAGGTTTTCATTTATGGCAAGTTTACGGGACACCGTAAAGGACTATCAGGACGAGCTTAGGGACGGTATCGCATGGGTAGCGTTCTGGAAACAGGGGCGTTCATGGAACGCGGAATATTTTCATCTTGATATGAATGATACGCTCTACCCGGAGGACAGGAGCCGGTTAGAGGAAATCAAAAGCATTGACCCCGCCGCCGTTATCTTAAACGGCTATTACTGCGGGCATTTAGGCGAGGATATGAGCCTTGACGAGCTGACCGCCGGAGTGCGCTACCACTACGAAAACAGCATGAACGACATTGACGGTTTTATCGGGGCGCATGACGACAGGCTTCCCCCGGAGGTTATCGAGAAAGCGAGGGCAGCCGCCCATGAAGCGGGGCTTCCCTTTTCCGAAAAGCCCTACCGGGACGGGGAGGATTTTAACCCCTATGTATTTGACGGGAGCATGAGCATTGAAGATTTTAAGCTTATGCACCGCATGATGGAACAGGAAAGGAGAGAAAAAATGAGCGAGCAGTTTTCGATTTTGATTGACAGCCGCACCCGCTTTGAAACAGGCGAACCGGGCGGCGTGTGGCTTCCCATGCCGACTACAACGCAGCAGCTTCACGCGGCTATGGAAAGCGTCGGCATTACCGCAGACAACCCACAGGATTTTTTCATCAATGGATTTGCAGACACCGAGCAGCAGCCCTTTGACGTGCCGCTTCCCGTTATCCAGAATGCGGGGATTGACGAGCTGAACTATTTAGGGAAGCTCTTGGAAATGCAGAGCGACGAGGACAGGGACAAGTTTACGGCGGCGGTGACGCTTGGGGAACGCGCCGGGAACATCAAAGACCTTATCAACCTTGCACAGAACCTTGATTGTTACTGGCTCTATCCTACCGTACAGAGCGAGGAAGATTACGGCTATTACCTTATTGACGAGCTGGACGAATTGGAGCTTCCCGAAGAAGCGAAAAAGTATTTCATGTATGAGGAATACGGGCGGGACGCAGCTATCAACGACGGGGGACGCTTTACCGACCAGGGCTATATCTACAACAACAAGAACACCTTTACGGAGTGGTACAACGGGCGCGAAAGCGACATTCCCAAAGAGTATAAAGTAATGAGCTTCCCGCAGCGGTCACGCCCCGCCCCGGAAAAGGTAGAAATGGACGCCGCCGCGCCGGGGCAGAGAACGGCACAGGCCGCAGAGCAGACACAGGAGCCGCGCCCCGTTATCCCTATCGTGCTGACGAGCGAGAAGCCCGCCGAAAAGCTCAAAGAGATTACCGACCGTCTGGAACAGGGCATTACGGAACTCTTTGACAGCGAGCGTTACAAGGAATATCTGCGCGTCATGTCAAAATTCCATAATTACAGCTTCAACAATACGCTGCTTATCGCCATGCAGAAGCCGGACGCTTCCCTTGTGGCGGGCTTTTCCGCTTGGAAAAATAATTTCGGGCGCAATGTAATGAAAGGGCAAAAGGGAATTAAAATCATTGCCCCGTCGCCGTTCAAAATCAGACAGAAAGTGGAGAAGATAGACCCGCACACACAGAAGCCCATTATCGACAAGGACGGGAAGCCCGTCACCGAGGAAAAGGAAATCAAGATACCCGCCTACAAGGTAGTGTCTGTTTTCGACGTTTCCCAGACCGAGGGAAAGGAGCTGCCGGACATTGCGGTGGACGAGCTGACGGGCGACGTTGACCGCTACAAGGATTTTTTCGCAGCCCTTGAAAAGACTTCCCCCCGTCCCTATCGCCTTTGAGAATATCGAGGGCGGCTCTCATGGCTACTACCACTTGGAGGACAAGCGCATTGCTATCAACGAGGGCATGAGCGAATTGCAGACCTTAAAGACCGCCATTCACGAAATCGCCCATGCGAAGCTGCACGACATTGACCTCAACGCACCAGAGGACGAGCAGCAGCCCCGCGTTGACCGCCGCACTCGCGAAGTCGAAGCGGAAAGCGTCGCCTATACCGTCTGCCAGCATTACGGGCTTGACACGTCGGACTACTCTTTCGGCTATGTCGCCGGGTGGAGCAGCGGGCGGGAGCTGTCCGAGCTGAAAAGCTCCCTTGAAACGATACGCAGCGCAGCCGCCGAGATTATCAATTCCATAGACGAAAATTTTGCGGAGCTGCAAAAGGCACAGGACAAGGAGCAGACCGCCGGACAGGAGCAGCCCACCAGAGAGGAAAAGGCAGCCGCGCCGGAGCAGCCGCAGCCGGAAGCAGCCGCACCGGGAAAATCCGGCGCACAGGAAAAAGCGGACGCAGCCCCGAAAGAAGCCTTTACCCCGGAAACGATTTACAGGGTACGCCGGAACCCTTACGGCAACAGCCGGGAAAACAGCTACCTCTTGCAAGCCTATGTGACACAGGAGAACGGACGGGCGAAAATGGGCGACGTTCTTTATACGGGTACGCCGGAGAAATGCCGCGAGCTTATGGGGCAGCTCAAAAGCGGGGAGCTGACCGAGGGCGACATAAAGCAGCTCTACGCAAAGGCACAGGAAACGGCAAAGACCGCCGAGCCGGACAAAGACACCTTTTCCATTTACCAGATAAAAGGCGGGGACGAAACAAGGGACTTGCGCTTTGAGCCTTACGACCGCCTGCAGGCGGCGGGAAATGTGGTTGACAGGGCGAACTATGAGCTTGTCTATTCCGCGCCCCTTGCGCCGGGGACTTCCCTTGAAGATATTTACACCCGTTTCAATATCGACCACCCCAAAGACTTTAAGGGACACAGCCTTTCCGTTTCCGACGTGGTAGTGCTTCATCAGGACGGACAGGACGCGGCGCACTATGTTGACAGCGCGGGCTTCCGGCAAGTGCCGGAGTTTTTACAGGAGCAGAAACAGCTTACCCCGGACGACTTGGAAACGGGCGAAACTGTCAAAACACCGAGAGGGACTTTCCATGTAACCGCCATGAGCCGGGAGCAGATAGAAGCCGCCGGATATGGCTTTCATCATCAATCCGACGACGGGAAATATCTGATTATGGGGAACGGGACGCGGGCGTTTGCCGTTGCCGCAGAGCAGCCGGAAAAGGCTAACCCCTTGAAGCATATCGAGGACACCGTAGAACAGAACGACAACAACTTTGACGGTATCATCAACAACACCCCTACCGTTGACGAACTGGAAGCAAAGGTCAAGGCGGGAGAAACGATTTCCCTTGTTGACCTGGCTAATGCGGTCAAAGCCGACAAGGAGCGCGGCAAAGGAGCGAAGCCGGAAAAGAAGCCCTCTATCCGGGCGCAGCTTAGAGCCGACAAGGAAAAGGCGCAGAAGAAAAACGCAAAGCAGAAGTCACAGGACTTGGAAAGGAGCTGACCCATGCCGGAACAGAGCAGATTTGAAAACGTGGACGTGACCGCTTCCCTTGAAGCGATTATGAAGCAGAATACAGGCTTTTACCAGAGCGACTTGGAGATTGACAAGGAGATTATCGCAAAGGCGGCGGCAAGCCCCCACAGGGAGGACAAGACCCTTTTGTGGTTCTGCCGCCCGTCCGGGACGCATTGCTTCCGGGAGCGCGACGTTTTCCTAAAGGACACCGCGCCCCACAATACATGGCGTTTCTACATGGAGCAGACAAGCGACCGCGTACTTGCCTATGCAATCGAGCTGACGGGAAAGGAGCGCGGGAAAATCAAGGGCAATCTGTATGAGCTTGACTATTCCCGCCATTATGAGCGCGTCAAGGAAAAGGAGCTGCCCGCCGATACGGTGAAGCTGATTTATGAGCGTGGGGAAAGGGAGATACCCGCCGGACAGTTTTTCAACGGCAATCCCGATTATGAGCTTGGGAAGTTTGAACGCTTTGAAGCCATACCCAACGACCCGGACACGCTGCAATCGCTCTTACAGGAAGAACGGCGCAGCCGGGAGCAGCTTTCACCGGGGGATTTCAAGGCGCATATCGCCGCATTGCGGGACGGGCTGATTGAAACGGAAGCGCGGCGCATTGTGCGGGAAATGAAGCGGCACGACGCGCCGAACAGCCCAAACAAGACCCATTTCATGGTAGAACTTTCCCCGGCGTTCATGCAGCTTGCAGCTACAAAGGACACTGACCGTCTTTTCGCCATGCTGCCCTACAAGACCCTTTCCTTTTCCAAAATCGAGGGCAGACATGGGACGTATGCGCTGATTGACAAGGGGGAGAACCGGGACAGGGAGATAAGGAAGCCCCGCCCCTCTATCCGGGCGCAGCTTAAAACAGACAAGGCAAAGACCGCCCCGAAAAAGGCGGCGGCAAAGAATAAAAATCACGATTTGGAGGTGTGAACATGACAAAACTGACCGTAGAAGAAACAAACCTTTTGAGCATTTACAAGACCGGGAGCCGACAGGGGCTTATCGTCGCCATGAACGCCGCGCTGCCCTTTATGGACGGGGAAATGCGGGGCTTTGCCGCCCGTACCCTCTCCAAAGTGGAAGCCATGACCGAAGCGGAGTTTGCGGGGCTTCCCATTTTCGCCGCTGATGAAGTATGAGCGAGGTCAAGCGGCTGACGCCGCCCCAGAGCCGGAAAGTCAACGCCCTTGTGCGCCGGACGTGCTGCAACTGCGATAACGGAAACTGTATCTTACTGGACGACGGGGACGAGTGCGTATGTCCGCAGCTCATTTCCTATTCGCTTCTCTGCAAGTGGTTCTGGGTTGCGGTGCTTCCCGCCGACAGGCTGCTCTATGCGGAGCTTTACCAGACCGGGGACAGAAGAAGTGTACCGAGTGCGGCGCGTCCTTTGCGTCAAGCTCTAACAGCGTCAAATACTGCCCCGACTGCCGGAAGCGTATCACCCGCAGACAGGCCGCCGAGCGCATGAGGAAAAGACGCTCCCCTGTTACGCAATAGGCGTGGAAAATCCCTTGATTTACAAGGCTTTCCGGGCGTGAAAATCGGATAGGCGATACTTTATACCTTTACCCCCGAAAACGGCGTTCTACTGCGTAACATTCACAAAAACAGCACCCACAAAAAGACAGGGCGCGGAAGTCATATACTGGCTTCTGCGTCCTGTTCTTTTTTTACCCTTATCCGCGCTCTGTTTCCTTTCCCGTTCCGGCTGCCTGTTTGCCTGTAAAATGCTGTCAATGTTCTGCTTGATAATGTCATATTCCCGAACTTTCTTTTTCAGCTTCCCATAGTCGGCGTAAAGGGCTTCTTTCTGCGCTTGGAGGGCTTCATACTCCGATTGCAGCGCGGCGAGGTTCGGGAGCTTCACAATGCCCGCCGCTTTCAGCGACCTTGCGGCGGCTTCATGCAATATAATCGCCTGTTCCTGTCCGGCGCGGTATTTCTCCCTGTTCCTTGCCTTGCGGTATGCGTCATAGACGGGCTTTGTCTTTTGGTAGGTGGAAACATTCTTGATAAGTACCGCCATGTCTGCAAGACGCTTTTCGGCGTTCTTCAATGCGTCTGCCGCCTGTCCGCTTTCCGCTGCCATTTCCTCAATCCGGCTGACTAAATCCGCGTACTGTTCAATCTTGTTTTCGGTGAGGAAGTTCATAGTCTTTGCCGCCTGTTTCAGATTGTGGATTTTCGCCCACTGTTCATAGCCCTTACTCTGCGCCGCCTTGATACTGTTCTCAATGTCGATAAGCAGCGACACGCCGCGCTGCTCTCTGGGAGCTTTGGCGGCGCGGGTACGCTTGCCCGCTATCCGTTCCCTTATGGCTTCCTCTGTATAATCTGCGCCGAGGGTTTTTAGGCGGGTAAAGCGTTCCTGTCCGGGGGCGCGGCATGAAACATATTTCCCCGGCTTTATCTCATAGCCCGCCGCCTGTAACCGCGTTAGCAATTCCTCAAAACTGGAAACTTGGGGGATAAGCGCGTCAACGGCGGTTTTCAGCTTGCCTTTCCAACTGGTACCCGTCTTTTCTGCCTGGTACTCTGCATAGCTCTTTCCCTTGCTGCCCTTGCCGGGGACGACGACGGACAAGCCATTTTCCCGGCACAGCTTGTCGCTCATGTTCCGTATGCCGTAATAGCTCCTTTTGTTGGAATTGTATTTGTGGTGGTCTACGAAGTTTACGGCGCAGAAAATGATATGATTGTGGATATGCCCCTTGTCAATGTGTGTCGTGAGTACATATTCATGCTGCCCCTTTGTTACCGCGTCGGCAAGCTGCTTTCCGATTTCATGGGCTTTCTGATAATCGACTTCCCCCGGCTCAAAGGACTGTATCAGATGAAAGGCTAAATTGTTGCCTTTTTGAAGTGCTTGGGACAAGGTATATTCAAACTCAATATCTGCCGTTTCATAGGAGCAGCCGAAAGAGGACACAAGCATTTTCCCGTCCGTCTTGTCCGGGTTTTCGATATAGTCAAGGGCTTTGCTTAGAGTGCTTTTAATAGGCTTAATCTTTGTAACCGCCATATCTCCGCAAGCACCCCCTTTATTTCCTCTATGTCCTCTTGGTATGCGTTCCCCGTCGCGTTTACGCGGCGTGCTATCTGGTTGACGTTGACACCGATTTTCTGTATCTCTGCGGTCATAGCCTTTATATCGGCGTGGTCTATCTGAATGATATACCCGTCAATGGCAATCTTCCGCAAATATGCCGCCATGTTCCGGGTGGGTACGAGCTTCATTTTTTCCAGTATTAAATCCCGTTCCGCTTCCGTTACTCTGAATTTGATTTGCACCGTCCTTTTGCGTCCGTCCATGTGTTCGCTCCTTTCCTTTCCGTTCCGAGGGTTTGGGACACTTCCCAACAAGCCATTTTCAACCGACGCGCCGCAGCGCGGGAGGGGGAAAATACGGAAGTGGGTACCCGCTTCCTATGCTTGCTACGAATGTTTTTATCCTTTAGGCTCTTATCACCTACTACGGAGAAAAAGCGATTTTGCCAAACTTACGCAAAAGAAAAACGCTGCAACCTCAAAAAAGATTACAACGCTTTCTAAATCCTGTTCAGTTTTAAGTCGGACATTCCTATTCGCCCTCTTTTTCGACTTCGGAAATCTCCTTTGCCGTTGCGGTCACAATCCGTATGCCTGTATCGCTCATACCGTCAAGGAGCGCGTCAAGCTGCCGCCGCTGCGTGTTCTTCTCCGGCGGCGTTTCCAAAAGGAATTGGTCTACGGATATATGGTAACGCTGTATCAGCTCAAAGAATATCTGTAAACTTGGGTGCTGCCCCTTGTTCTCAATGTTCGCAAGGTAGCGCGGCGAGATAAACATTTCGTCGCCTACTTTCTTGCGGCTCTCCTTGCGCCCCTCACGCGCTGCTTTTATCGCTGCTCCAAAAGCCTTGAAGTCGTATTTCGGTACTGGTCTTTTTGCCATAATTATTCACCCTATTACATTTTACTGTTCCCCTTTCTTCTTGGATATGTCTACGTAGTTCTATCAGTTAGCCAAAATAATTCATATATATATGTTGACAACAAGCTGCTTTTGTATATAATATTATATAAAAGGGGGGGAATGTTTATGTTACATAGCATGCGTATTCGATAAGCATTGAAATCAAAAAAGATTTTTCCCATTTTCAATATGGGCTTTTTTGTCATGCTTATTTTGCGTATGCTATACAACAAAACTAACGACGTATAGACATAGTATAAAAACTATGCCTTAATTTTGTTGTAGTATTATATGTATAAATGCAGGTCAATGCTCATGTTGAGAATTGACCTGCATTTTTTTGCGCAAAAGGAGAAATATTATGCTTGAAAAATATTGGATAAAATGTCCAATTTGTAACGGAAAGACGAGGGTTCAAGTATTTTATAATACGGTATTAAGAAATTTTCCTCTTTTCTGCCCTAAATGTAAATTAACGCATATCGTTGATGTTGAAAAAAACTAGAAATCATAATCAAAAACTCTGAAAAACAAACTTTTTAATTTTGAAAAGGAAGGATATTTAAATGAAACACTTACCTAAAAGTACACCTACGGAAATATTGAATGACCCATACGGATTTACTTACAAAGAAATGTCGGAAGTAATTGGAGAGGATAAAGCAAGAGCCTTATATACGGAATTGTATAAACAGCCATTTCACAAAGAAAATCTATCAATATCAACAAAAAAAGTCTATAAAAGTAGCGATACTGAAAAGTATGTTTATGAATTGAAAGATAACAGGTATATTGAAACGGTTTTTATTAAACGGCGAGATGGTGGGACTGTTTGCGTAAGTACGCAAGTTGGTTGTTCTGTTGGCTGTATTTTTTGTGAGTCCGGACGCAATGGTTTTGTTCGTAATCTAACACCGTCTGAAATTGTGCAGCAGGTTGTATTGATACGTCAAAAAGTAAATCGTATCGTTTTTATGGGAATGGGAGAACCTTTATTCAATTACGACAACTTGATTGCAGCAATCCATATTCTTCGAGATAGAAATGGACTTAACTTTCCAACCGACGGCATTACCGTATCAACAGTTGGTCCAGTTAATCAATTAAAAAAATTGCGCGAAGAACATCTAAAAATTCAGTTGACAATATCTTTACATGCAGCAACACAGGCTGCGAGAAACTGTATCATTCCTCATATGCACATGTACGCTATTGAAGATGTTGTTAAGCAAGCATTGTCCTATTCTCAAAGGCATAATCGAAAAGTGGTATTTGCGTATTTGCTTTTACCAGGTATAAATGACCGTTCCTCAGATATAAGGCAACTTGCAAAATGGTTTAAGGGCAAAAATGTTATGATTAACGTGCTGCAATACAACCCGACGAGTAATTCAAAAATTAGAGCACCACAAAAACAAGAAATGGTTGCGTTCAAACATCAATTAGAGCAAACAGGACTTGAAGTTACCATGAGAGTTTCTCATGGTAGAGAGATTAAAGCAGCTTGTGGACAGTTAGCTAATACATATAATAAAGCCAAAAAACAACAGAAATAATTTAATTAAAAGAGCCAGACGCACAGACGCAGAGCCGATAATATGCAGTTTGAAATACTGCTGTTATCGGCTCTTTTTTGATTTTAATTTGTGCCCCTAATAACCATATTGGAGCAAAATCAGAACTGTTGCTTGTCGTTCTTTGATTTCCGCAGCAGCTTTGAAAAATCAAAGCCGCCGTTTCTTTTTATCTTCTAATGAAATGACGCGGTATCACTGTTAAAAGCGGCGGCTAAAGGAGGTAGCCGCCATGAAGCACATACCCTATCGACAAAATCCGACGGTCATTGACATATCAAAAAAAGCCCGACCACCGCCGGGAACCTCTCTACCCTTGACTATGAACTGTCTAATCATCTAAATACTGCTTACAATACCTATACGCCTGTCCGGGCTTTTCGGACAGGCGTATTTTGCTGCTCAAAAAATTTTTTGAAAAAATTTCAAAAAATCTTCGGCGTTTTTCAAAAACGCCGTATTGCCCCGCGAAAAGGGGGAAGCACCACCAACTTTCCAACGAGAAAGGAGGTGAGAATGTGGAACCTAATAGCAGGGAGTTTTACAAACAATGTGCTTTTCAGAAGTTTTGTAATACGGTGCTGCACAATGAAGCGTGTGACGCTCACAGGGAGCTGCACAGGCATAAGGCAAGGGAAGTCACCTTTTCCGATTTGCCCTTAGACGAAGCGCGGCAACTTCATACCTTTGATGAATATTTCAAACGGGAAACCGCCGAAACCGTCTTTGAGAAAGCCGGGAAGAAAATCACGCCGAAGCTGCTTCTTGAAGCAATCCGTACTTTGCCGGAAGAAAAGCGCAAAGCCGTACTCCTGTACTATTTCGAGGGAATGAACGACACCGAGATTGCGAAGTTGTTCAATACATCGAGAAGCACGATACAGTACAGGCGGACAAGCTCTTTTGAGCTGCTAAGAAAATATCTGGAGGAAAATGCTGATGAATGGGACGAATGGTAACGAACCCGGCTACCCGGAAAATGCCCTTGTTCCCTATCCTGTCATTGTGGCAGCGACAAAGGGCGACCCGGACGCCATGAAGATTGTCTTGCAGCATTTCAGCGGCTACATAGCCCGTCTTTCCATGCGGAAGCTGTACGACGAGCGCGGGAACGTCTATTTCGGCGTAGACCACGACATTCGGGAACGGCTGCAAGCAAAACTGATGATGGCTGTCCTCTCCTTTAGGACAGAGGAATAACCTGGGCGGCGGCGGGACGCTTTCACTCTCACCCCCTTTTCCGTTCCGCTGCTGACGCGGGCAGCACAGCCATTTTTGAACCTTGAAAAAGAAAGCGGCGCAAGATAACGGCGGCGCAGCATAGGGCAAATCGGATACGTTCCTTTTGCGTCGAGCCATACGGCGAGTGCGCCATGACGCTATCCGGGCGGGAGTATTCCTACCCGGACAGCCGAGCGACCAACACCGCGCCGGAAAGCAAGTGTAGCGGCTTGCGGGCGACGACACGCAGAATATACAATGATACTTCCTTACAGCCACAGTCCGAGCGTTAAGAGCGTCGCAGGCAATGGGTAGGGCTGCATGAGAACCATGCCGGGGTGAAATTCCCATGAGGTTATGCTAATAACCGTCCGATTAAAGCCTTTGATTTATTGAATAGTGGACTTGCTGCTATTCATAGACTGTATTATATGTTTGCGAAAGAAAGGGGGATTTTCTTTGACGCAAAACCGAACGCCCGTTACCACAACAGAGCATAAAATCGGAAAAGTTACTTACCTTGTATGTTCGTCCACAAGTGAACACGCGACGGACACACTGGATAAAAAGATAAAAAAGCTCATTCGCAAAGACATGGAGCTGAACCCCGCAAACGCCCGAAAATAGGGCGTTTCTTCACATTTTATACATGACACAGGCAGCGGTATGTGGTATAATATAGACAGTACAAATACCATGCTTGTCTGTCGTCGGAAAGGAGGACAAAATGTTACAGACAGACAAGATTACCGCTTTATATTGCAGATTGAGCCAGGAAGATATGCAGGCCGGGGAAAGCGAGAGCATACAGAACCAAAAGCTGATTTTACAGAAATATGCTGACGAACACCACTTTTTCAACACGCGCTTTTTCGTAGACGACGGATTTTCCGGCGTGAGCTTTGAGCGTGAGGGGCTTCAAGCCATGCTACATGAGGTTGAAGCTGGGAACGTGGCAACCGTCATAACAAAAGACCTTTCCCGTCTGGGACGTAATTATCTGAAAACCGGGGAGCTGATAGAGATTGTTTTCCCCGAATACGAAGTGCGCTACATTGCCATTAACGACGGTGTAGACACAGCGAGGGAAGATAACGAGTTTACCCCTCTGCGGAACTGGTTCAACGAGTTTTACGCCCGCGACACTTCAAAGAAAATCCGGGCTGTCAAACAGGCAAGGCACAGAAAGGCGAGCGCGTCAACGGGCAAGTGCCTTATGGGTACATAGCTGACCCCAATGACCGCAATCACCTCTTGCCAGACCCGGAAACGGCGCACATTGTAAAACAGATTTTTGCTATGTATGTGCGCGGCGACCGTATCTGCGAAATCCAGAACTGGCTACGGGAACATGAGGTATTGACTGTTGCAGAATTGCAGTACAGGCGCACAGGAAGCCACAGGCACCCCCGCCCCCACCCGAATTGTATTTACAACTGGCCGGATAAAACACTCTATGACATTCTGGCGCGTAAAGAGTATTTGGGGCATACCATTACAGGCAAGAGCTATAAGGTATCTTACAAATCGAAAAAGACGAAGAAAAACCCGGAGGAAAAGCAATATTTTTTCCCCAACACGCACGAACCTTTGATTGATGAAGAAACCTTTGACCTTGCACAGAAACGGATTGCTACCAAACACCGCCCTACCAAAACAGAAGAAATCGACATTTTTTCGGGGCTTCTCTTTTGTGGGGACTGCGGCTACAAAATGTATCTGCAACAGGGAGCCGGGACACTGGAACGCAAACACGCCTACACTTGCGGGAAGTACCGAAACAGGATAAGGACTGGCGAGCTTTGCACTACCCATTATATCCGAAAGAGCGTCCTTAAAGAACTTGTCCTTGCCGATTTACAGAGGGTACTATCCTATGTGAAAGAGCATGAACAGGAGTTTATCGAAACCGCCAACGAGTGCAGCGCAAAGGCAGTACAAAAGACGCTGACACAGCAGCGGAAAGAGCTTGACAAGGCACAGAGCCGCATTAGCGAGTTGAACATCTTATTCCGCAAGCTCTACGAGGACAACGCTTTAGGGAAACTTTCAGATGAACAGTTTGCTTTTCTGACTTCCGGCTATGATGAAGAAAAAAAGACGCTGACCCGGAGGATTGCGGAACTGACACAGGAAATCGACAACGCTACCGAGCGCAGCGCAGACGTGAAAAGGTTTGTCGCACTGGTACGCAGATACACCACCATTACCGAACTGACCTACGAAAACGTCCATGAATTTATTGACCGTATTCTTATCCACGAACTGGATAAGGAAACGAACACCCGCAAAATCGAAATCTTTTATAGCTTTGTCGGCAGAGTTGATACAGGCGACAAGCCTACCGAAAGCATCTCCTATTTCAGACAGATAGGAGCCGACGTAAAGAGTTATGCTATCTAACATACATCAAAAAGAGGTAAGATAACGCCCTCTGCAAAAAAAGGTTACGTTATCTTACCTCAACAAA
>BNJS01002091.1_pt1 | contig 27358 bp, 41 predicted proteins | sample 8540461 | NCBI WGS metagenome assembly BNJS01 (sample SAMD00202454, study PRJDB9452) | human saliva metagenome | isolation source: human saliva | place: Japan | reverse complement strand
AATCAAGACTCTATTTTTTATAATATTTTTCGATATAAATTGCAACCCTAAATGTCAGTATATTTTATAATTTTTTCTAGGCCTTATAGACCGCATTTGAGCTCAGCCCACCAAACATTTTTCTCGGATAGTTATTCAAATTTCTCTATCTCTTTGATCCTCTTTTGCTGAAACTACCTATGTCCATAGTTTTGGCTATGAATCTCTTTATCAGCTTTCGTTATTGTTCTCATTAAGCCCACGCGTTCATATACGAGCAATAGCTGTGTGCATAAAAATACTTTATCCCCATTTCAATAGCCTCGCATCAGAAAAACCTGTTCCATTGTCACTTGTTATGCCTTGAACATCCTAGAAAATTTCACTCCTGTGTATCCTTCTAAGCCCTTCAAGAGCTCTCCACTACTGACGCACCGTTTTGTCCTTATCTTTACTATTATCTCCTTCCCTGCTTAGCCTCCGTAAGGACGAGAGCAGCAAGTGGTCTTGACCTTTTCCCAGACACCACTGTGTCCATCTCGTAATGACCCGGTGGCTATGAATTTATCTCATCAGACCTTTTCAATACTTTCACCACCACTACCAATGATCTCTTTTTCCTTCTTCCTTACAGTCTTTTCCTTTTTCTTATACGGGTTTGAATGGCTTAGGCTCAGAAAGAGATTTCCACGAGAAGTTATATAATGTTCTTAAACATATGTTCACAATTCTGACAGCATTTGATTTCGCAAGTTCTATCGTTGCGTATGGAGACATTCTCTCATCAACTATTTTCTTCTATAAAGCTATGTTTATGGTTGCTCCCTATTTTAAGGTATCCTTCCTTGTCAGCTTCTGCTTTTCTCATACCTTTTTCCATGAGGTATCATAGGCATACTTTTCTTTTCTTCACTTAAGTCAGAGTTCTTAAATAGGACTGTCTCCTCGATTTAATTCTCTGTAGATAGTTCTTTCTGAAACGCCTATTTTCTCTGCTATATATAGGCTTTGGTCTTTTTTCTTTAAGATATACTTCATTTTTGCTCTCTCTACAAAGTTAAATGTTTACCTTTTCTTCTTTTTAGATATACTTGTCTTGCATCAAATAATAAAACTTTCTATGGTTTTGGTCGAATTTATGACAACATGATTTTATTGTTTGGTGTACTTTTTTACTCATTTTTACCACTTTATTTACCATTTATAAATCAGTCCGTCGAAAAAGATAACTCAGTCGTAAGGAACACATCCACCACATCGTCCATAAAAAGTGTACCTTCTTATTGAGACGCAGAACTTCAAGGAAAACGGACGGTAACGGTCGTTTTCCAGACGGTTCAGGATAGATGCAGAATCGCCCTCTTATCACCAATCTTTTCCAGTCAAAAGAGATCTGTACAATCAGCATAATCCAAGAGATTGATAAGAAGCGTTTCCGTATCAAGTTCATTATCCTCAACGTACCCCTTGAAGGTAAAATAGAACTTATTCAACGACGGTGTAGCCTGTCGCTACACACTCAGATAGTCGCGAACAAAACAGATCAACTTGATAGTTTTGTGTTTTCCCCGATCTTGTTCCAATATTTTTCATAGAACTCTTCCTGCCGCTTGGCTGGTAGCCCCATCAGGATATAATTCCGATTTTATCGCCTTCTGAAAGGTCAAGTCCGGTTGAGTTCAGGCTCTCAAATATCAGCTGTGGATTGTCATCCGCATCAAGACTAATGTTGATGATTTTCAGGTCATGGATTGCCTGAAAGAGCTAGCTAATCTATCATGAATTTTACACATTCCTTTCAGCTTCGCTCAAGGCACAAACAAGTTATGAAAAATGTTGTGCCTCTCTCGCTTTTATCTTATATTATTTACATAGGATAGCAATATACTACAGAGCACGGGAGGAGGAGTGGCGAATTTATTTTCGACCCCGTATAATTATATGTGCCGTCATCCTTACAAGCACAAACAAGTAGGACATTGAGCCCGGACTCTTATCATTGGTAATAAACCATGTTTATTTAGTCACAGGATGACAGTCAATGTTGCTATCCTTATTTATAAAGGTGGTGATACTTATGATGAAGTTAAAATACTCCATCTGCTGTGGACTTGATGTCCACAAAAATCTTATCGTTGCAACCATCGTAATCACAAATGCCGATGGAATCTCTGAGTTTATGTAAGTGCACCCCAAAATATAAGTTATTTTTCACTCTTCCTTCTGGATGCGGTCGTAGAAATAGTTGTAGTTCGTTGTCAGGTTGGAGCAACTGATATGCTCTTCCTCATCATCAAACAACTTCCCAAATGCCCTTCGGTCATTCTTGATTGGCTTCAGCTTGATGCGGGTCTCTTCCGGCTGGTATTTGTCTACCAGATAATCCTCATAGATACGGTCGCTAAGACGCTTATCTTCCGCACCATTTTCCCTTGGCTTGATCAGGCTGTACATAGCCAGAAGCAGGAGAGACTGTCGTCAGCCTTTGTTGCCCGTCGATAATCTGGTATTCTTCATTATCTCTGACTGCTAAAAGTTGAAACAATGCTTCCAAAGAAATGGTTCTTCTGGCTGTTCCTGACCACTTTGATCAGGTCATCATAAAGCTACTTACAGTTCTCAATCTTACAGTCGTAATTTCTCTGATATAGAGGGATGACAAACCGCTTGTCTGCTCCCTCCATATGTTAATCAGCGATTCCCCACCCTTTCATAATGTGCCTCCGATGCCCGTACTCCTTACTCTACCTCTTCCAGATAGCGGACAGCTTTGCCGGTTGCTATCGCATAATCAATTTCCGAGCGTGTGCTGGAACCGATATAACCGCCGACATTGATGACATAAATGTCATCTGACATGTCAATCTTCCGTTTATGCATATCATCAGCGGCTTCCTCTGTGCGTTGGCATGCGCTCATCCAAGTTTTCCCAGACTTCATTGTCTCCGGAATGGCCAAGAGGCCGACACCGATCGGCTAACATTCCCCATTCAGCGTAAGGCACTTTTGCGCTTCCATGAAAGCATCTTTAAACCGGGTGCTTCCACACAGGGTGTTGACTTTATAGATTCCCTGCATAACGTACGATCCCCCTTAAAAAATCTTCCTTCCCTTTTCTTCAAAACGTCTTCTTCCGTCTTTGCTCTGTTGGAACACATACAGATGTTCGACGTTTCCTCTTTCCCCCAAACCAAATACTCTTGTTGCAATATGCTTTGTATTCATCGGGTTAGTGGTAGCGTACACATTTACCAATACTTTGTCCGCTAAGCCCCTGATGCACTTAATGATTGCCTCAACATACTTCTGGCTGAAATGACGAGAATTATCTGCCCCGTTGTTTCTGCTGATTTTGATAGTCTTACAGTCATGCTTTGATTTCGGGATCTGCCACTCCTCAATAGCATATGTGTCTTCCAATATGATGTTGATTTCCTTGGCCAGAGCCTTTATTCAGCACTGTTTCAAACTATACTATCCAATTCATTCTCAACAACAGGATATTCTGTTTCATCCAGTGGGTATTCTGGAAAAGTAGCTCTTATTACCAACTTAAACTGCGTAGAATGGAACAAGCACTAAATCACAACCCTGGATGCCTCAGGATTTTTGGAGCAGATCCAATACATGCATAGCTGTGGTCGTGGATAAACACGCTTACGATTCATAACGAATCCCTGAGTTAAACTTCCTTTATCGCTTAAAAGAAGGCAATAAAAGTATTACAGAGGCGACAGGTCTGCCCGTTCTAATTGCGACTTGCCAGCTCATCCAGGATGGGATGCTATTCGATACTTCCTAAATAACTCCTGTAAATCAACAACCCATGGTACAAATATCACAACAATCAGAGCTTATTACCTCTAGTATTTGTCTCTCTCATTGCTTGATGCTTTTCATACAGTATTTTCATCTTATAACATTCTCTCTCTTTATACTTAGATTCCGTCCATATCTTCTCACATTCCTCGGCTTCCTGGATTTCTCCAGTCAGAATATCCCCAACCCAAAGTCGCCTATCCATCGGTTGCCAGCAATGATAAAAAGATATATTGGCATCCTGTCTTGGTCTCAAACGCATGGTTCAACTCCAGTCATTCCAATCAATATTTGACGGCACCGGATTCTTTTGTGGATGTGTATGCCAATCTCATATAATAGCTCTATGACGTCTGGCCTTCTTCAGGAAAGAGTTGATGGTGCGGATCACGTATATCAAATCTCCATGCGATTCTTTATACTCCATGGGTAGGGATGCTGATACAGCTTCTAATGAGATATTTCCTGTATGTTCATGCATGATATCCCACTATATCCGCCACTTTCTGTCTTATCGCAAGCATCCTGTATCCATTTGTATATCTCATCCACTACGGGACTTCAGAACGTCAACTACCTTTCCATTTTGGAAGATCAGTACACATTTGTTAGTTTGCCCGTATCTCCACAGCAATTTGCAATGCCTCCATCGGAAATATTGTGTCAGAAATAGCGATTTTTTCTTCCGATATATCTATAAGAGTATTCGCTATCATCTTATGTCCATTATAATCTCGTATTACATCCAACAAGGCTGCTGTTGTTCTAAGAAGAATGGCTGTTCCATATGCAGACTCTTTGTACCTCCTTGCGCACCGTTGCGAATTATACCGTTTTCTGTAGATGAAGTTGAATTTTTCCTGGCTCTAGTATTGACGTATTCTCCGTTAGAATCTGTATACAGGCATTCAAAACACCCTGGTTTTCGATAATCAACAAACAGAATATGACTATTAGTTCCGCCTCTTCAAGCCAAACAAATATCGCCGGTATGTGGCAGTTTGCTTTTTAATATCCTGTTCAGTTTTAACTGCTCATCGCTACTTCCAATAGTAAATATGGATCAAATCTTTATCACTTAATTTCTTCCATCAGAGAATCCACATTTATGTTAGTCTCCTGATGTCTTCTATTGTGATTTCAGGATGAAGTAACTTTAGCTTAAAATTTGAACAGTTGAAGCTTTGAGCCAGTGCTCCTTGCCAATGCCGACCATATGCTACATCGTAGAACATTTTCTTCTTCGATTTTGTCGCCATCATATATCTTCAAATAACGCCATTCTTTACAGGCTCAAACGAAATATAGCTCCCTAAAGAGACCGGCTCCAATAACCAATACTCTCTTCTTCAGTAACCCTATGTCATTCCCTATCTGCTCACACAAAAGGCGAATCCTTTCTGCTCCGTATTAAGCGACTCAAAGGGAAACAATATCCGAGAGTAGTTTCTCCAGCAATGTGTGACTCTTGCCATTTCTACACTTTCACTTTCAGAGAAAATGAAACATTCGATTGATCCGTTTTCATTCCGGAACACAGAATGATAAGTCTTGTGTTTTTGGAATTAGTCTTTTATCAGACCTGAAAAGTGTCGTCACTGATATGTTCGATTTGTTTTCCGTAAACGATATTTTGTACTTCAGAGCTGTCCATTGATACCCCTGCTGAGAAGAAATACCATGTGACACACACTATTGGGATATAAAACACATCATTTTCAACATAGTGAATCCATTTCCTCCCAGACTTATCTCTGTCATCTACATCAGCAGGCTAACCCTCGTTTTGTATAAGACGGACTGCGCCATAGAATGCATCCATTTCTGCAAAATGCCCGACTGATCTAAATACACAGGAGAACTTCTGAGCTCCAGTAGTCTCGCTATTATTCAGTGGTACATAATTCCTTCTGAAATTCTCCTTGTCCGCTGAAGACGCGAAAACGCTCAATCAATCTATCAATACAATCAAATATTTGTCCTCATACATGAGACAATCAATTCACTATCTGTCCTGTTCAAAGACATACCCACCTGTATGTCCCATTTTGGAAGACCTTTTCCATCCCAGTAATAGTGTTTTCCCGAAGCATAATATGAAAATCCAGAGATTATCATTGTATAAACATACAGTAGCCCTTGAGGAATGGGCATTACTTCGGGGGCAAAGAGTGGGAACTGTTTCTCAAACAAAGTAAAAGCACGCCTTCAAGTTTGCTCCCCCTATCGCAATCTCTTCCTATATGATTCTAAAATTTCTTTTACCGTCACTTATCTATCAAAACTACATTCTCGTTTGTTCTGTCTGCTTCTTTAAACCGCTTCTTTCGCCGGCGCAGTGAGTCATCTAGAACTTTCTGTAGTTACTCACCGGCATCCTCTGCGGACTCAACATTCACAGCGTTTGTAAGTTATCAACCGCCTTTGACAGCCTATTGTAAAGGTTGTCAAAAACTCTACCCTTCATCTTCTTGAAAACATCCGTATACGGGTGCAACTGGAAGATACACTGAAATAGTTCGCTACGGGGTTTCCGTTAGCGTCATATGTAGCAAATTGAATCTGTCTAAAATTCCCTTCATAGTATTTTGCAACGAAAGAAGGTCGTCGTCTCCTTCACTTGTTGATTGTGAAGAGAAACTGTCACAGGCAAGCAGGGTTAAACCGATACTCGGTGGCACTTCAAGGTCACTGGTTGAACCTTGAATACTTTTTCATTACGCCATTTTTTATAAAGCATATAATTCGGCGGAGCTGATCATTTCCATTGATTTTTCCCACATGAATAATCATTTCGACCATCGGATCAGCTATCTCCCAAGAGTATTCGTTCCCATACTCTTTTCCTCGCGCAAGATACACCGAATATCCATTCTCTGCGTAAAGGGGAAGATCAATATGAAGCCATTCTTCGCCGTTTTCGTAATACGATGCTCTAACGCATAGTTCCTTTATTACTATCCTCGAAGAAATATTAAATGGAATCTCTCAAATAGCCTTTGATCTTGGGGATCTGAATTATCAAAGTATTTAGGATTATTACAGCTACGTCACGATCTACCACATCATCTTTAATCTGGTGTATTTATAGCTACCCTGATCAATCATTTGAATATCCTTTTCGTGATGCTAATACTCCTCAATTTCAGTATTCCCGGAAACTTTGATTTGATATATCCTCCGGTACTTCTTTTGTCTTTTATTACATCTTGACTCACTGTCAATTCTGATATCTTTGTAGAGTCTAAGAAAACTCTTTCTTTAACTTCATACAGTTCCTCCTTTACTCACTCCCAGTGCTTTGCCACATCCTCTGTCTTCTTATAAAAATCAGATTGAAGCATCGACCAGCTCTAAAATTTTGTGCCGGGATCTACTGCGGACGTGATTGGCGGTAATACCTTCTTCGCACCGGAGTGTCAGGCAAACCTACGCGCATTGCCGCTCATCTACCTTTATCTATCATCTGCTGATACTGATTTCACTAATACCGCCAGACTGCTATGCAGTCCGGCTTTCCCGAGGCGATGGAGCTTTAGAGCAATAAGCGTGAGGAAGCGCCAGCTTTCCAGTCATGCCGATGCCCCTGTAAATCCTGGATAATTTACGAAGCGATAGTCTCGTGGTCGGTACTGGTGGCTCCACTGATCCGGCGTTTCCGCTCCGCTTTCAGGTGGCTGAAAGCAGTATTGGAAGCTTCCCTGCATTCTCTCTGTCAGAGCGAGGACCGGTTCTGTCAGACCTCTGTTACCCGGGAGCATTTGGCTCTCCAGGAGAAATACGCCGATCATGCCTGATTTCCTTTCTCCGCGTGAGACCGTATACCACCTGACCGACTGTACATGCGCCTGCTCCGGGATCAGTTTGCCGCCACCTTGCTCCGGGAACACTGACATAATGCTCTTCAAAGCTTTCATTGTCGATGTAGGAGAAATTCACATCATAGAATTCCCTGCTGCCCAGCTTTTTCCAGTTGCTCCTCAACACGGCGGCATGCATCTCCAGCGACCAAGGGTCAGAGACTTCCTCCGCTTCTTCTTTGCCGGGCGAGCCGTCCGAGAGACGCGCCTTCAGGTGTAACCATCCACCATTCTGCGGATAGCTATGGTATCACGCTGGTTCAGGTTCTTTCCAAGCCGGAAATACTTGTCCAGAGAATCTCCATTGTTCTTTTCCTCAGTTCACGATAAACTCAGCCAGGTAATCCGTAATAAAGCCATAATCGTCCGTGAAATGCCCGGCTGGAATTTCGAAATCTCCCAGCCTGGTAGGTAGCAGTACATACGGTCAAGGAAAGCTGTATCTGTACCCATTTCAGGCGGGAACGGGTCACAACAGGCTGGATGTCTTCAAAAGCACATCCACACTCTGCTGATATTGCCCACAAAAACCATAGAAGCAGAAAGTCGCTTTTCCTCTTTGCCACGAGCAAAGGAACCGGAAGCCATGTAGTCCTTCATGATCTGCACGCCGTCTTTATCTTTAAAGCGGATACCGGCCACCTCATCAAAGGCAACACAATCCCAAAGTCCTATCAGCCCAACGGTCTTTCTGCCCATGTTGTAGAACAGATTGGCAACGGTCGTCTGTCCGCCGGACACCAGTATGCTGTTGGGAGAAATTTCTTTATACAGGTGCGATTTACCTGTGCTACGCGCAAGTTCACAGAGGTTGAAATTGTTTTTCAATCAGCGACAGATACGGGTGAGAAGAAGCCACTTTTCCCGGTATTCCAGTTCATCTGGCTCCACGCCGATGGAACGCAGACAACACGTCAATCCATTCATCTTTGGTAAACGCTTTACGCCCTGCCTTTAATTCATCGATATCCACATGAGGCATCTGGATCGGCGTCAGCTTGCGGATATGAATCGGAGTGCCGTTGCGTTCCTCCTCGATAAACTCATAATCCAGCCGTACGATGCACCAGATTCCGCCGCAGAGCAAACGGTCGTACTTGGTCGGATAGTCCTCATCGATGGGATGCCTGCCAGTCCAAGGTTTGAAAAGGTGGCAAGATAGCGAGTCGTGCTTGATATCCAGATTGACTGTAACCATGTCGATCACAGTATGGTCTGCCGCGCTGGCGCGAGCAGGGATAGGATTTTCTGTGCTTCATCCGGACGCACGAAATTGTCTGCCAGAATCCGCTTGACGTTATCCACGCCCTGCTCGATCACCTCCGGATCATGAACTGCAATACTGACCGAGAAGCGAACCTGCAGCATAGACCGGTACATTTGCGCCTTCTTTTGATTTTTTGTTAAATCCTTGCGGACGATCTTCCCATCGAAGTTCTGGCGGAGCTTACTTTTGATAACCTCTCGTCTGTCATCCGTCATCGAAAAATTCTGCCATATTTCCTTACCGGCCTTTCCCTCTCATCAGATGCTGAAGCCAAAATCGTCGGCAAACGCCAAATCCATGATCACAGGATGACGGAATGCCTCGATGCCTGTCGCATCATCGTAAACGACAAGGTAATACTGCTTGTTCTTGTCGTATTTCTTATTCTTGAATGTGAACCGCATCCGGAAGATTCGCTTCTGCGGATCGGAATCACGGCTGTCTGCGATGTAGGTGTTCTCATTGGAAATTATCTCATTATCCTCCGAGATAAAGTACATCTTATAGGTTGTCTTCTTGACTGAATCGCTGACCGCATCCGACTGGATGAAATCCATGGTGGTAATCAGGTTCGTGATTTTCTGCACGATACTCACCAATGCGATCTGCGCGGGACGGGTCTCCATATGTCCCTTTTCCATCCGAATGGTCAGAACGGGAACCAGCATTTCCTGCGGAGAGGAACCGCCGTGGACAAAGTTCTGTCCGCCTCCTGCCACCTTGAACACATTGCTGCTGACCGGGAAGGATACTACCTTGGCATCTTCGTTTCCAAGGACACGTCCCATCGACATGTTCTGAACACCTTCTCTTATCACAGGCTCCTGTGCCACGATGAACCGGCGGTTGACAAACGCCTTCTTATCATTAATCCCGCCAATCTTATCGCTTTCAGAAAGCTTGTCGCGCTTATAGATAAAGCCATGGTCAGAGGTAACGATAAAGTGCGTGGTATTCGCATTTCCGGTGAGCTTACGGATCAGATCCATGATCTCTGTGATGGCTTCTTCGCAGGCGACAAACACCTCATCCTCGGTATTGGCCTTATCCCCGCGGGCATCAATCTGATTATGATACACATACACAACCTGCTTTGCCGGTAAAGATATCGCGCAGATCGTCTTCAGACCTTTGATATCGTCAAACTGCACGCGGCGGCTGTCCTTCTGATGCGTTTGCAGTACCGTCTGGCGGCCAGCCAGGTCATTGCAAAGCACACCATCTGCCAACACACGGAAATCGTCCTCAATGGTGAGAGTTCGGTGCGGCAGAAGCGCCGCCATACCAAGTCTTGTATAGGACGGCAGCACGGAGAGCTGCGCTTCCAGCTTCGCCGTGCATTTCGGGTCATCGCTCATACGGCGGTACAATTCCTGCCCCACCTCATAGCGCATGGCATCCGAGATAATAACCACCGTACGTTCTTTGGTATTACGAAGATTTCCGCTATAGAAATTCCGCTGAAGGGAGATCTCCTGCAAAGCCTGTTCTTCCTGAATGCCCTCATTCCATTTAGGCATGATCGTCGCCAGAAACTCATTGGTGTGATGTTCTCCACCAGAGTACAGAAGCCCTTCAAAGGCACCGGTATCCTCCAAGAGATCAAAACAGCTATAGAACTTCCGGTATTCCTGATCGATCTTATAATCATCCTCCAGATACTGGCTGATGATCTTCTTAAAGCCATCCGGGCAGGAATAATTCGCTTCCGAGATCAGATAATACGCACTTTGAAGCAGGCTGTACGTTTTCAGCGTCCGTTTTCCAAAGTGCAGTTTGCTCCGCTTTTTCGCAAATATCCGGAATAGAGCCTGTCCAGCTTCGCGCCGGTATCCTCGGCAGTCAGGGCGTTCCACGATCCACTTCACAAGGATCTGATCCGAAGCAATAAAGGTATCCACGTCCACCAATGCTTCCGGTTGCATGGAGGAAAAAGGCCGCCATCACATTCAAGCCATCGGATACATGCTTGGAAAGCGTATCAAAGCAGTCTCCATAAAGCACGCTGTTCATCAGGTTGTTCAGGAATGCGATGATGTTGCCCGACTTGCAAGAGCCGAAGCTCTTCCAGCTCTGTGGGACATCGCGACCCCAGGCGCCGTGCGGTTGCTATCAAAAACATGGTGACCATGAGGCTTTTTCCAGTGTTGGCTTTACATCCGTATAGCCAAACTCTTTTGCTCACTAGAGCTTCCAGAACGAGATCCAGCAGATCATACTTCTCGATCTCTGCCAGGAACTATTGTCCTCCATCTCACCATCCGTGAGATTATGACACGCAATACTTCTTCAAAGGAGCAGGTGCGTGTCTTGCAGATAGCGCTCAGGAGGCCGACGAGGATATTTTTCCTCATTGAAGTTCTCGATCTCAAGATCATAGAAGCGCTGTGTACGTTCTTTGTTGGCAAAGAACTTGATATATTTTCAATGATCGGCTTATACTTTTCCTCAATGCCCAGATCCACGGAAAGGAGAGAGGCGCGGTCGGCGAAAAACCGCTTGGAATACAGCATGGTGTCCTCCAAGTGGTTTTTCGCTGATCAGTTTCGGAAATGGCGCGTAGATCAGATAGTTCGTGGTGGATCTTCACGCTCGAAAGCGCTTGGTCTGGAACTGATTATGCGGCTTCAAAATATATACCTTCGCATTTTCCATTTCCACACCAGCGATATCTTCCTCAAACTCGGCTTTATCGTCATACCAGAAGACTAGCTTACGGGTATCGCCCGTAAACTCAGCATTCAGCCGATCTATAATTTGTTTTAGGTTTAATTCAGCCATAACATTCAATCTCCAGATCGACAACGATCCATTTTACTTAGCGCTTTTTGTGCCCCTTCACGGCTCAGCTTTCCGCGCTTACGCAATGCATCTATCACACAGCGGATACCACTGACAGACATTCCGCATTGCAAAATCCATCTCTTTTATCGTAATCGATGGATTATGCTTAATCAGAGCAATAACCTTTTGTTCTGTGTTGGTTTCTGTGTTGGTTTCTGTGCCGGTTTCTATGTTATAGGGTTTTCTATACCGGTTTCTGCGCCAGTTTTTCTGCTAGTGTCGGTCTTTTCGCCTGCCTTACTGTCAGTTTCTGAGCCAGTATTGGATGGATTGACTTCATGAGTTGGCATTAATGGCCTTATAAATCGTCACTGTGATCCCATCTGCCGGACTCAGAAAATTTCCGGTTCCAGCGGCCCCATTCTCTGCACAAGCTTTATATAGTCTGGGCAACCCGGTTCCCCAGCCTTCAATCAGATTCATATACTGAAATGCCTCGGCCAATGCCTTATTCCGACATTTGGATTTCCCGGAGAGCGCATCCGCCACACTTAAACCGGCACATGCATACCCGGAGAATCGATCTCGACTCTGTCATCGTAGATAGAAACCTGAATACTCGCAGGATCTACAGTCAGTTTTGCGGTGCAAAACCGCATTTGTGATGATCTCACGGATAGAACTGACCGGAAGCTCCATAGACATCCTGCCGGTAAAGTCCCTCTATGATGGCACCCTTATTTGTGTGACGCAGCACAAACTGATGTGCCTGCACGATTTGTTCCTGTACCGGTGCGGAATTCCTTGCGGTCGATAAAATCCACTTTTTCAGTTCCTTTGAACAGGGCACACTGGATTTTTGACATAACGCTCTCCTCGGCTTGGTCAGAAGCGTAAAAGGCTCTGGAAGGGACAAGCTCGCCCTCTTTTCGGAGCAGAATACCAAAAGTCCTCCAGTTTTTCGGTCGTAAGCTTATGAACCGCATTTTTGGCATCGGTACCTTTGTATTCTGACAACGCAGTCTGATACATTCTTTCCATCAGAGCTTCGACCGCTTCTTCGTCATAGGAATCGCCGATCTCCCACAGGGTATCATAGGACATCCGCGCACCTTCAGCTCCAGTTCCTTCCAGAAATGAACTCACCACAGGGACGGGCTGGTTCCATTGATCCACACATATGCAGATGCTTCTGTCCGGCAGACTTCAGATAATACGGCCGGTTAGTGCCGGGAATACTTCTACTTCAGAACCGTCTTTTCCTCGGTGTTTTAGCGGTAATATCTGTGAAAGATCTGGGGTGTACAGGCATCAGAGATCATATTGGAGATCGCATCAGAAAGTTTGAACGGATTCTGTTCCCCTAATCCTTTCACCTCACCTGTTGCATCCTCTATACCTATCACAACTGCCGCCGGTGTTGGCGAAGGCAATGATGTCCTTCAGAAACTTCTCATCGTTTTCTTCAGGATCTCCTCTTTGAACTCCCATATTTTTTCACTGAAGTATTCTTTTGGGAAACTGCTCATCATCACCCCCTTATTTTTTCGCCATGATATTCTTGGAATCCGCCAACACCTCGTAGAATTTGCCGTCGTTTGCAGTCTGAATCTTGCGGTAGTTGACCTTCACACCGTCATTCAGATCCAGCTCGATGCGGGAGAGAGCCAGATGGGCTAGACGCTCATCGTATTCCTGGCATTCTTTCAGTCGCTTCTGCGCCTTTCTCCCGGCGTTTGGTGGACTGTGCCACCTCCCGGGCGTTTGTACTGTGGTCGATCATATCCTGCATACGACTGATCTCGCTCTCGTATATGCGCTGCATCCGGTGCAGGTAGTCGATACGCAGGTTTCCAATGGTGTCAGCATTATAGCGGTGCAGGTAGATCAGTGCCTTGAAGCCGTTCTGTTTGCCGGAATCAAAGAGCCAGTAGATCGGGCGCTTGCCGGAACCAGTGACGGAATAGGTTTGGCAGTGATCCTTGAAGAAATCGTTCAGGAAATAGTTCCGGATAACTTCACGAGAGGAATTGCCTTGTTGCCCAGCACTTTGGCAATGAAATCAAGATTCGCTTCCAGTGTAGATTCGCCAAATACCACCTTCAACCATGTGCAGAGCAGGAAACGATGTCGTCTTCCAGATACTCTTCATCCGTGATTGGAATGACGTTATCTGCATCTGGCAGGAATGTGGAGTACTTTGATGCATCCCAAGTTCCCCCAGCATAGGCCAGCCCTTCCGAACTTAGAGAATACCGGCCAAACATGCAGCCTACAGCATAGGAAAGCAACGACTTGATATCCCGTACAAAATCGGCACGGCGAACAGTCACATCTTTATCTTCAACATCAGGTGTAAGATCATCTTGCAAACCATAGATGTCAATAAAGATGCGGTTAAGCTCTTCTTCGTCAGCTTTCAGCTGCTGGAAACGATCTTCAAAATCTTGGGCAACGAATTTGTAGATATATTCCAGTGATGATATCACCATCATTGTTCCAGTGACTACGGTTAATGGCTTTTCTCACTATAGGATGCGTTTCAAAATCCCATGAAGTCTCAAAAGAATCCCAATCCTGTTTGCTTAAGTGAATACATTGCTTCGATAAACTTGTAACTGGTTCTGATTTCTGTTTTACAAAAGGTATATTAGGTATGTGGCCAGTACTATAGTGCAGCCCTTTGGCAAATAACATCAAGAAACTTCTGAGCGACTTTAGAATTCAGCAACCCGATCAAGTACATTTCATTTCCGCTGTGGAAACATGTTGGCCCAGCTGCATCAAACACGAATCCGTTCTCTACATACCTAGCGCAATATAGAGCTGTAGACACATCATTCCATGTTATTCCGATGGCAAAATACCGTCGCCTTGATGGAAGATGATTACCATGTTTAATAACTCTTCATAATGCTTGGTATCCATTTTTATTACATAATCTCTATTGCCAAACCATCTACGAAAAGCGCCGCCTTTATTGTAGGGCGCATATAACTTATGAGTTGAATTAAAACTTTCCTGTGATTCTTGATAAAAACCAATTTTTGTCATAATTTGGTTCAAACCATAGTCTTAAAAAGTGATCATTATCTCCTGTTGCTATACCCTGGCGACAATCCGCAGATTTACCTAATAAAGGCGTATTGATGAAATGTTCCCGAACCCCTTTATTAACCCAATAAGCGATAATATTATCTACCATGTGATCATATACATTTTGAGGACAAGTATAACGACACTGTAGATTTGTTGCATTCATCTCTGTCTGAATCAGTAAAATCCACAAGACGTTCATAAGTTCCAACATATTTATTTACATCGAATTTTGCATATACAAAATGCAGTAGTTTGAACAACCTCCCCGCTAAGGTCCTCAAAAGCTCTCGCGCCTAAGTGCATCATGCTTATAATAGTGTTCTTTAGCAATTCATTACGAAGATTTTGATAACGCGATAAGAACATCCAGGAATGCATTGTTATCTGATCTATAAATACCGAACTTCTGCGTACTTTCTTGAAGTTTTTAATATGAACGCGGAAAAAGGTCATTTTTGCCAGCTGGATAATATTTTTTTAAGATGCGAACTTAGCCCGTTATTCATATTAGAGCTTGACATGTATGGAGGATTAGTCGTTGCTATCAAGTATTTATCAGCCATCACTTCGGCAATATCAATGATCTCCTGCAGTCTATTCATGCCGAGGTGCCAGCACCATTCATATCCAAGTAAGCTGTCCGACACCCACATTTGGCACAGCAAAAACGACGCAAAGAGATCCCAATCGATGCTTTTCGATATTCAGGATCCGCCATACTCCTTGGCATCCTTAAATTCTGCGATTAAAGCCTTGATTTCCTTCAGAGCCTTCTTGCGCTCGTCCTCGAGCAGGTTGCGACCCATGCACGTTCAATGCCGCAGCGGTGATACCGTTACTCTCCTTGATGGAATAGACCTGGCAGGTATGCTCTCCGTTCAGTATGCGGCGGTTGTATTCCCTCGCCTTCATCATGACGGCAAAGTACGCCATCTGATAGGCGCGGTCGTCGATATCAAGGCCATAGAGATTGTGCTCTAGGATGCTTCTGGCGAAAGATCCCGCCGCCCGTATCCGGCACTCTCTACAATCTGCATCAGCACCGAAAATCCGTAGACCAACATATGCCCCGAACCCATGCAGGGATCGATCATAGTGATCTGCTCTGGAGTCAGTTCCAGGCGCTCACGGCGAAGCTCCCGAAGCTTTTCCTCCACTTCAGGTTCCTGCTTTGCCTCCGGCAAATAGTATTTCCAGCCAAAATCTGCTGCCAGTTCTGCCTCATCCTTGGACTCGTCCAGTGCTCGCAGATGCTCGATCCAGAGTCTGCCCACAGAGTTCTCCACCATGTAGCGGACAATCCAGTCCGGTGTGAAAAAGCGCGTCACCGCCGGGATCTCTTCCTTGGTAATCTTGCCGTTCTTGGCAAAGGCCTCATTCTTCGGCTCGGTGTTGTAATACTGATACAGCCAGCTGATGATCTCCACCTGACCGCCCAGTTTGATATTGAAATCTTCTTCCGGAATGTCGTGCACCAGATGCCCAGACCACGCCGTCCTGATCAATAACGGAGACTCAGAAGAAGTTCTGTATAATCGGCAGTCTTCTCAAACAGGGCAGGCAGGATCTCATTCAGCGCATTGCACTGCTTAATGAAGAGCAGACGGAATATATCATCCACCTTGTTTTCCCGTTTCAGCCGATAAACCTCTTGTTCCTCCGCAGACTGTGAAAGGCGCTCTGCTTCGAACAGCGTAGTGACCAGATCCGGTTCCATCTTGCCGGAGGCGGAGGACAGCACCCGGATATGGAAGGCAGGTAGTCATTGACTTCCATAAAACGCACGGCGATAAGGCGGTTAAACCAGGTATAGGCAACTCCTCAATCACATACTTATAGGCAGTCTGATAGTTTGTCTCTTTTTCCTTGGCATGAATCTTATCCACCAGCGATTTCCGTTGCTTCACAGCATCCCCGGAGACGGAATACGGCTCCGCAGTACCGATGTCATAAAACTCGGTGGTGCCGGTGGACTGCGGCAAGGCTTTCTGGATGCCTTCCGCCGTGATGCCCATCAGGCCGGCACGGTAGCTGATATCCGCGATCAGCTTATTCCTTGCCCATATGGCAAAGTTCTTAATGGCAGTCTTGTTCATAGCTTGCCCCTTCTATCGTTAAAACTCCACATTCACTATGTCGCTGTTCTCCAGTTCCGCCAGAAGTGATTTGCGGAGGGAAGATATCACCTTTTCAACATCCTCCGCACTCTCCAAGCGCCACGAGGAAGCATGAGTTATGTTCTTGATCGTGACATTCTTTGTCTTCTTGACGTGGTATGTGACTTCAGGTTCGGTCGCTCTGTCAGGGAGCGTCTTTCCCTCTTCCTTTGCTTTCCGTGTGACCTCTTCCGCACTTTTCTTGCTCGCTCTGCTTTCTGTTCTGCAATCCAGCGATCCATCGCATCCATCTCGTTCAGGAGGCGGATTTTCAGTGCTTCCGCTTTATCTGCGAAAACTCCGAAGGGTAGAGACATTGTTGCAATGCTCTGCACCGTCATGGATCTCCGGAACAGGTCAATGTACCGAGACCGTTTTTCGCCTGCATATTCTTTTTGGTGTTCAGAACTTCCAGTACGCGTGCCTGCGCCTGATCAATGGAATCAATGACCGGCTTCTCCTCGCGAGTGAGAATCTGCATATACACTTCCATAAAGCGCTTGCGCGACTCCGGAAGTTTGGGGATATTCTGATACGGTTTTTTTCCTGCCGGGTGATCTGTCTGCATTTTCATCGAACGACTTTTTCCAGTTCTTCATCTACGATGTAAGTCTTGGAGTCGTCATAAATCGCCAGAATATCCAGCGCACGGGTGAATATCTGTTGCTGTTCTCCATTAAAGAATGCTTTTGACCGGTTCGTAGTCCTCCGCAAAGTCATAGTAGTCTTCCCGGTTTTTCGATACATACTGGAAGAATTCCAACGGAGACTGTATCTGCAGAACGGATTGCATAATGCGCTTGCCGGTTTCCAGTGCTTTCTTGCCTGGGAATGTGTAGCGCTGGTACTGCGGTTCCAGACGGAGAATCTCATTGATGGTATTCTGGGTCATGCTTAGCTGGAAGTTCTTCATATGATGCTGTCTTCATCCTCGGCTACGCCGGAGGTTCCGAAGACTTCCTTCATCACGTCGCGAACTGCTTTTTGTCGCTTTCGTTTTACGCGGACACGTTCCTCCATCAGGAGCTTTTCCACAAACGCTTTCTGTGATGAAGCTGATCAGCTCTTCTTCAGTCTTGTTATTCTGGTTGACGCTCGCACTGTTTACCGTAAAGGCAAGGTCTCCACGCTTAAAGAGCCGCGCCACCAGCCAGTGCACATCGTCCTCCACAAAGCCATAGGGAGCTTTCATGAAACGATCCTTGACCGTCTTCATGGATGTCTTCATATGCATATGGGTATTCTAGGGCGATGAAGGCCCAGCACATCATCCAGCGCTAGTGTGTTGGGCTCCGTCGTACCTTCCAATCCCAGTGTCAGCTGGTTAGTGGAATGGAACATTTTCCGGATCTCTGCCCCTCATAGCATGTCAAACGTCAATATAGGAAAGTTTGTTGTAAACGATCTGTACCAGACGGCCGATGGATTCGTTGATCCTGCCGGTCACTTCCTTGGCAGATGTACGGACGGTATCGCCATTCACATAGATGGTGGCTTCCTTCAGACTCTCGGTCAGATACAGCTTCGCATTAGCATTGCGTTCCCGCATCTCCACACGCTTCGCTTCTTTTTATGGTTTCGTACTTGGCAAGCTGGGTAGATGTATTCAGGCGCAGGAACTTCTCAATCTTCAGATACTGCCGGATCTCATCCAGGAATGCGGCGTCATTGGGAAGAACGACAAGAACCTCCCGACCCTGGCCGGACATCATGCGGAGGGTCGTGTCATCGTTTCCTCCCTCATACCACGGTGTCAGGATACGCAGACCAAAGTCATAACCCTGCCCGGATTTATAGGGGCGGTCATCCACTGCCTGATTGAAGCCAAAGGAATACCTCCCGTTGAATGCCGGATAGCGGTATTTCTTGTCGGTGAAGATGTCCTCGAAAATCATCTCGGAAACCTTGTTGATGACCTCCGCCATCTCCACGTTCTGGTTGTCGATCTCGCGGTTAATCTCCTGCTCCTCATCGGTCAGGAAGACATAGAGTCGCCGTTTTTCTGTACCAGCATCTGCCGCATCAGTACCTTCGAGGATTCTTCCACTTTCTCCCTGATGGTGATACGGGTCATCATCGATGTTTTCGACCATGAGGCTTACAATGTTGTCGATGTTGGATTCGATCTCCAGCACGTATTTGATCATGAAGAGAGCCTTCAGCACCGTTGATGGTGAAGACATCGCTCTCCTTGTGATCCAGATTGATATAGCTGTTGTCATAGGCTTTCATAGTCACGCCCTTGTGGCTGTGATCCAGGAAGTTTTCTAGTACGTCATAGAAACGATGGAACGGCACAATCGCGCCAACTTCTTTCTCTTTGATAGCCTCCGCAGATTCCTTGAAAAGTGCCAGCATGGAGCGTTCGCCCTCGGACCAGATGCTTGCCAGATGCGCCACTCGGGTACGGATAAGGTCAGCACGCTGGCAGGAGGTTGAACTGATATGGGATGAAGGGATAAACCTCCGCAAAATCGGTCGTTTGCATATAATTTCCTTTTTCCACGCCATCGTTGAACACGATCAGGTTCTTGATGATGGTGGTTCTGCTCGTAAAGCAGGCGCAGCGTACTGCGCGCTAGTCTCATTCTTATCCAGAATTCTCTTCTTGATGACGGTATCGACATTAGCGGAGGACAGGGACAGACGGGTATCAAAGCGCCCTGAATCTTGGAAAAGTCATTGCCCTTGACCGCGTAATGGGTCGATATCCTGCTGGCGGTCATTTGGTCATGCTTGCCCATGCACTCTCGACCAAGTTCTTCCGTCACGGTCTGGAGATTCAACATCAGCTTGGAGTCATCACCGATGTACTGGCCGATCTCGTCCACCAGGAAGACAACATGATGATTGTTCCCCTTGCGGTCGATATAGGACTTCACACGCTTGGCAAAGTCTTCGATGCTGATCTGATAATCACCGATAGCGGCATCGCACCAGTTCCAGGCAGCATTCTCGCTCATCTTAACCCATATCAACAAGAGCATTCACCACACCGTCCTGCTTAGAGAGGAATTCGTGTCACTCCTCATACCAGTCATGTCCGGTAACTTTCTGGTAGGATGCTTTGAACTCTTCATACTTTTCATCCTCGGTAAGCTTCCGCTCCAGATCGGCGATATAGGGGATCGCAGCAGCAAAAGCCAGAGTTGTTGAACACCTTCAGGAAAACATTCACGATGGCATCCTTGTTGGATTTTCCATCGGATTCGCTCTTGGCGTCGATGTTGAAGATGATCACACCGGACGGTGTATTGATGACCAGTCGCATATCCGCTAGAACCATCGGATCGGAAATCTTCTTGTCGTCAGATGAAGTAGTCGATGGCTCTCTGCCGCCGATCTCCCTCGTTAATCCAGAATATAGAAAGGATCTTCAGCAAGTGCGATTTACCCTTCCGAAACCGGAGATCCACACGCCCATCTTGGTGGTATTCCCGTTGATACCTTTTGCATAGGCAGAGAAGTCTGCAAAGTGACGCTATGACTCCGGCGTGACCACATACTCTTCAAGCTCGGTGGCGATATTGGTTTTCTCACCTGCCCGGCGATCACAACACCCTGGATATCACGGGTGATCGGTTTCTTAAACATCTCTTGAATTCTCATGGTCTCTACCTCATTTCACAAGCTTAAATGCCCGGTAATAATTGTCGTCTTTGATCTCGTTGAACAGGATCAGCTCCTGCTCGTTGTAGGTTCCGGGGAAGAACAGCACCACCGGAGCTTTGAGCACCGACTGATGCAGGTTGTTCAGAATTTTATGGGAACGAAGCGGCCGGATAGCATTTGCCGACACCGGTCAAAAACACGATGGCGTTCTCCGGGGTCTGCTCCACGATCTGACGGATCAGAATGCTGTCATCCTCATTCATCTTCATGGAGGTGGAAGATGCCCGAACGATATAACCAAATCCACGCCGTTCCTCATAACGGATATAGGAGTTCACGAAGTCTTTGCTCTCCAGGTAATCCATAATGTATCGTAGAGATCAAAGACCACCAGTTTCAAATCCGTCTGCTCCTTTTGCGTTTTTCTTCTTCTATCGTATTCGATTCGCTCGCGGACTTCAGCTCCTTTGCCGGATCATAATCAGATACCCAGTAGTTTACTTCGTTCGCCCGGCCAGAACTTTCTCTGAATTTAGGCTTATGGATGGCGGCTTCCATCTCATCGAGCCGTTCCTGTAATCCTGCTATCATCTCACCCCGTAATTGCTTTGAGTTCATATAAGAGCCGTTGTCCTGCATCCATCTCTCCATCACTGGATCGGGTGATGGTCGCAAACTTCTCGGACATCCTTTTGCTTTGTTTATGACACCTGCCTCATAAAAGCATAGACTTGTACGATACCATCAGTTTTTTGATTGTTGCCTCCGTCCACTTGGCAGCGTTTTCATCTTGCTCCTGCTTGTTTTTGAAGAAGATCCTCAGGTCGCTGTCGGAAAGCTCATTGCTGCCAATGATCATCTTCTCCCGGACAAGCTCAGACAAATGCGCCGAACAATGCGTCATACGCCATCGTATACAAGAGCAAAGAGCTTTTTGCGACGCAAGATCACCACCCCGTAAAGACATCATAAAAACTGTCATCAAGACTCTTCACTCGCGCAGAAACTGTATTAAAAATCTGTGTTGCCCGGAGGGACGTGGGAGATTACAAATATATTTTTCATTTTCATTCAGGCTTTTGATTTCTTCCCAGCTCATGCCTTCCGCTCGAAGCGAGATCACTTTGCGAAATTCCATGAACCAGAAGCAATGCTTAACAGCGCCTGCACTGTATTTACTTCTATCCATCAAAAGAATGCCCATTTTCTATTGTACGGAATCAGCTGTGCCATTTTCCAGACTCGGTTCCAGGATTAGGAAGAATTTCTGCGATATCACTTAACTGACAGTCCAACTTCAGGCATATATTCTCAGGATGTCCACTGGACATTTTCCCCCATCATCATTTATGCGTAGCGTCGAGATAGCTTACCCTGTCTTCTCATAAAACTCCTTCTTCTTTCATCTTTATCAATCAATAATTTGAAAAGTCTTTTGTATGCAAACTGCTATATTCATTACCTCATTTTTCGTCAGACACGAATAAAATCGGTGAGTATAAAACCTCATAGTAGAGTATATCATAACAGTGCTTTGAAAAATCCACCCTTTCCGTTTGCCGTTCGCGTTACTTTTGTTATTTTAGTAGTTTTTCAACTTAAATGCGACATAGGTGTTGCCTTACTCTGCAACAGGTACCCTGTTGCATTTTACTTTCGAAGCATATCATTAGCTCAGTTTCAAAAATTATATATAATACATGACCACTCTAATTGATAAATCAAAGGAAATATAAGACTATTGTAGGTTTTATTTATAGTTATATTGGGCTTAATTTATTATAAATTTCACTTACGAAATTCTAGTCAAGGCTGGTCTGAAAGCCCATTCACTTTTAGCCTTGACAGATTTCGTGTAAGTGAAATATAATCAATTAGCCCAAATATAAGATTATATAGTAGATAGTGGTAAAATTTTTCAAAGTAAACGCAAACACTAAAAAACCAGTTTGCATTTTAACCTGAAAGATGTGGTTTCAGGTCTGTTTGTTATACCCTCATAAAAAGCAATATAATCAAACCAAATTTGATTATATTCAGTCTGATTTTTATTGATATAATTTTATTATTTTATATAGCAATAGTGTTACATTTACTATTTTTCATAAAGTGTTGCACTTACCTTAAAGAAATTCAGCCTTTTGTTATTATAAAAGTAAATTCCACATTAGTATGGATTTTACTTATTCCTGGTTTTGGAAAGTAAACTCGACTCCTGTTTGCTTTATAGATTAGGGTCTCACGTTCTTCCTGTAAGGCTAATTATAGCATGAGATAATGTATACATCTAGCTCTTAATTTGTAATTTAGTAAAAACGTTCACACACCGTAGCTAAAATATAAAAATTTAAAACTTGCGAGTTACTTCTGGTCACCATTATTTTTCAAAAGTTTTGATGTAATGCTCTCTCTTCTACCCAGTTTAGCATTATAAGTTTTTATTCTTTGCCATCCGTCTGTAAAAACTTCATTTGAAGATTTTTCTAATAATGATAGGGGTATATAATCTAACACTCAGCACCGCCTATAACCTTAATATCCTCCTCATTTTCAGCAATTGCTCTTATCAGCGCTCAAGTCCTTTATCACTATCTCTTTTAAGAGGCATGGAAGGTTTTATCAGGCTTATCTGTGGTCTGCTCAGGTATATATGGAACATGGATGAAGCCACTCTTCATTTCCCTTATATGTTTTATCAATATGGTATAACACTCCATACATCAAATGGTTGCATACATAAGTGCCGGCAGAGTTAGAAAGGCTTGAGATTAACCCTTCTTCTTTTATAGCTTCGACCATAGCTTTTACAGGAAGATTGGAAAAGTATGCATTCTCTCCATCAGGACAGATAGTCCTGTCTATAGGCTGATTACCGTCATTATCAGGGGATTCTGGCATCGTCTACATTGATTGCAACCCTTTCAGGAGTAATACCCGCTCTCCCACCTGCTTGACCTATGCAGAGCACAAAGTCAGGCTTTTCTTTTTCAATAGCTTCTATAACAGTTTTAACTGACTCATTAAATACAGTTGGAACCTCAAGCTTTAGTATATCCAGATTAGATATCTTATCTTTAATCTCTTTTACTGCTTCCAGAGCAGGATTAATACTTTCTCCTCCAAATGGTGTAAAGGCTGTGAGTAGCAGTTTCATTGAAACCTCCTTTATGAGTAACTGATATGATAGTTTATAGGTTTGACAATCAAGTTAAACCCCTTTGAGCAAAAAGGCCATATACAGTGGAAGTATGAGAATTTTCTTGCAAAATCACAACTTTTTCAAGCGACTTTTTCTATAAACCCTCAACTTTTTCAAGCGACTTTTTACATAAACCCTCAACTTTTCCAAGGGACTTTTTCTCATAAACCTAACTTTTCCAAACGACTTAAACACTAATTATCTCTGCACTACTCAGGCAGGCTTTAGTTTTCTTAGGTAAAAGTGTGAGTCCTGAGATATTCCTCATAAAGCTCAGGTCTGCTCCTTGAGTTCTTTTAAGAGCCTCTTCAAGTTTCCACTGTTCTATCTTTGCCTGATGGCCTGAAAGAAGTATTTCCGGTACCTTCATATCCATATACCTCAGGTCTGGTATATTGTGGATGTTCAAGTAAACCGTCCGTAAATGATTCTCCTATAGCAGATTCAGTATTATAGAACTCCCGGAACCAGCCTGGATATGGCATCTATCATAATAACAGCAGGTAGCTCTCCTCCCGTGAGTACATAGTCACCAATCGAAATAAAATCCATGTACAAACCAGTTCCAAGGCTCTCTCATCCACCCCTTCATAATGCCCGCAAAGGAATACAAGTTCATCTTCTTTCATAAGCTCTACCGCTATTTTCTGAGTAAAGGGATTCTTCCCTGTGAGGTTACTGGAGGTGTTCTGTGACGTGTTGTCAGAAATATATCAGCAGTGTGACAGCAGTGAATAAGCTCTGCATAAGCATACCAGCTCCACCGCTGCAGCAGTGGTCACCGTCCAGCCTTATTATGCCTATCGAGGGTGTAATCCCTTGCTGTTTACACGCATTTACTGATTAGCTTGTACTTGTATGCGCGTCCTAAGATACTTTCTCCTACGAGTGTTGAGCATCATCATTTCGGGGAAAAGTGTCATTACATGGAAATTCATAATACCTGAGTCAAGCAAGCCCTTCTAGTATGTTACACTTAACAAAGCGCTTTCTTCGAGTAGTGATTTCAAGTACACTCACTCAGGTATGGGGAAGGCAGAGTCTTCTAGATCGCTATGAGCTTCATTGAGCTTTTAACTATCACCTTATTGGCACCTGTAACTACATTACCTCCGGATGCTGTCCCGTATGCTCTTCACCAGTATCAGGGTCACCTTACAGCCTATTGCATCCAGGTACATAGTGTTCCTCCTTCAACAGAGAAGCGCATCCTCTCTGCATAACCAGATCCATTCCCTTGTCATTTTGGCTATCAGGTCCAACATTATCAATACCCTTAAAAGCTATGAGGTATTCTTGGGTCACTTCACATTGTCAACTTCTACTTCTGAGAATCCCACTCCTTTGCCAGCTCCTTTTCCTGAACCAAGGTCAGTAAAAGTCTTTTTGAGCTGATCAAACCTCTCTGTATCATCTGGTTGTTGGAAATACCTCATCCACCTGTGCGTCGTGTGTGGCCAGGTACTCCCTACTCCTAAAATAATTTTCCATACCATCCTCATTGAAACCTTACAACAAACTATTTTCCGGTTATTGGAGTGCTCGCTTTTTCCATTTTATTGGGCAGTTTACTGCTACTACTATAAATCCTACACTTGTGACATAGCTAGGGAAGTGATTGCTCCTCTGCCATCATTTATTTCAGCGGTGACTTTCTTATCGTCCCTTAGCGGCGGCGGCCTGAGCAACAGTCCTTATAGACTTTGCAGTATACTGCCCTGCTTGCGATAACCTTACCCATATCGCTGTCCGCTTAACATAGAGATAGAAGACTGGTCTCTCCACTCTACCTCTGCTCTGGCGCAACTGTGGCTTCATCAGGATGATCAACCGAGAGTATAGCAGTAACCTTTGCTCATTTCATGCATGTTACTACACCTCGACGATTACTCAGTGTATACCGGCTTTCTTTGGAAGCACGCTACAACCTCGGTGAGGCTTAGCACCATTAGCAATCCACTTCTTAGCTTCTTCAGCATTGATATTGATTGCTTGGCTCACTTAATGGGATATTAAGTTTCCTACCTGAGCAGTAAGAGTTACCGTGCTGGGCTACTCTCTCTCATCCAGCAACCACTACTCTATAGAAAGGGTGTCTCTTATATCCCATTCTCATTAATCTAATCTTTACCATTTTCTTTCACCCTATGTGTTTGTTTAATTTTTGATACTTATCATATATGAAAATATAGCATTAACACCTAATTAAAGTCGAAAAGGCAGACCGAACTTCTTCTTTCCCTACCTTCATCATTTCCGGACATCTGGCTTCACTTAGCCCAACTTCTTCATCTGTTCCATCTAGCATGACAAGCATAGCACCTCAGCTACGTCAACTCCGGCTCCCTTAGCAATTCTGTGCTAACTCTGGAAGGATTTAGAAGGAATTAGATTTTCCTCATTTCAGCCTATCGTCATTGAGTAATTGCCCCAACCTTATCTAAGGCTCCTTCATCAACAGCCGCATCATCAAGCTTTCCACCAAGACCTCCCGGCATCATTCCAAGAATGTCCCTTAATGCTTCCAAGCTTTTGGATTTGCTCAAACTGAGCAAAGCATATCGTTAAAAGTCAAACTCAGCCTTCTTGAAATTTCCTGCTCGAGCTCCTTGGCTTTCTCAGCGTCAAGAGCACTGAGCTGTGTCTGATGAGCTAAGAATCCCCATTCCGAGTATTCTGTAGCCATTCTGTCAGGATAAAACTGCTCAAGGTACGTGACTCTCTCCCATTCCTGCATATAGAATAGGTTTTCCAGTCACACACTTCTTATAGAAGCCGCACCGCCTCTAGTATCACCGTCAAGCAGCTTAGTAGAGCACAACTCAACGATTTCCAATCTAGAGTCAAGTTGTTGCGACATTGACAGCTTCCTGGCCTGTCATTGCATCTACTACTAAAAAGTGTCTGTGTAACTTCTACGGCTTCCCTTTATATCCTGGCTCACCATCATCTTCATCTATCTGAAGTCGTCCTGCAATATCAAGAAATATCATAATGTAGCCATTGCTCTTGGCGTGTTCTAAAATTTGCCTTAGCAATGTTTACGGTGTATATTGCCGTCACCTGGTAAATACCGGAACTCCACGACCTTCTGCCCATTTACCTGTTGCTTTATCGCGGCAGGCCTATATATACATCACAGGCAACAAGCAAAGGCTTTCTTGTACCTTTGAACTGCGACAATTTTTGCAGTTGGTTGTCTTACCTGCACCCTGAGACCACATCATTATGACTGTAATTTCCTGGAGTAGGTTTTTAAGGTGAGTTCAGTTTTTCTCTGAACCAGAAGGGCTGTCATTCTTCATTTTACTATCTTTATAACCATCTGACCAGGTGTTAAGGGTTCCATAACATCCTGTCCTATTGCTCTTTTCTTCAACGGTCTTGATAAAGTTCTTTGCAACCTTGAAATTAACATCAGCTTCAACGAGCAATCTTTACTTCTTCAAAATGACTTGACATCATTTTCACTTAACACCCTTATGCGCAAGTTCTTAAAAACCTTCGTCAGCTTCTCTGTTAAACTGTCAAGAATACCATAGCTCCTCATAGAATATATTGTAAGTCACGAGCAATACGTAAC
>BNJS01000622.1_pt1 | contig 27397 bp, 24 predicted proteins | sample 8540461 | NCBI WGS metagenome assembly BNJS01 (sample SAMD00202454, study PRJDB9452) | human saliva metagenome | isolation source: human saliva | place: Japan | reverse complement strand
GGTCGTGTGCGGGGCCGGTCGTGGTTGGTCGAAGGGCCGACCGTGACAAGCCCTTCGTGTTGGTCCGCAGGTGGGGTGCGCGCGGTGTGGGATGGATGTTACCCGGCTCAGGGTGGGCATGCCTGCGGTGCTGGTGGGTACTCCGCGCGTCCAGGGACATTCCAGGAAATCGCGGGCGGGACCTTCAACGCCGTCAGGGGCGGGAATCGTCCCATGCGGACTATCCCCGGCTGGAGCGGACCCGCACCCGGCCGCGCTGTCCCGGCGGTCCGGGTTTCGCGGATCCGCTCGTGGACCGTGCAGGTGAGGCCCGTCGAAGCCCACGGTGCGTCACGTTGACACTGGCAGGCGACCGCCTTGTGCCGCCGCTTTCACTGAGGCCTACCTCCGTCGCTCAAACGATCCAACTCGAAAACGGTGGGCGAGCGAGAAAAGCAAGGTTGGAGTGTGCCATGACTGTGACGATGAGCAAGAACCTACCACGAGAGGATGTCGCCGGGCACTTCCGAGCTGGTGACGGAACTTGGGGCGATCCTCGGTGCAGCGCGCCCAGCTGACGCTGTCAATGGAGAACTGACCTCCCTCCTGCGGTGGCTGAGGGCTCTTCTACAGGTCGTGGGACGCTATGCGGCGAGGGGCTCACGCAGTGACGGCGGGTGGCATAGAGACGGCGATCTGGCATTTGGAAGGCGGCGACATGCTGGGCATCTCCCGGCAAACGTTGGTCAGAATGCTGGAGGCCGGCGAGATTCCGTTTGAAAGATCGAACGGCATCGTCGCTTGTTCCTCACTGATGCTGAGTTCCGTGAGCGTCGCGGGCGGCGGGCCGGGGCTACATGAACATGGTGGCTGACGCTCCGGCGATGGGTGCCGACGAGGACCCTGCTGGGGTGCGCCAGTTCTCAGGACCTCCGCTCCCACAGGACTGACCGATGGCGTTCTCCCGCGGCGGTACTGTTCTTACTGCGTGCTGGTTCGCTTACGCTGCAGGGAACAATTCGCCACTTGAGGGCTGCTGTCCGGCAGGTCTGAACCTTTAATGGGCAAAGAAAAAGATGAGGAGGTTGAAGAACGGTTCTTCAACTGCACGCGCGGCGTGGCGGGACAGGAAGTCTGGTTACGTCAAACGACTGGCGGCAGATGAACCTGGCGCTGCCAGATACTGGGTGCGGGACTGGGAGACTCTTCTCCTTCAATTTGATCTCGGATCCGGGAGACCAGCACGTCATGCAACGGCTCTCATGGGACGCGGACGCGTCGTGACGTTCAATCAAGGGACTTTGACGACGCAGCTCTTCCTGAGCAGGTTGTTTGCCCAATCTCAGACGAGTTTCTTCAAATGTGCTGGGGCTGTATCCGAGGCGGTTCGGTGCATAGCGGTGTTATCCCGGACCGGCCGTAAAGGGCCCCGCTGGACTGTCGATGACCTGCTCTCCGCCTCGAAGAAAGCTGAACGACTTCATCGCCGCCTGCCGTCGGGTAACCTCCTAAGGCACGTGGACGTTCTCTCGCGTCATTCGGTTCTCGCAGCGACTGTGCTTGGCGGTCCGCCGGCCGCGGTCGAGGGTTCAATTTCCCGGGGCGTAGGGTACGGTCGCGACGGAGAGGAGGACGCTGGTGTCCGCTGACAGGCGCGGACGGTGCGGGGTCTGTACCCGGTTCACCAAGGAAGGAGCGGCTGGCCAGGTAATTTGCGTCCTGCGGCGGCCATCGCAGCGATGCTGCAGCGCAGCGTGCAGACAACGGAAGACGTGCTGACGCCGAACGCGCCCGGTAGGCTGAGCTCGGACCCCATTATAGACACCCATCGCCAACATCGCGCTATCACTTGTTTACACCCTCTTCCGTTAAAGGGGAACTTCACGATACGGTTGATCATCACCCCAAATCTGGACGCGCCAAGTCAGTAAAGAATCATCTCATCGATACATTGCGACATCGCGGGCCGGAATTCTGAGCAGCAGGATATACGGTGACTTCGTGGTAATTGGGATGCATGATTTGTAGTGACGGAAGTGGGCCTCTCTGAGTCGGACTAGGATGAATTCGTCCGCAAAGAGGTCTAAGCTCTTGGCACGCGATCGATGTCGGACTTGTTGTGATGCAGTATGATCCGTCATGTATTCAATTGCAAGTCGCTTATGCGCTGGCAGGCTGCTAGCGTCAACAGTCCACGACGAAAAATTGGTTTGGAATCTTTCGGAGTGAACGAGATCCTGACTTGGCGTTTCCCCACCGTGCGAGGGCGGCTGGTGGCAATCGATCTCAATCTGTGATTTTCCGTTTCAATACATTCCGGACATTGTGACCCGTTGACTCCTGACTGCTGGCATTGCTCGCCACATATAGGTCGGATCGTTTTTGCACACACCCACAGGGGTGGCTCGTTTAACTTTATTGGTGTTTTAAGCGCGGATTCTCCATGGGGAGATTGGGTTGTCAGTTGACCATTCTCGGATAGCTCAGGATGAAGTGATAAGCTAGTGAGTCAGAATAGTGTGGCAAGGCGAGCAGCATACATGGGTCGTACTTGTTCCGCTCGCGGGGGCGTGGCTTGGAACTCCTTGTACAGACCGGATCCTGTACCAGACAACCGTGCGGCGAGATTCGGGAGACTGCGAGGTCAGTTTGCCGTTCTTCGTAGGGTGCCATTGGCTACCTGATCTCGGGTGTCAACCGGCTTGCGGACGGGTTTGCCTTAGCTGTTTTCGCGTTGTGTGTGTGTCTCGTTGTACACAGAGCAGCCGCCAAATGAATATTAACAGGGTGGCGTGTGTTGCGATGACCGAAGGACATCGATCTGTAACCCGATCTAATGGTTCTTATCCGCCGGAACGCTCGCTGGTGGGATGTCTTCGTCAGGCGGCCAAAAGCTCCGGGGACGTCAGCAATAGTCTTTCCTCTGAAACGATGCCAACTTTTCTTCGAGCCCGCCTTCGAGCCGATTGGCAGTCTGGGTACGACAGAAAGTAGTCGTTTGTGACATCGAGGATACGAGCTTTGAATGCATCGTCCTTCAGGGCAGGTCCACCATGCTTTGCGCGACGGGCTTTTGTTGTTACGCTTTCCCAGAGAGAGTCTCGTTGCGTTCGCGATCACCATTCGACCACTCGACGTGCAGTTCTTGAGAAAGGTTTGCACCTCGAGGTCTTCTTGGGTGACGCAGTGGTGGACTTTGGGTTTCGAAATCGCGCGAACAACCCCACCAAACTATCGTTTCGCTGCGCCTCGAGTCCTGCCAGGGAATTGCAGTGTGTGGCATGAGGGTCTCCGTCTTCTAAACTAAGGTTTGTTAACGGGCCGAATAAGTGAATTATGTTCTTCCACGTTCTGTCGCACGATGGATATCCACGGGCTGTTCAATTTGCCTGAGCAAAGGAACGTGCCTTCTGGCCCACGCCAGTAGCACGCTCGGCAAACAGCTTCACCGGCATGTAGTTGGTCCAGAATGTACTCGAAACGGTAATGTCCCTCGAATTTACATCGTGTACACCGTGTCAGCAAGTAGGCAGATGGTTTGGTGATTTTCTAGCAGGGTTAAACCGCCTGAATAAAGCTGAGTGAAGATGATCGAGGGCACCATGTTGGTCGCGTTCGAGTTGCGAATACGGGCTGTCCGCGTCATACATGAGTCTTCATTAGTGCTCCATTTCGTTTTGCGGGTCAATACCTCGCTGACCTCCTGCGGGGTGAAGAACTCGCCACTCGACTTTACTTGCGTTGGGCGTACATCGTCATAACGAGGAACTCGTAGGCGTCGCCAGGTGTCGATCGAGGACTCCCCGTAGGACAGGTCCAGGTCCCCGATCGCCTGCATGAGCCGAGTGAGCTTGTCGTTGCGCTGGGTCACCGTGCGGCCCAGCTTGGTGGAGTTGACGTCCACGTCGTCGAACAGGCCGCGCAGATCGACTCTGAGCCCGTGCCGGTCGCGGGGCCTCGATGCTCTTGAAGATCGCGAGAGGTCGTTGAGGTTCTCGTCGCGTGGGTACGCTCGCGCACGTTGTCGAACAGGTCTCCGGGGCGATGAAGAAGCCTTCTCCTGAATGATGTAATCGCCGCCTCGGCGTCGGTGCGACAGGAAGCGGTAGTCCAGTCTGGGTCCCGGCCTCGCGCTCGCCGGCGTTGATGTACTCGGTGGGGGTTCTCGGAGATGAACCGGTGAAAAGCCAGGACGTGAGCTTGAAGTCCCCATCCGTCCACGTTCCGCGTAGGTCTGTTGGCAACCTGCCAGATCTTTTGATTGAAGCGCAGCGCGCTCAGTCTCTACGGTCGGCCTCTTCGTCGTCAGGATGGGATCGGGCGAAGTATCCCACCAGCTGGGGACGTCCGATGACTGCTCGCTGAGGTTGGGAGTCGGGCGGACGGGCTGAACTCTCCGACAGATTGCACGAGCATCGGGCGTGGACAGTGCGGCTTCTCCGGCGGCCCCGCACACCTGAGGTGCGGGGCCCGCTGTTCTTGATGGCCGACCTGCGCTGGTTGGGAAGACCGGCGTGCCGGTCGCCGGAGGCGCAACGAGCAAGGGCGGCCTGTCTGGTCTCTGCTCATGGTCGGGACCTCGTCGCGGACGAGGAACGCATGTCTCGTCGCGGGTGAGGATCTTCGACAGCAAATCGGGGGACAAGTTCACATCTCGTACGTTAATAAGTGTCCCCGGCGGGGAGCGTGGCACCCGGCGGCGCGGGATCCCCGCCCGTGCGGGTGCCTCAGGCGGCGATGGCGGCGCCCAGGAGGATGAGGCGAAGCGCCCGCTCGGTGGCGTCGGTGACGAGCTCGTCGGCGCGGGAGACGGCCTCAGGCAGGGTCCATGGGGACCGGGATGATGCCCATGACGGCGTCGATCCCGGCGGCGTGGACGGCCTCGGATCCCTGACCGAGGTGAGCCGGCCAACGCGATGACCGGTTTGCCGGCCAGCTTGGCCCGGCGTCCCACCTCGGCGGGGATCTTGCCGCGCGGCGTCTGAAGTCGACGGCGCCCTCGGCGGTGATGACCAGGTCGGCTCGGTCGATCTGGGCATCGAGGTCGACGCCGCACAGGTCGGCATCCATGAGGACGTCGAAGCGCGAGCACAGTCTGGCCCCCAGTCCTGCGGCGAGCCCGGCCCCAGGCCGCCCGAGGCACCGGTCCCGGGGCCGGTGAGCAGGTCGCGGTGGGCCGCCTGGGCCGGGAAGGCCTCGGTGAGCAGTCCGGCCCAGTGGACCAGGCCCGCCTCGAGCGCCTCCACCTGCTCCGGGCTCGCCCCCTTCTGCGGCCCGAACACGCGGGCCACGCCGCGCTCACCGGTGAGGAGGTTGTGCATGTTGCCGGCCACGAGGACCTCGACGTCGCGCAGGCGGTGGTCCATGCCGGAGGTCTCGATCCGCTGGATCCGGGCCAGGTTCGAGCCGATCGGGTCGACCTCATCGCCGCCTGCGTCCAGGAGCCGGGCGCCCAGGGCGACGAGCGCGCCGGCCCCGCCGTCACAGGTCCCCGAGTCGCCGCAGCCGATGATGATGCGTCGGGCCCCGTTGTCGAGGGCCACGGAGATGAGCTCGCCGACGCCGGTGGTCGTCGTGGCGCCGGGGTCGCGCATCCCGGCGGGTACTAGGCGCAGGCCGGCCGCCGCGGCCATCTCCACCAGCCAGGTCCCCTGGGCCGAGCCGCCCAGCCGGGCCAGGTAGGAGTCGACCGGATCACCGACGGGGCCGGTGACGCGGGTGGTGACGAGGTCGCCGCCGGTGGCCCGGGCCATCGTGGCCGCCGAGCCCTCACCGCCGTCGACCAGGGGCAGCTCGACGACGACGGCGCCGGGCAGGAGACGGCGCACCCCGGCGGCCACCGCCTGGCACACCCCCTCAGGCGACAGGCTCTCCTTGAAGCCGGAGGGGGCGACGAGAATACGGGTGGGAAATGGACGTGGGCATGACTTTCCTCCAGGGTGCAGTGTGTGCAGGGGTTCTCAGGGGACAGGGGCGGGAGCCGGGGCGCGGTGAGCCCCGGCCTCACCAGCTCAGGCCCAGCAGCGGCCACAGCCAGGCGCTGCAGGCCATGACCAGGACCACCATGAGGGGGCCGAGGAGCAGCGACAGGCGCCGCAGGTCGTCAGGGGGAGAAGGTCTCCATGCCCTCGATGTCGGAGAACATGGCCACGGGCTTGGCCGAGGACGGCAGCGTGTGGCAGAAGCCCGCGGCGGCGGTCGAGGCGAAGGCCGCCGCGGCCGGCTGACACCCACCGCCGGGGACAGGGCCACGACGATCGGGATGAGGACGGCCGAGCGGGCCGAACGCGACTGGATGACCAGGTGCGACGCCGTCGAGAGCACCACGACGACCAGCATGAAGGGCCAGGGGAAGTGGATCCTCACGGCGTTGAAGGCCGAGGTCGCCACCCACTTCGCGGCGCCGGTGGACACCAGCGCGTCCCCCATGGCGAGGGTGGCCGCCATGAAGACCAGCAGAGACCAGGGCGCCTTGGCCAGGGCCTTGCGCAGAGCCACCGAGCCGTAACCGGGCAGCGAGGTCACCAGGACCCCCAGGAGGGCCACGATGGCCGGGTCGATCCCGTGCAGGGCCTCGGTGCACCACAGCACCACGACCGTGCCGACGAGCAGGGCGGCCCGGTTCTCGGCCTGGGTCAGCGGGCCGGTGACCGGGGTCGGGGAGGCCGCCGCGAGGTCGGCGATGTCGACGCGCACCCGACGGCGCATGTCCTCCTTGCGGGTGAACAGCCACACGATGAGCTCGGTGGACAGGTGGCTGGACAGGGCCGCCAGGGGCAGGCCCAGCAGTAGCCAGCCGGCGAGGAGAACTCCTGCCCGCCGGCCGAGGCCACGATGTGGGAGGTCACCAGGTGGGCGCCCGCCCCAGGAAGGAGCCGACCGCGGACAGCAGGATGACGGTGGGGAAGATGATCGACAGCGCGTGGACGAGCCGCTTGCGGGAGGCCGCCAGGGCGTCGTCGTCGCCCGCCCCGGTGCGCAGCGCGCCGGCCAGGGCCGTGTAGACCGGCAGCAGCAGGGCGGCCCGACCCGAGGTGGAGGGGGCCGCGAAGACGGTGGCGACGATCGCGGCCGTCACCAGGTGGAGCAGGACGCGCGGGTGGTCGGTGCCGGTGACCAGCCAGGCCGCCAGGCGGCCCGTCAGGCCCGAGGCGCTCACCCCGACGGCGATGACGAAGGCCGCCACCAGCAGCCAGATCGTGTCGTCGCCGAGGCTGGCGAACATCTCGTCCGGGCTCAGGGCGCCGGTGAGGACCAGGGCGGTGGCGGCCCCAAGGGAGATGTAGGTGTCGTCCACGCTGGTGAAGGCCCAGGCCCACACCGAGGCGATGAAGATGATGAGAGTGAGCGCACCGGTGACGGTCAGGCTCCCCTCGGCGCCGCCGGCGCGCCAGGCGGCCACGCCCACGGCCGCGCACAGGCACACGGCGAGGGCGGCGGAGATGATGCGCCGCCACGGCAGGCGCCGGGTCGGGGCCGGCTCGCCGCTCCTGGCCAGGGAGAGCGGCAGGGTCTCGCGCATGGTGGGCACATCGGTCTCGAAGGAGGCGACGGAGTCAGTCGCGGTGGTCATGAGCCGGCCTCCTCTCCCGAGGCGCCGTGCGCGCGGCCATTGTGGGCGGCGTCATCGTGGGCACCGTCATCGTGGGCGGCCGCCGGCTCTCCGTCGCTCACCCGGGGCGCCGTGGCCGCCGAGGTGCGTGAGGAGGGGGCGGTGGCCGGGGAGACGACGGCGGCGGGATCGTGGTCCGAGGAGAGGTTCCAGGAGCTGTCGGCCGGGATGCGCAGGCCGACGGTGGCGCCCTGGCCCGAGGCGGAGACGGCGAAGACGGTGCCGTCGTGGGCGTCGGCGATGGCCCGCACGATGGCCAGGCCCAGGCCGCTGCCGCGCGGCCTGCCGTCCGCCTCGCCGTGCGTGAAGCGTTCGAAGAGCCAGTCGACGTCGTCGTCGGACAGTCCGGGACCCCGGTCCGTCACAGAGATCTCCAGCCCGCTGCGGCCGTAGCCGTCGGTGCCGGGGGCGACGGTGAGGGTGAGGGGGCCGTCGCCGTGCTGCAGCCCGTTGCGGGCGAGGTGGCCGGTGGCCTGACGCAGGCGCTCGACGTCGAGTGTGGCCGTGCCGCGGGCCCTGAGGTCGAGGCTCCAGCGGCCCGGGGCCATGGCCTCGACGTCGTCGCACAGGGTGCGGGCCAGCTCGGTGACGTCGACGTCGGGGGTGAGGTGGGCGAAGTCGCGCCGTTCGGCCTGGGTGAGGGACTGGAGGTCGTCGAGGACCCGCTGCAGCTCGGCGATCTGGGCGCGTTGCTGGAGGACGGTGCGGGTGGCCGGCTGGCTGGCCAGGCGCGCGTCCATGACGGCCAGGGGACCGGAGATCTCCTGGTGGGCGCGCAGGACGAACTGGGTCTGGCCGTCGAAGGCCTCCTGGAGTCGGTCCAGCATGCCGTTGAACTCCTCGGTCAGGCCGGCGATGTCATCGCGGCCCTTGACGGGCAGGCGGCGGTTGAGGTCCTGGGTGGAGACCGAGGCGGCCGCGGTGCGCAGGTCGTGCAGGGGGCCGCAGGATCTGGCGGGCCACGAGCAGCCCGACGACGCCGGTGAGGACCAGGACGGCCGCGCTGATGCCGACCATGAGCCAGATCGTGGCGTTGAGCTGGTCCACTCGCGAGGCGGTGAAGCTCATGGTGATGACGGACAGGTGCTGGGAGGGGTTGTCGGGCTCGAGCTCGACCCGGGCCCAGCGGACCTCCCCGCTGCCGTAGGAGGTGGCGCCCGACGGCGTCTGCAGCATCTTGACGAACAGGGGGATCCCGTGCTGGTCGGGTTCAGGGTCGGGGCGGAGGCGCCGGAGGCCTGAGTGGCCTTGCCGGTGGAGTGGTTGTAGATGATGACGGCCTCGCGGTCGGTGAGCTGCTGGCCGTCCCGGTAGACCTCCATGAGGCGGGTGGTGGAGGTGAAGGGCCGGGAGGTGCGCGGGTCGACGCCGGTGGCGGCGAAGTTCTGCAGCCCTGACCTCGTGGGTGACGTCGGCGTTGGCGGGCAGGAGATGTCCGCCGCGAGGGTGGAGCGCACGGAGACGATCATGCTGGTCAGCCCCAGGGCGACGACGAACAGCATCCAGGCGACGATGCGCAGCCGGGCGGAGCATGGAGGGGCCGGAGACCGGGTCGCCGGCCAGTGGGGGGCGGAGACGAGGGGACGGTGGTCATCAGCATCAGCCCCTGGCCAGCAGAGGTCAGGTGGACTCGGGCTGGGCTGCGCGGGCGGGCCGGGGACGACGGCCATGAACTCGGCGGCCAGCGCCAGCGCCACCGGGACGAGCATGAGCAGAGCCAGGGCGAGGATGCGGCGTGAGGTGTTCATGCCTCAACTGTCACGAGCCAGCCCTAGAGGGACCACAGGTGAGCGTGAGAGTTCTCTTATGTTGAGTAGCTTAGCGAAACTGTAGTATTTATAATATTTAACGATGGGGGTGGGGTGCGTGCTGCCAACTCAACGATGTCACTGTCCTGAGGGCTTGCCGCCCCGGATGCGCAGGAGGGTGAGTTCGAACTGTAGGAGGAACCGCTGCTGTCGTCGGGCTGTGGACACTGGAGGAGGCAGTCGGACGGGGGCGCGATTCAGTCGACGATGCCGTGAAGGCGGTCCCCGGCGTCGCCGAGACCGGGGACGATGTAGGCGTGCTCGTTGAGCCGCTCGTCCACCCCGGCGGTCATCACCGTGACGTTCGCGCGCTCGCCGACCGCCTCCTCCAGCGTCTTGACCCCCTCGGGGGCGGCGATGAGGCACAGCGCGGTGACATCGCGCGCCCCGCGCTCAAGCAGGTAGTCGATGGCGGCCACGAGGGTGTGGCCGGTGGCGAGCATGGGGTCGACGACGAAGCACTGGCGGCCTGAGAGGTCGTCGGGCAGGCGGTTGGCGTAGGTCTCCACCTCCAGGGTGTCCTCGTCGCGCTTCATCCCCAGGAAGCCGACCTCCGCCGTGGGCAGCAGGCGGGTCATACCCTCGAGCATCCCCAGGCCCGCGCGCAGGATCGGCACCACGATCGGCCGCGGGGCGGCCAGGCGGCGGCACTGGGCCGGCGCCACGGGGGTGCGGATCTCCACCTCCTCGGTGCGCACCTCACGGGTGGCCTCGTAGGCGAGCAGGGTGACGAGCTCGTCCACCAGCTGGCGGAAGACCGCCGACGGAGTCCTCTCGTCACGCAGGACGGAGAGCTTGTGGTCGATGAGGGGTGATCGGCAACGTGGAGGCGCATGAGGACAGCTAATCCGCAGCCCAGGCCGTACCCTCACAACGCGCGCCGGCCTCGTCCGCGCTCACGGCGTGGCCACGTCGCCCCGGCGGACTGGGGGCGTCGCCGGTGTCCGAGTCCCCGCCGAGGCCCCGTTGTGTTGGACACTGGGCCATTTTAGCTCCCGGTGACCACGGTTCTGTGCGGCCAGGTTCAGGCCCAGACACGTGACCGGGGTCGGGACGGCGCGCGCACGCGGGTTGGGCCGAGGGCGAACGGGGCTGACGTCGCGCCCGCCTGCGGGGCTAGGTTGCCGTCACCGACCGCATCGAAGGAGAACTCATGGCCAACGGCACTGCCCCCACCATCACTCTCAACAACGGCGTGGACATCCCGCAGATCGGCTACGGCGTCTTCCTGACCCCGCCGGAGGAGACCGAGCGGGCCGTGCTCGAGGCCTTCGAGGTCGGCTACCGGCACGTCGACACCGCCCAGGCCTACCGCAACGAGGAGGGCGTGGGCGCGGCCGTCGCCGCCAGTGGACTGCCCCGCGAGGACATCTTCGTCACCACCAAGGTGTGGATCTCCAACGCCGGGGACGAGCGCGCCGCCCGCTCCATCGACGGCTCCCTGCGCCGCCTGGGCACCGACTACATCGACCTGCTGCTCGTCCACCAGCCCTTCGGCGACTACTACGGCACCTACCGCGCCATGGAGAAGGCCCTGGCCGCCGGCAAGGTCCGCGCCATCGGCGTCTCCAACTTCTTCCCCGACCGGTTCGTGGACCTGGCGCAGCACGTCGAGGTGCCTCCGGCCGTCAACCAGATGGAGACCCACGTCTTCAACCAGCAGGCCGACAACCGCGCCTGGTACGCCAAGTACGGCACCGCCCTGGAGTCCTGGGGCCCGCTGGCCCAGGGCCGCAACAACATCTTCACCCACCCGGTGCTCAGCGCCGTCGGAGAGAAGCACGGCAAGACCGCCGCCCAGGTGGCCCTGCGCTACCTCATCCAGCTGGACATCATCGTCATCCCCAAGACGGTCCACCGTGAGCGCATGGTCACCAACCTCGACGTCACCGACTTCCAGCTCGACGACGCCGACATGCGGACCATCGCCGCCCTCGACGAGGGGCAGGGCGTTGTCAACCACTACGACCGCAGCTTCCAGGACGCCTCGCCTCTTCACGGTCGAGGCGGACTGACCCCAGCAGCCCCCGGCAGCGCGGAACGTCTCCCGGCGGTGGAAGACTGGAGACCGGGAGAGGGCGCGGCAGAGAGCGTCTCAGAGCCGGCGCGAGTACCGGGACTCGGTCTTCGGAGGTGCCCACGTACTCGCAGCCAGCGCTCGTAGGTGGTCGAGGACGTCGTGCGCCACCTGGTCGGAGTTCCAGTCGACGACGTCGTAGCCCTGGCCGCCGCTGTGCGGGCGCACCTCGAGGCGCACCGTGAGGTCGTCGGCCTCGTGGACGGCGAAGCCGTAGGCGGCACCGGTGTGACCACCATGCGCACCACGTAGCGGAAGGAGTCGATGGAGCTCGGACCGCCCTCGCCGCCGTCGGTGGCCGGGTGGGGAGGCGACTCACCAGGCTGGCGCGCCCCAGGAAGGTGCGCCTGTCGTCGGGGTCCTGGGCCTCGACCCTCGACGAAGACCTCGGCGGAGACGTGTTCTCCTTGCGCAGCTCGGTGGCCACCGCCTCCAGGGCCGGCACGATGCGCCGCTCCATGGCGCTGCTGGCCCGTCGGGGACACCGAGTTGAGGGGATGCTGCCAGGCGCTCGCGCCAGGGCGTCTGCTCCAGCCCCGCGGCCGACCCGTTGAAGCCCAGGGCTGGTTGCGGTCGGCCCGGCTCAGGGGCCCTGGTTGTAGGTGTCCTCGGTGCTCAGGGAGCGCCACAGGGTGTACATGATGAGGATGAGGACCCCGGAGAAGCGCAGCGCCATGACGATGGTGGCCTGCTGCAGGATGGGGATGCTCCGGCCACGAGCATGGGCGATGGTGAGGATCCCGGTCAGGGCGGCCCAGAAGATCCGCAGCCAGGCGGCGGCGTCCTGACGCGCCGAGCGGATACGGCTGGAGAGGTTGGCCATCACCAGGGCGCCGGAGTCGGCGCTGGTGACGTAGAAGAGGATGCCCACGAACAGGGCCAGGGCGATGAGGATCTTCTGCCCGGCAGGTGCTCCAGGATCCAGTACAGCCCCTGCTCGTCGCTCCAGGGTGATGTCCCGAACCCGCCGTTGCCGCGGATGACCAGGGTCCAGGGCGTGGTTGCCGAAGATCGCCACCCACATGAGGATGTAGCAGAAGGGCAGCAGGAGGCTGCCGAGCACGAACTGGCGGATGGTGCGGCCGCGTGAGATGCGGGCCAGGAACATGCCCACGAAGGCCGCCCAGGCGATCCACCACGCCCAGAAGAACAGGGTCCAGGCGTTGAGCCAGTCATCGGGGCGGTTGTAGGCGTAGGTCTCCAGCGTCAGCTGCGGGAAGCGGGTGAAGAAGTCGCCGATGGAGCCGACGAGCGCGTCGATGAGAAGGCGGCGTCACCGGTGACGAGCACCTTAGCAGGGGCCAGGCCGATGGCCAGCAGCACGTTGATGGCGGACAGGACGCGCACGCCCCGGTCGACGCCGGAGACGGCCGGAGACGGTGGCCATGACGACGGCCAGGGCGGTCAGTCCGATCTGGGTGGAAGCTCTGCGGCAGCCCGAACAGGATGTTGAGGGCCACGTTCAGCTGGACGACGCCGACCCCCAGCGAGGCCGCGATGCCGAAGACCCGCCGACCAGCGCCGCGGCGTCGACGATGTCACCGATGACGCCCTCGGTGTGCCGCCCCAGCAGCGGGCGCAGGGTGGAGCGCAGCGTGAGCGTGTCGCGGCGTCGGTAGGCGAAGTAGGCCGTGGCCAGGCCCACCAGGGCGTACAGGCCCCAGCCGGAGATGCCGTAGTGGAACAGGGACAGGACGATGGCCTCGCGGGCGCGGTCGGCCTGGGGGAGTGGCCCGGGCGTCGCCGGTGGGCGGGTGCATCGTACTGGTCGACCGTCTCGGCGATCGGCGAAGAACAGGATCTCGGTGCCGATGCCGGCGGCGAAGAGCATGCGGCCGTCCAGGCGAAGGTGCGGAGAAGTCCGGCGTCGAGTTGTCCGGCCCAGGCGGATGCGCCCGAACCGGGAGAAGGCCAGGGTCAGGATGAAGACGAGCGCGGCCGTGATGAGCAGGATGTAGAAGGAGCCGAACCATCGGCTCGTCCAGGTCACGGCCGCCCCGAAGGCGCTCTTGACGACGCGTCAGGGGACCACGATCGCGGCCAGGGCGACGATCGCGATGATGGTGGCCGACACGAAGAACACCACCGGGCTGAGGGGCTGCTTGCCCGGCAGCCTGCCGAGCAGTGCGCCGGGGAGGGAGCCGCTGGGGAGCCGTAGCGGTGAGAGGCGGTCCGACGACGGGCCGGCAGGAGGAGCCTCTGAGGGGATCGCCTGCCGCGGGACGCTGCCTCATCGCTCGATTCGAGGACCGGCCCACCGACCCGCTCCGTTCTTCATGGGGGTCTTCACGGGGTCTTCGTGGGGTTTGGGGTGCTGGCCCAGGCGCGCCTGAGCGTTGGGGCCCCGATACCAGGAGCGAGGCGCCGGGGACCGGTGGGGGCGGGGTGGCTGTCCGAGCCCGGGCATGTTGTGGGGGAGCCTATAACGAGATAATGAACTCGTGACGTCCTCACCTTCTGTCGTAGCCGCCGAGCACCTCCGGCCCGGGCTCTGACGCCGGCGCACTCGGTGGCAGGCGGTGTCGCCCGCGGGCCGGCGGCGCGGTCGTCGGCTCGGCTGCTGTCCGGCCGCCACCCCGGCCATCGACGCCGCCATGGTGCGCGCCTGAGCTGGCCCGCGCGGCCGGTGAGGCGGGGAGGTGCCGGTGGGCGCCGTCGTAAGCCCTGCCGGACGGGACCGTCCTGGCCGAGGCCGCCAACGCCCGCGAGGCCGAGCACGATCCGACGGCGCACGCCGAGATCCGCGCCCTGCGCGCCGCCGGCGCCGCCTTGGGCGACTCCCACCTGGACGGCTGCACCCTCGTGGTCACCCTCGAGCCGTGCACCATGTGCGCCGGTGCGATCGTCCTGGCCCGGGTGGCCCGACTCGTCCTGGGGGCCTGGGAGCCCCGGACCGGGGCCTGCGGCTCGGTGCGCGACGTCGTGCGTGACACCCGCTCCAACCACCAGGTCGAGGTGCGCGCCGGCCTGCGCGCCCAGCAGTCCCAGGACCTTCTGACCGCCTTCTTCGCCGACCGCCGCTGACGGGGGCCCCTCCGACCGGGCCAGCCGGGAGCGACGTCGGTCGTGACTGATACCGCAGGACGTCGCATTGGGGCGCGGGGCGACGTCCGTGTAACCTCGTAGGGCGAGGTAGCGTGTCCGAGCGGCCGAAGGTGCAGATCTCGAAAGTCTGTGTGGTTCATGAGCCACCCTGGGCTCGAATCCCAGCGCTACCGTTACCGAGGGCCCGCCGTGCAGCCACGAACTGCACGGCGGGCCCTCCCCGTTTCTGCTTTGCGTGTTGTGGCTGTTTTTGATCAGGCCGCCGCCGGCTGATCGACGTCGTGAGATGCCCGTAATGCACGAGGGTGGGGTGCTACTGGGGAGGGGCGCACTCCACGCGGTGCGGGGGCTCGTGCGGTACGCACAACCCTCGGGCCAGTGCATCTCCCACCTTCGTGGAGTAGACGCCTCGTGTCGTTCGTACGACATGCCCGACCCGGCCGCAGGAACGCTCTTGGTCCCCACATATTTGGCGTCGGGCCCATCTTTTCAGCCTATGAGTCGCCGTCCCCACGAATCCCGCCCCTGTCCCGTTCCCGCACCCAGGTCCGCCCGCACCCCCATCGCCTCCGAGATCGCGCCCCGTGCGGCCGCCGACCTCACTCACTCCTGTGCGACGCCATGGTCGCCGGTGACACCAAGGCGATCGACGCCCGCTCACCGACTCACTGCGTCCTGACCCACATGACCGGCTATCCCCAGCCCAAGGTCGAGTGGCTCGGCGACATCGCCAACGGCGCCATGCGCTACCACGACCACGAGGTGCTCTCCGTCCAGGCGGACACGATCGCCGGATTCCCGGTGGTGCGCGCGGCCGCACCCGCACCACGGCCACCCTGTGGGGCGGGCGCGGCACCTGGAACCTTCAGATCGTCGGATACGTCGTGCCCGACGCCGACCCCGACACCGAGCGCAACCCCACAGGCTTCCGCTTCAGCCGCCTGGACGCCTCCACCTGGTGACTCCTCGCCGCACGGTGGGCTTCGCCCCCGCCTACCGACGCCGCCCGGTCCCCCTCGTGGCGGGCGCGTTCCACGGGTCCTCCGGCCAGGCGTGCTTGGGGTAGCGGCCCCGCATCTCGGCGCGCACCTGCGGGTAGCCCTGCCCCCAGAAGGAGGCCAGGTCGTCAGTGACCGCCACCGGACGGCGCGCCGGGGACAGGAGGTGCAGCAGCACCACCACCCTGCCCTCGACGATCCGCGGCGTGGCCGCCCACCCGAAGCACTCCTGGACCCGCACCGCCAGCACCGGCCGACCCGCCCGCCCGGCGTCGGCTCGGAGCCTGCTGAGCCCGCAGGCACCGCCGACGCCGCCGACCACCGCCGTGTAGTCCACCCGCACCTGTGAGCCCGAGGAACCCTCCAGACGCTCAGGCACCAGCTCGTCCAGGCGCGCCGCCTGCGGCCACGGCAGCAGCGGGCCTCGCAGCGCCTGGGCCACGTCCAGCCGCTCCAGGCTGAAACGCCGGCCCCGAGCCCGAGCCCGACGACGCCGACCCGCCCGAGCCGCCGGACGCACCAGGCTCATCACCGCCGGTGCCAGCCACTCGGCCCGCTCCGCCAGGGCCGCATCACTCATATCCGGCCAGGGCTCACCCAGGTGCTCATGCAGCAGGGGCCAGGCGGGCGCGCAGGCCGCGAGCCCTCCTCATCCCACGGCAGCACGTCCAGGCCGGCATCGGCCCCCGGCGCGCCACCTGTGACGACGGCGCCCGCCACCTGAGCCGGACCCGGCGGCGGCCCCGGGTGGTGGCGAGCGTGATGGCCCCCAGGCGGCGCAGACGCTCCGTGCGCAGCCGCCCGCCCTCCCAGACGGCGCGCTCCTCCTCGGCCAGCCAGGCTCCCGGCCAGCTCCAGGGCCCGTCCGCTCATCGAGGGCGCGGCGGCCCGGACAGAGTGCGTCCCTCGCGCCCGCCGGTCAGGTCCACGCCCGCCACCGCCAGCCACTCGACCTGCCAGTGCCGAGCCCGCCGGCAGGCGCAGCCCGGTCCCGGCGACGCTCGCGTAGTGCGCCTCCTTGCCCGCCCGGGGGAGCCGGCCCCCGACGTCGCGCGATCCACTGCGGCTGCGCCGTCCCGGCCACCAGCGCCACTGCCGACTCCAGGTCACCTGACGCGGTCCCCTCACCACTCCCGGACCGGGGAGCGCCTCCGCCGACGCCGTCGGGCCTCCCGCGACATCCCGGCCGCGGCTCGTAGTCGGCGAGCCCGACCCACTCTGTCGCGCTCGGTGCCTGCGGGCTGCGTTCTGTGGAGGCCGGGTCCTCGGTGTGCTCCAGCTGCTCGGGAGACGGAGCGCCGGCAGGCCTGCTCCAGTCGGCGCGCCTCCGCCTTCACGCCCCGACCCGGCCCCGCCACTGCGTACCTGTCGGGCCAGCGCCGTCGGGTCCCCGCCGGGCGCGCGCAGGTCGGCGGTCAGCAGCGCCGTAGCCCGGGCCGCCCTGTCGCGCCCCCAGCACCGGTGCCGTCGCCAGCAGGGGCCCGCGCCTCCCGCACGTCCGCCGGCAGACCGGCCACCGCCCGCCCCAGGGGCGTCACGCCATCTCCTCCGGCCAGGCCCAGGCGCTCCAGCGCCTCCCGGGCGGCCCCCAGCGCAGCAGCCGGCGGCTCATCCACCCAGGCCAGACCCGCGCCGTCGGGCACGCCCCACACGGCCAGCTCCAGGGCCGCACCGGTGAGGTCGGCCGAGAGGATCTCCGGGGTCGGAGCCAGCGGCGAGCGCGCCCAGTCCGTCGGCGAGCAGCAGCGGTAGACGACGTCGGGACCCTCGCGACCCGCACGCCCGGCCCGCTGCACCCCGGCCGCCCGCGAGACCCCCACCGTCACCAGGCCACTCATGGAGCGGGCCACGTCCAGGCGCGGCTCGCGCGCCAGCGTGGAGTCCACCACCACCCGCACCCCGGGCACCGTCAACGACGACTCCGCCACGTTCGTGGCCACCACGACGCGCCGCCGCCCCGCCGGGCTCAGGGGCCAGGGCCGCGTCCTGGGCGCTCGCGGGCAGGCGGCCGTGCAGCGGCAGGACGTCCACGCCCGCAGGAACCGCGCCGCGCAGGCGGGAGACGACGTCGTCGACCTCGCGGGCGCCGGGCAGGAAGACCAGGACGTCACCGGAGCGCTCGGCCAGGGCCCGCTCCACGGTGGCGGCGACGTGGGCGAGGAACTCCCGCGGCACCCCGCGCGGCCCCAGGCGACCGGTGCGCCCCGGCGGCGCCCACACCTCTTCGAGAGGGTGGAGTCGGCCGGGCACCTCCACCAGCGGGGCGGGGTCGCCCGACGAGCCGCCCAGGATGGGGCGCAGGCGGTCGGCGTCGAGCGTGGCGGACATGGCCACGAGGGTGAGGTCCTCGCGCAGGGCGGCACGCGCGTCCGTCAGAAGGGCCAGGAGCAGGTCGCTGTCCAAGGAGCGCTCGTGGACCTCGTCGAGGATGACGGCGTTGATGCCGGCCAGCTCCGGGTCCCGTTGGAGACGGCGCAGAAGGAGACCGGCGGTGACGACCTCGATCCGCGTGTCCGGGCCGGCGCGCCGCTCCCCGCGCACCGCGTATCTGACGGTGCCGCTGACCTCCTCCCCAGGAGGGTCGGCCAGGCGGCGGCGGCCGCGCGGGCGCGATGCGCCGCGGCTGGTGACGACGACGCGGCCCGGCCCGCGTTCCGGGGCGCGTTGCGGGGCGCCGGCAGGACGTTGGTCAGGACGTCGGCCAGGAGCGGCGGGATGAGTGTCGTCTTACCGGTGCCGGGCGGGGCGGTGAGGACCAGGCAGGGGGCGACGTCGTCAGAACCGGAAGGGCGGGGCGAAGGCGCTCGCGCAGCTCGGGCAGAACCCCGACCACCGGCAGGTCCGGGGGCGAGGAGAGCAGTGCCCTGATGGGGTCGGTCTGCGAAGGCTGCGTGCGGCCCTGCGGCCCGGTACGAGTCATGCCCTGATTGTGCCCGGGGGGGGAGCGGCCGTAGGTGCGGGGGCCGACGTCGGACGAGGGATGCTGAGCAGCAGAAGGCCTCCGGCCGACGGAGGACCGGAGGCGCAGTGGGTGGACAGGGATGAGATGAGAGGGGAGGCGCGCAGGTGCCGGCGGCTACCTCACGCTCATGAGGATGTCTCGCGACTGCAGCGCGTCGGCGAGCTTCTCGGAGTACTCGGCGTGGGCCTTGACGGCCTTGCGCATACCCAGGGCGCCGCCGATGAAGGCCGACCCCGTCGAGGAGAGGTAACGCACCAGGGTCTCGCCGTGCGGTCCGGTCCCGAACTGAAGGTTCTGCGAGAGATAGAAGTTGCTGCCCATGAGCGCGCCGAAGGAGATGGACATGCCCCTCTTACCGCGGGAGATCTGGAGGGTGTCGGCGGAGAAGGGGGCGACGGTCCAGCCCTCCTGAGTGAAGAACTCCGTAACGATTGATCGAACTTGATCGATTAGTGCATTAATGGTGTACATGCGCTCAACCATGGTGGGATAGTAGGTGACACTCCTTTGTTCTTGCACATCACGTGCAATAACGTTTGCGTGAAGGTGGTGCGCCGCCTGGACTGCACGCAGATCGACAGAATCTTCAGAATCGACCCGGAGCCGCGTCGATTCTGAAGTTTTTGTCGGTGAGTGCGGGTTGGGTGTCGGCGGCCCGGATTTTCCGAGTGAAGCACGCTTGACATGGTGCGTCCTGTCAAGCACACTAGACATGTCAAGCAAACATGACACCCTCTCTCGGGGGGTGAGTGGCTATTCAAGGGATGATCGCCATGTTCTCCGCCGTCTCCGCTTCTCCTGCCCTGGCCGCCGCGTCGTCGACCTCCTCCGGTGTCACCTTCGTCGCCGGGGTGGTTGGCGGCCTTGTCGCCGGGATCGTCCTCTATCTGCTCGTCTACCGGTACTCGGCTCGCCGTCTGCCCGAGGTCCGTGCCGAGGAGGCGCCCGAGCTCCTCAAAGAAAAGCTCGGCGGGCAGCAAGCCGGTCTCGTCTCGCTCCTCCCCACCGGAATCATGGTGGGCTTCGTGTTCTCAGCAGATAGTCGCTGTCTCCTCCGGACCACTTCTGCTGGTCGTTCACCTCATCGGCATCGCCACTGGTCAGCGTCTCCGTCGTCGGTGTCGCCTGGCTGTCCCCGAGACTGCGTGCCGTCGGAACTGCGGCTGCGGCAGTGAGCCGGTTGTCACGCCGCGCCCTGGGCGGTGGGGACCATGGATAACGACGTGCGCAGCCTGCGCGAGGCCAGCGGTCTCACCCAGGCCCAGCTCGGAGCCGCCCCTGGGCGTCTCCAGACAGAGCGTCAACTCATCGAGAAGGGCAAGTACGACCCCTCCCTTCCCTCGCCATCGCCATCGCCCGCTACTTCGAGACCACTGTCGAGGAGATCTTCCATGCCTGAGCCAGATCCCACGCCCACCCTACTGCTCACCCCGACCGCCGGTTCGTCCTCCTCCGGCTCGACGTCGAAAGCGTCGAGAAAGGCCTGATGACCGCAGTACCTCGGCCGACGCCGTCCGCGGCGCATGAGCGTCCCGCCGTCGTCGTCGTGCTCCTCCTGTGGGTGGCCGCGTCACGATCCCGATGCAACGGCTTCCTCTACGGCGCCGCCAGCTGACGTCGGCACGATGCTGGCGTCTACGTCGCCTGATCTTCGCCAAGAGGTTCGGATACGACACCTCTTCGTCCGGGAACTCGAGGAAAGCGGGAGGACGAGCGGGACAGGGGCCGCCTCGCGGCGGGCCTGAAAGCGCTGCTCAGGCGTCGTCGGGTTCATCGGAAATCTTTGTCGCTGGTGCGTAGGCGCCTTTCGGGGGTCGATGAGCCGGCCCGTCGGTATCGTCCTGTGGCCTTCAGGTCTGGTCGAGTCTCATCGGAGCGAACATCTGCTTCGACCGCACGCATGTGAGGCGATGCCGCACCGGGCCTGGTCGACCCCGCTCTCCGCGCCCGCCGGCCCGCACAGCAGATCGACAGATCTTCGCGACCGACCCGGACCGCGTCGATGCTGGAGTTTTCGTTGGTGACCGTGCGGAAGGGCCTATCTCGCGGCGGCGCGTCCGGCGTCTTCGCGTAGACTTCTGCTCCACCCCTGACCGGCTTCCAACGTCGGCCGCCGCTGTCCCATCGCCCGCCCCGGGCGCACCCGAGGAGAATCCATGGTCCAGCAGTCCGCCCCACCAGGAATCTGGGACGAGGACCCCGACGGCGCCTCCATCCTCCTGGCCACGGGTCGCGCCCGCCATGACCTCCTCGTCATCGCCGAGCCCGCCTTCCTGCGCGATCTCGACCAGGCCTGGGGCCGCCCATCGGCCCGGGTGCGCCTGTCCTTCCTGCCCGGTGTCCAGGCTCCAGGCGCTCCCGGCCAGGAGGACGCTCTCATGTCCTACGAGCGCGGTGGTCTCGGTGTTCTCGTCGCCCGCGGTCGCACCAGCATGTACGAGGGCGAGGCCGCACGCAGTGCGACGGCGCTGGCCCGCATCGCCAGTGGGGCCCCGCCTGCGCGCCGCCCTGCTCGTCACCCTGCGCCACACCGCTGCGCGGCTCCGGTGACGTGGCCGGAGGGCCGGCGCCGGGCCAGGTGCGCGTCGTCGCCGACCACCTCAACGTCTTCGGTGGTCCTCTCTTCCCGGCCGCCGGCATGGTCTCGGCCGGCTGGGACGCGAGGCTCACCGAGCGCCTGGGGGGCCTTCGCGGCGTGAGCGGCAGCTCCGTGGTCGCACTCGTGCCCGGGCCGCTGCGTCCGAGCCCGGCCGAGTCCCGCGCCCTGGCCTCCCTGGGTGCCGACGCCGCCGTCACCGACTCCGTGGCTGAGGCCATGGTCCTGGCCGCAAGGGGCGTGGCGGTCTCCGCCCTGACCTACCTCGACGCCCCGGCCGCCGGTGGGAACCTCGGGCAGGCGCAGCTCTCCCTGAGGCAGGCCTCCGGTGTCACCCTGGCCGCCGTCGAGGAGGTCCTCCGGGGCCTGCGGGCCGGCGCCTGAACGTGATTCTGGGAACGGCGTGGGAAAGGATGCTGCCGGGGCTGCCGGCCCCCGTTAAGGTCATCTCGTGAAACCCTTCCTCTTCCTGGCCACCCGCAGCGATGACGAGCCCGCCGACGCCGAGTACGAGGCATTCCTCAAGCGCACCGGCCTGGATGAGTCCACGCTCCGTCGCCTGCGCCTGGAGTCCCGGTCCCTGCCGCAGATCGACCTGGACGACTGGTCCGGAATCCTCGTGGGTGGCTCCCCCTTCAACGCCTCCACCCCGCCGGAGAAGAAGTCCGCCACCCAGAAGCGGGTCGAGGCCGAGCTCTCCGGACTGCTCGACCGCGTCGTCGCGGCCGACTTCCCCTTCTTCGGCGCCTGCTACGGCGTCGGCACGCTCGCCTGCCACCAGGGCGCCGTCGTCGACACCACCTACGGCGAGGCCGTCACCGCCCCCGAGGTCACTCTCACCGAGGCCGGCCTGGCCGACCCGATCTGCGCCGGCGTCCCGAGGGTCTTCCAGGCCTTCGTCGCCCACAAGGAGGCGGTCACGACGCTGCCGCCCCATGCCGTCGTCCTGGGGGCCGGCGAGGCCTGCCCAGTCCAGATGTTCCGGATCGGGAGCAACCTGTACGCCACTCAGTTCCATCCCGAGCTCGACGGCGACTACCTCGCCCACCGGCTCGGCTTCTACGCCGGTCACGGCTACTTCGCTGACGACGAGCTCGCCGAGCTCCAGGCTCGCGTGCGCCTCGACGACGTCTCCGACTCCTGGAAGCTCCTGGCCAACCTCGTGTCCGTCCACGCCCGCGACTGACGGGTGTCGGTGCCCGGCAGGGGCGCTCCGGGCTTCGGGGGGAACAGGTGTGAGCGGGCCCGAGCACCGTCGGCCCGAGAGCGTCTCAGTGAGGTCATACGCCCTTGAGGGCTGTGTTCTGCTTCTGTTCTCACGGTTAAGGTTCCAGGCCGTCGTGGTTGCTCATCGGTGGATGCTCTGACGCGTTCTCAAGGCTGCTTCGGAGATGATTGAGGGAAGGTCTCTTCAATGAACGAGGTTGTGTCCCAGTAACTCGGGTCGTACCACTCCATGAATGAGGGGGAGCCGTCATCGCCAAAGTGGAGCACGGTAAGAGCGTCATAAAAGACGAGCATATCGTCGAAGAGTGAGCTGTGATGCCCCTTCTCTTGTAGTGCCTGCTTGATGAGGGTGGGGGAGGAGGTGAGGCTGACTCCTTCGAGTGCGTCTCCTTCGACTGTGAGGAGAGACAGTATGATGGCCACGCCATCCTTCATGTGGACGTGAATGACCCTCGTTGAGGTGCCCAGCTCGATCGTGCCGATGTGCACTTCATGCCCGGGAAATGATGACTCGTGAAGTCTGGTGCAAAGGTGCTGATAGTACGTCAAGGGCTGTCCGGTTTGTATGCCCGGCGGTTCTCCTAGTCGCATACGAAGAGCCTAACAGGCCGAATGGCGGCTTTTAGAGACTCTGAAGAGGTGCATTCATCTGGGATAAAACTATATCCCCGATGGGAGGTGCAGAGGTCCCCGCTCACATGCTTGGCCGGCCTGCGTCTCCGTGATGCAAGGACAGGATCGGCAGGGTCTTCGTCGGCTCTTACTGGTTACAGCCGATCTCGTCGCAGGTCCGATGCGGTCGGGGCGGCCCCGGGATGCCATCTCCGAGCGTCTACTCCACGAAGGTGGCAATGCACCGGCCAGGGGCTGTGCATACTGCACGAACCCCCGCACCTCATGACTACGCACAACCCTCTTCCAATGGCTTCCGCCCCTCGCGCCGCGAGGGCGACTGGGGCAGCGGTCGACAGGTGCGCCCCGCCTCTGTGTCCCAGTTCGCCCAGCGCGGGAGGGGGTGCGTGCGGTGCGGGCGAGGTGGATGCTGGGGTACCCACCCGGGCCGAATCGTCTGATCGATCCCGAACACCCAGGACGTACAGAAAGGACTCGCGCATGTCCCGCATTGTCATGATCGGGGGCCACGGCAAGGTCGCGCTGCTGGCCTCCCCGCTGCTGGTGGACGCCGGCCACGAGGTCGTCTCCCTCATCCGCAACCCTGACCACTCCGCCGACGTCGCCGCCACCGGAGCCACCCCGCTGGTCCTGTCCGTCGAGGAAGCCGACGTCGCTGAGCTCACTCGGGTCTTCGCCGGTGCTGACGCGATCGTCTGGTCCGCCGGGGCCGGCGGCAAGGGAGGCCCGGAGCGCACCGACGCCGTCGACCGCGCCGCCGCCATCCGCTCCATGGAGGCCGCCGCCGCAGCCGGGGTCGCGCGCTACGTCATGGTCTCCTTCCTCACCGCCTACGGCGAGGTTCCCGACGACCACCCGCTGCGCGCCTACGCCATTGCCAAGATCGCGGCAGACCGACACCTGCAGACCACCGACCTGGCCTGGACGATCCTGGGGCCGGGCCTGCTGACCCTGGATGAACCCACCGGTGCCATCACCGTGGCTCGCGTCCCCAAGGGCACCTCGACCTCGAAGGCGCCGACGTCGCGTGGCAACGTGGCTCATGTCATCGCCGCTGTGCTCGCCGAGCCGGCCAGCATCGGCAAGGTCATCCCCTTCTACGACGGTGACACCCCCATCGCTCAGGCTGTTGCCGACGTGCCACAGGAGTACGCCGACCTGTCCTGAGCGTCTTCCTGGTCAGCATGGTCCAGAACCTCCGGCCGCGCCTATCCGCGGGAGCGCGGGTCGGGACTGCCGCTGCCGACTGGACCGCTGTCAGCTCCGTCGAGTACCTGCTCCGCCGGTTTGTCAGTGTGTTGGCCCGTGCCCACCGTGGCGGGTACGGGCCAACGCGCGTCGTGAGGATCAGCTCATTGGGTGGGCCCTACTTGCCGTCCGACATACTGCTGGCCGAGGGGCGGGCGACATCTTGTCGTCGCTCATCTTGCCGTCCGACATGCTGTCGGAGGTGGCATTGTCGGCCATCTTCCCGTCGGACATCTTGGTGTCAGCGGTCTTACCGTCACTCATCTTGCCATCGGACATCTTGTTGTCGCTCATGGTGCCGCTGGGGGTGGAGGTCTGCTCCATCTTGTTCTTGTCGGCATTCGTGGAACCGCAGGCGGCGGTGCCGACGGCGAGGGCGGCAACGAGCAGGGCGGCTGACACGATCTTGCGAGTACGCATGGGAGAACTCCTTGGTGACATGGGTAGGCGACGTGGCCAGGTGGGTGGCGTACCGACGTGGTGCGCCATCACCATGAGTTCGGAGTCGACGGGCGCATGGATGCCCCTGATGGAGTGATGCCAGTCACTTTCGATGGGTGCGTCGGTGCACCTTCGGCGTACGTGGGAGCGGCGGCTCCGACACTGGGTAACCCAGTGGTCAAGGTCTGTGATGTGCTCCAGGGCGTCGGCGTGTGCTGTCTGACGCAGGAGTTGCGGCGCATGAGCACCGTCAGGCCGATGGCGAGAAGGGCGAGGAGGATCGATGCCAACCAGGCCCGGAACTCCGCGTGCGGGTGGGCGCCCGTACCGATGCTGGTCAGACCGAGCACCGAGGAGACGATGGCGCCGGATAAGCCGAACACGGAGAGAATATACATGTTGACCAGCGCCATGAGAGCTGGGGCGACTCCAACGGTGTAGCGGAATGCTCGGCTGGTGGGGGATGAGAATCCCAGATAAAGACTGATCGAGGCGATGGTGGCCACGATGATCATGATGACCACCCCGGCAGTGAGCGGTATTCCCTGACCGTCCGGCCTGCCTGAGGGGGACATCCACACGTTGGCTGGATAGTCGCTCAGACCCGATTGATATATTTCTCCATGGATGCACAGTCTCATGAGTCGATGGGCCATGGACACGAGGAGGAATAGGTTCACCGCCATTCCGAGGTTGACCAGCCATTGTCGAGGGGGGCGGGTGGTCCTCCCCATCAGGGTCGTGAAGATCGCCGCACCACCGGTGGCCAGAAGACACAAAAATAGGGAGGGGTTTCCGATGATGCTGTTGTTAAGGATCAATGTGTCGACGAAGAATATTTGAAGTGCGGCTGCGGTCGTGATGGTACTGGCTTGGTTCCTGGTGATGGTGATGATGGGAATAGGGAGAAGGATGAGCCACCAGGCACCCAATGTCTGTGGAATGTAATACAGTGCTTTGTAGTAGTCTTGCGTTGTGGGATTCTGCAAGGAGGGGAAGGCGGGGTGCGCGGACGCGTCATTGATTGCCCATATCACATGAATCCCAACTGCTAACAGCGTCAGCACGAGGGCGGCCACTCGGTCGCGCCTCCAGGGGGCGGGTGAGGAGAGGGCGGCCTTGTGGGTGACACCGAGTGGCGGTGCGCTGACCATCGATGGCCGGGCGAACGACTGCGGGGTCACAGAAGCAGGACTGGGAGAGAACCTGGGAAAGCTGGCGGTGGGACCCGCCGAGTAGGGGGCGGCATCAGTCCCGTTGGCGACGATCCCGCTGGCGGGCTGGCCGATGCTGGACAGGTGCGGGGCCACCGGCTGTGTCGGAGTAGCTGTCTGCCCGCGGAAAAGATGGGGTGAGTCGGCCCGCTGCCCGCTCTGGGGAACGTGGCCCGGTGTGTAGGGCGCATGCGGGGGTGGCGAGGAGGGGCCGGCCCGTCAGGCATCACGCCGTACGGCATCGCCGGGTGATGCTCGGAGGCGCCCGACGGCGTTGGGCTGGGGCTGCTCTGAGGAGGTTGAGGTGGCTGCCGCATACGTGGCATTGTGCTTGAGGTGCCGGCCGGTGTCGATGACCAGGGCGACGCTGCGTGCTGGACCCGCGATTCCGGATGGGCTCAGTACCCGCTGTATCCGCTCCCCCACGGTGACTGGGACCGATGGTGCCGGCTGAAGCGGTTCTGCATGCCCCCTGCCCCTCCAGCATGAAGTCCCTGCTGGATGCCGCTCACGGACTCCCGGTTGGTGAGCTGACGGGCGGCAGCCACCGCCGATCCGATGGTGATGATCCCGATGACGACGACTGTCAGCAGCATGAAACCGGTTTCGGATGGCGTGTGGCTGTGTCCGTCACTCGAGAGTATTCCGAAGGCGGTGGAGACGATGATGTTGTAGAGGGTCAGCAGGGATGCGCAGGCAATGGAGGTTATCTTGAAAATCTTGTCGTAAGAGCCTCGGGCCGCCTGGATGGAGCTGATACCCGAAAGGACGACGATGAGGCTGGAGAATGCCAGGCTCGGTATCAGAGGAATGCCGCCCCCATCGGATTCCGACCACACGAGCCAGAGGTGTGACGTGTAGTGAGTGACACTCCGACCTTGCGATACCAAGATGTAGGTGATCCAGCCTAAATTTGCGAAACGGTGGATCGCGTTGAAGAGGATGAACTGACAAGAGCCCACGGCGAGGGTCACGATCCAGGACCGCGGCTCCTGCAGCCTCTGGTTGAGTCGTACGGTGGCGACTGCCCCTGACTGTGGCGACGACGAAAGAAAGAACAATGATGACGGCGTTGATGTGAACCTGATGGGACTGGGCGGTCCCGGTTGGGAGCATGAGCATCAGAAATCCGTACTACAGCGCTAATCCTGTCATCTCGGAAATGGGCTGGTTTTCGGAAGAGGCGCCGGACGGCGAGGAAGAGCCACCACAGGCTCGGTGTGATGCTGAGGTATATCAGTGAGGGCCGTCAGTCTGGAGATGGAGAGCCAGCTTTGCTTGCCCGCAAGGTACACATTCATAGAAGTAATGAAGCTCACGGTCTCCAGTGCGGAGAGCGCGAGCAGGGCCACGAGTGCCAGGGGTCTTCGCACCGCGCCACGGAACACCCTGTCCTGTGCCGATGGACTGAGGTGAGGTGGCTTCGGGCGCGCACCGCCCAGCTGCGGCGGTCTGGCGGAGGTGGCGTAACCCGGGGCGGAGTAGCCCGGGGCGGTGACTGCCCCGACCAGGTACCCGGCCCCGGTGTCCGATCCCGCGCCTCGTGGGTAGTGCGGG
>BNJS01001859.1_pt1 | contig 27419 bp, 49 predicted proteins | sample 8540461 | NCBI WGS metagenome assembly BNJS01 (sample SAMD00202454, study PRJDB9452) | human saliva metagenome | isolation source: human saliva | place: Japan | reverse complement strand
TCAGTTACATGTATTGCTCTGAATAGCAAAAGCTTATTTGAAGAGTTCCAAGAGCAGAATGCAAAATTCTACAAAACAAGTGAATGGAAGAATTGACTGAAGAAGATCTGACTTATGCAAAATGATTTATATCAAAAGCAAGTTCTAACGAAGTTGATTCAAACATTAATGCAGTAGAATAACGTTTAAATACGTCATGCAAGATATTAACCGTATTTTAACGACTTCATTACAAGAATTATATCAATAATAATATTGATCAACGGTCTTATTGATTTTAGTTCAGTGAATAAATTCTTACATTGACTAGAAGTGAATAGATCGTTTTATTTTTTATAGATAGAGTTTTTTATGATTCGCTTTATTCATTGTGCTGATATATACTAGGAAGTCCTTTCACTGACTTCAACAAAAATAGTACGATTGTATTTTGGAGCAATTGAAGCCACTAAACAGCCTTTTAACGTTGATTGATACTGCGCTGAATATCATGTTGATTTTGTGCTAATTTCAGGAGATATTTTTTGATTCTAGTCATCAACATATTCAAGAAAAATTTTTTAAGAGAACACTCAAAGATTAGCTCAAGGTATTTATACTTATTTAATTCAAGGGAATCATATCATGGAGGATTTACTGGAAAATTAACAATGACTGGGTAAAAGCTCCTGCAGAGGTTTCAACAGAAATTGAAAATTTCTTCCGTGAAAGTATTGCTATTAGTGGATTTAGTTATGATGCAAGATGGATAATAGAGTCAATATAATGCATTTTCCAATGAGAAATTCCTTAGTGGATTTTCATATTGGGATGTCATGTCAAACACGAACGGCATCCGATTCATCTGCAGTATATGCTCCTTTAAAATCTATGTGATTTAGAAAGCTTCTACTATGATTATTGGCATTAGATATCTTAGAATGAGCGATGGACGATTCTAATGGTAGAATTCATACTCTGAACGATTCAAGGTCGAAATTTTAAAGAGATAGGTTGAAAAAGGTTTTATGTCAATACTTAACTAAAAACTTACCGATGAATAGACAATTGTTTTGTAATCCAATTGAATGGTGGAAATAGAATTTTGTGAAGAAGTTCATCTTATAGAACAAATCGTATCATGCTGTATAGAGAAATTTAACTAAAATGGAATGTTGATAAATTATTTGTTAAAAATTAATCTAATAGTAGAGAGAGGCTTAATCAATCATGGTTGAAATTGATAGAAGAATTTACAAAGTGAAATTTCTACGAAATACGAAAAATTATGTTAATAGAGCTGGATTGAATTTAGGAAGTTAAAAGAAATAATCAACTAAGTATTGAATTATTGGAGGATGAGGAGTCATCTAAGTCGACTGTAAGATATTCAAAATATTACAGTAACATACTCTATTGGCAAAATATTTTCCAAAGAAATGAGTAGGAAGCATTTCAACATAAAATCATTCAACGAGCAAAATTTTTAATTGAAACGAATATGGAAGTAGGTGATGAAAATACATCCATAGAATTGAAATTTTGGCATGGAAAATGGTCAAAAGTACGACGGATTTTCATCAACAATTACAAATATTTCAAGGAAAATGAATCAAAATCGATCATGTCTTCATTCAACATGTATTATTTGATTGCAAAAAAGAATGCTGGGAAATATTCTTATGAACCTCAAAATGGAGGATTATGGAGACGAATTTGGTTAGAAGAAACATTAGAAGGATTCTTTTTATAGAAAGATATCAAAAATGGAAAAACAATGTTTTAAAATGTGAAACACTTCAGGAAAATTTATCCGAAGATAGATGGCACACCGTTTTTCAAATTGATGAAAACACAAGTTTTGATTTAATAAAGAACAATTAGACCACCCCCAATTTTCCATTGAGGAAATGGATCAATTTTCTATAGTGTTAGTTTGTCTGGTAGCGAAGAATGGATGAAATTATCAGCAAGATTACAAAAAACAAGCGGACTAACTTTACTCCCAAAGCTGTTAAGAGTGATTAACTAGCAATACATCAATTAGATTTACAAATGGTTAAAATAGGTTAATTAGCAAAAATAATGATGTTTATGAAGAGACATCAAAATCTGAAGAGATTAAGCAAGAACTAAAGGAATTCGCTGATGATTCAAAAAATCAGAAGAAGAAAGAAAACTTCAATTATTACAGTCTCATTGGAATAGCTATGAAAGATGGAAACTAATCAGCAAAGAATTAATTTCAATCAGGAAAAACTAACCCAGAGGAAATATAACTAGAAAGAAACTACTTAGATGATGAATGGAATGAACAACAAATTCATGAATTGTCATTGGTATATCATTTATGGAAGCAGAGATCAAAGAATAGCTATTAAAAGAAGATTCAAGATGGTCTCAGTTACTAAATATTTCTTTTTAATGAAGATGAAATGAAGAAAAATTTTGCTTAGAAAAAATGAAAATAGAATTAGATGAATTACAACAAATATCTAAAACATGAATATTCATCATGAAAATATGCCTTGGAAATCCCAAAATATGAACTAACAGCAAAATAAAAAATTGATCAGCAAAAACTTTATAATTTAAAGAAATAGAATTAGATACCAAAATGAATTGACTAAAAGAGGAAAAGAAAATCACTCATTCTCTAAAAATCAAAAGTCCCAATAATCATCGATATGGAGTTTTGATTTTTAGCAGTAGTGACTAGTCTTGCATCTATTTTACTACTATCAAATCCAGCATTTAGAGTTATTGAGTAGTCATTGGAGTCATGATTAGTTTACCTAGTTGGATGTATGAAAAAACTGTTTATACGAGTCAAATTCAGAGTATTTTTCAGCAAGATTAAAGAACCAGTGATGAATTAGAAAAGGAAGCTTTTACAAAGAAAAAAATAATAAAGAAAAACTTGAAAAATTCTGGAATTATTTAGTTGGAAAAATAAATATGGAGGTTGATTCAAATATTACAGCTGAACAACTTTATCAAGGAGATGTTTCTTATCTTCTTCGATATTTTATTGAACAAAGACAAATAAAAGAAGAAATACTTCATTGAAAAAGAATTAACCTCAATTACAGATGGCCTGGCAGTGGTTTTTGAAGCTGAAGAAGCGAAGCTATTCCAAATGCAATTGAATTAGAATGGAAAACTGTTGATAATTCAAGAAGTTCAAAATTTTATCAGAAAGAAATTTCTCAAATGAATGAAGGGTTAAAATTACAAGAGCAAATTCAACAACTGTATAGTGATAAACAATTATTAGAAACTCAAAAGATGTTGATATTTAAGAAAGCTAATGTTCAAAAATGCTGGTAAGAATTTTATCAAAAAGATGAAGCTTTTTGAAAGGAACTCGTCTCACTAATTCAAGAATATACTCAGATAAAGCAACACGCAGAATTATTGTAGGAAGAATTAGAAGCAATAAAAGTAAAGCAAAGAACTAGAACAAAATGGAGAGTTCACATCACTCATTATTAAATCTTCTCTTCATCAGTCGCTAATAGAAGAACAAGCACACTACAACAGATTCAACAACTAGCAACAGACGAACATATCATGAACAGCTAATCTCAATTTGAATTATGGAAGGCAGAAGTAGAAGAACAATTAGTAGAATGGGCAAGTTTGTTTATATGCTTTTCCAAAAATGGATTTTAGAAAGTTTACATACAGTTACCTTCTCAAAACAAATGATGATAGTTGTAAGGGTCAATATTTTAATCGATTAACTCAAGGTAGATATCAAGGAATACAAATGGAAAACATGAAAATAGTGGTGCAAAAGAATGATGAAAAACTGGCTATTTAAGCTAGTGAATTGTCTAGAGGTACATTAGATCAATTATTAGTCAGTATTCGTTTTAGCATTTATTGAAAATCTTTTCTTCAAAAATAGCATTGCCTATTTTAATTGATGATGGTTTTGTTAATTTTGATAGTGAACGTAAAACAGATTATGTTACAAATCAATTAAAGAGCTTTCAAGCTAAAGTACAAGTAATCTATTTTTTCATTAGATGATGAGCCTTTTACGATTGTTGAAACACCCGTAGCCTCATTAGGCTAAAAGATAGAAAGAAGAGGAATTCATGGTATTATATGATTATGCAGTAGATGAATCTTTAGAATTGTTTTTATTAATTAAAAACAGCTGATGTGAGATGTAAAAATGGGAAACCATTTTTAGCTTTTACATTCCAAGATAAGTCCGGACAAATGGATGGAAAATATTGGTCAGCGACTCCTGAAGAAAATTGAACGATTTTTCATCAGGAAGTATTGTTTATTTAGTTGGAAAGAAATTTTCAATGGAATGCCTCAAAAAAAATAACTGGTTTACGCCTTCTAGACCAGAAATGGTGAACCAACGAAGTTTGTAAAGATTTCTTAGAACATGCTCCATTCCACGCAATCAAAATCGCACCTGGTATTCACCATACAATGGGTGGTTTGAAAAATTAATACAAACGCTCAAGTATTAAAAAGAAGACGGTTCAGTTATCAATGGATTATATGCTGCTGGTGAAGTAACTGGTGGAGTTCACGGTGCTAACCGTATCGGTGGTAACGCTGTAGCTGACATCATCATCTTTGGACGTCAAGCTGGAGCACAAGCTGCTGCTTACTTAAAAATAATTGATTTACTCTATCTTTTTAGATAAATATATCATTTGGATATTGAAGTTAAGCCCTGCTATCATTTCGATAGCAGGGCTTTTAATGTTTGGTACACCAACTTCTTATCTATATCTTGGTGGAGTTGAAAGTTGATATCTACAAAAGTTTAATATTACAATACATTCAAAAATATATTTGAATGAGGTGTTTTATGATCCAAAAATGTTATTACTTCAATAATCCTGTATTCTGGGACAGCCGTAGACTTACTTATTATCCTAATGTTATTTTTGCCAAAAGAAAAGCAGAAAAGACATCATCAACATCTATTTAGGACAATTTCTAGGCTCTGGTAGTCTAATATTACTAAGTTTGCTTTTTGCATTTGTCTTAAATTATATTCCTAGCAAAGAGATTTTAGGTTTACTTGGTTTGATTCCAATTTTGTACTGCACCCCTAAAGTTAGACATAAAAATCTAACTTTTGGGGTGCTTTTTAATGAAATTAACTTATGAAGATAAAATACAAATCTATCAACTAAGAAAAACAAGGTGAAAAGCTTAAAGAATCTTTCACAGAAAATTATGATGTCACCGTTTCGTAATCTTGATTACTTAGTTCAATTTATTGATCGATATGGGAATAGAAAGTGTTAAAAAAGAGAAAAAACCGCTACTATTCTCCAGAACTAAAGAAGGAAATAATGGATAAAGTTCTTTTAGAAGGGTCGTTCTCAATTAAGTGTATCTATGGATTATGCACTTAAAAAGTCGTGGACTACTCCCAAATTGGCTAGCACAATATAAGAAAAAGTGGGTATACTATTGTTGAGAAAAACAAGAGGGAGACCAAATACAATGGGACGTAAGCCAAAGAAAAAAATTAGAAGAAATGACAGAATTAGAACGTCTTCAACTAGAGAATGAATACTTAAGAGCGGAGAATGCAGTTCTAAAAAGTTGAGAGAACTCCGATTGAAGGAGGAAAAAGAGAAAGAAGAAAGACTGAAATTGTTCAAGAATTAATTAGTGAGTTTTTCATTAGATATTCTTCTTAAAGTCGTTAAATTAGCTCGTTCAACATATTATTACCATATAAAAACAAATCGACCAACCAGATAAGAATCAACAGCTTAAAGATGAAATACAAGCTATTTTTACAGAACATAAGGGAAATTATGGTTACCGTAGAATTCATTTAGAATTGAGAAATCGTGGATTTAAAGTGAATCATAAGAAGGTACAACGCTTAATGAAAGTTCTTGGTTTAATTGCCCGTATTCGTCGTAAACGCAAGTATTATTCACACAAAGGAGATGTTGGTAAGAGATCAGACAATCTGATTCAACGTGATTTTGAAGGGGCTAAACCGATGGAAAAAAATGCTACACAGATGTAACAGAGTTTGCCATTCCAAGTAGTGAACAGAAACTATATTTATCACCCGTTTTAGATGGATTTAACAGTGAAATTATTGCGTACAATCTTTCTCGTTCACCTAACTTACTACAAGTAAAAACAATGTTGAATGAGGCGTTTTCAGATGAAAAGTACGAGAACACAATTCTCCATAGTGATCAAGGTTGGCAATACCAGCATGATTCTTATCATCAATTTTTAGAGAATAAAGGCATACTACCGTCTATGTCACGTAAGGGAAAACAGTGCAGATAATGGTATGATGGAATCTTTCTTTGGTATTTTGAAATCAGAAATGTTTTTATGGGTTTGAAAAAGGATTTAAGTCTCTTGACGAATTAGAGAAAGCCATAATTAATTATATTGATTATTACAACAACAAACGTATAAAAAAATCAAACTGAACGGATTGAGTCCTGTAAAATATAGAATGTGTCATTCAAACTCTACTAGTGTTGCTTAACTAGAAAAATCTCTTTGAAAGCTTAATAATATATTTAGAAAAAAACGCGCCGAAAATTTTGGCGCGAACCCCTAGGGGGTTATTCATACATTTTATGAATTAAAAAGAGACGACTTAAGTCGTCTCAAAAAAAGTCTAACTTTTTGGGGGTCACTTCATTTTCCTAGGTCTCAAAGTTTTGCTTTTTAGGAGATTCTGATGGAGAATCTATTGCCAAAGAAGGTTTGCTCAAAGATAATAAAAACCTTATATTTCTAGTCGCTATGATTACTTTTTGCAAGTTGTGGTGCTGACAATATTGGTGTCTTTTGTCCCATATTTTTACGACCTTAAATTTAGCGAATTTGATAGTGGCTTTACTTACCTTTCTAGTCATGATTTATCTCTTGGTTTTTTCTGCCCAAAAATTGGCACAAGTCCCTTCTGTTGGAGAAACTTTGGAAAAATATAGCAGATGGTTTATTGCCGTTGTTTATTTAGGATTGGGGATATATATCCTGATTGAAAATAACAGTTTTGACATACTAAGGACTATATTAGGCTAGGAGAAAAATATTATGAAAAAGATAGTATCTGCCAAGTGAATGTTATAAATCAACAAAATATTACAACCGCAACGAACTACTTTGAAAAAGGAAAAAGTCCAAAAATCACTTCGCATTTTAACAAAATTTACTGATAATAAACAGATAAATATCATCTTTTATCTCCTTGCTGTTGAAGAACTCTGTGTCTGTGATATAGCCTGTTTACTAAATCTCAGTATGGCATCTGCCTCCCACCATCTTCGTAAACTAGCCAATCAAAACATCTTGGGCACTAGAAGAGAGGGAAAAATTATATATTATTTTATAAAAGATGAGGAAATCAGGGATTTTTAATCAACTAGGATAACAACTATTTTTTTACTACTTTCCCATGATTCTAGGGAGCTACTCTATGAAATTTTTTTGATGAAAAATTACTCATAAGAAATACCTACTTGTATCAAATTTTTAAGAAAAAAAGTATAATTTAAAGAAAAGTGACCCCAAAAAGTTAGACTTTTTGGGGTCACTCATAATGAGGACTTCATCATCCACTGTAATCGTAGAAATTTTTCTTTTACGAATTAAATATAATATTTACACAATCCATTCAATTGTCTGATACATCTTTTTAGTCTTCTTCTCTTCTATAATCTACTGAAATAAAAACCATTAAAACAGCCTGTATCGCCAAAAGCTAAATAAAAAAATTTCTGTATTTCTGTTAAAAGATGATAGCAAGTGTTGTACAAATCAAATATACCAGTATATAGGCTTTTACAATTCCCTTTGTTAATTGTACTTCAACTTTTGTTATACCGCGTTGTTCCATATAAACATAAATAAAAAAACCGTAATTCCAATTAAAATCATTGAGACTCCTATATTTAATAACTGCCCTTCATAATACATCTCAACTCCAGCCGTTATAATGTGGAATATAAAATCCCTACCACCCCACTTGTTGCAAGTATAAACACTAAATCAAAAACAATTCATAATTCGAAACTTTTTACTTTCATACAACACCTCTTTTAATCCTCATCCCTTAATATCAATATCTTCCGGAATCGGTTCATCTAAGTATTTTTGATATTCTTCAATCATTTTTGACGTTGCTTTATAAAAAGTCAAATTGAGATTGATTAATGAGGACTTCATCATCGACTGTAATCGTAGAAATTTGTTTTTCACGAATTAAATATAATACATACGCAATATCTACTTCTAAATATTCCGCAATACCTTCAATTGTTTGATACATCTTTTTCTCCATAAATAAAAGTAACAGTTCTTTTTCAAACTGTTACCTTCTCTTTTATCCTAATTTTTCTACTAAACTTTTTGCAAAAGCTTCAATATTTTTCACATCTTCTTCTTCCGCATTTAAATCAACTAATACATTTTCTGCACCTTTTGTTGCACCTGTTTTAGCAAATTGTTCATCAAAATCTAATACTGATTGACAGAATTTATCATAGAATGTATCTCCAGAACCTAATGCTCCATAGATTTTTCCACTTAAATCTTCTTCTTCTAATTCTTCATAAAAATCAACGATTTCATCTGGCAAATCACCATCTGTACCATAAGTGTAAGTTGCGACTACACAAATATCATAGTCATGAAATTCATCTGCTGTAGCGGAAGTACATTCTTTAATATCTACTTCTACTCCTTGTTCTTCTAATGATTCTGCTAAAAATATCTGCAATTTCTTCTGTGTTCCCTGTTAAACTAGCATATACAATTAATGCTGTTGCCATTTACTTCACTCTCTTTCGTTTCAATTGATTTTTATTATACCAAAAGAATGCCAATAGAGATAGTCAAAACAAAGGATTTATTTATTCATTTTCACAATATTTTTCATTCTAAAACTATTAAAATAACTTTCACTTTGTATTTTTAAATTTTTTTGATATACTCTTATAATAACTTTTTACAGAATTGAGGAAATAACATGAACGCTACACAACGATTAAAAGCAGGCAGAAAGAGGAGCTATCCTTAGCATCATCACCTATATCCTACTTTCCACTAGTAAGTTAGTATTTGGAAGATTATTTTTCTCTCAAGCACTCTTTGCAGATGGTTTAAAATAATTTAACAGATGTTTTATCTTCCGTTTTAGTATTTGTCGGATTAAAAAAATTTCACAAAAACCTGCTGATAAAAATCACCCCTATGGACATTGGAAATTTGAAACTATTGCGAGTTTAATGACTTCTTTCATTATGTGTATTATCGGGATAGAAGTTATTAGAAATGTCAGCATATTATCATGAATCCAAATCCCAGAACTTCCATCACTTATTACTGCTATAGTAGGATTTATTTCTGGTATAATGATGTATGGAGTTTATCGATTTAACCATTCGCTAGCTAAAAAAATAAATTCCATCGGTTTAAGAGCAGCAGCAAAAGATAATTATAGTGATGCCTTAACAAGTATTTCTACTTCTATTGCTATTTTTGCAGCAAGCTTTAGGAATCTCATGGTTAGATGGAGTGATGGCATTTATTGTTGGAATAATGATTTTAAAAACTGCTTATGATGTTTTCAGCGAAAGTACCTTCCAATTAACGGACGGATTCGAACCAGAAGAAATGAAAGAATATAAACCTCTCATACTTTCCCACCCAGAAGTTAAAAGTATTGAAGAATTGAAAGCCAGACGATATGGTTCTAATATTTATTTAGATTTAACTGTTTGTATGGATCCCTAATTTAACAGTATGGAGAAGCCATGAAATAACAGAAGAAATCGAAACAGAACTTACTGAACACTTCGGAATCAATTTCATAGATATTCATGTTGAACCTGATAAAAAAAGCTAGAAATTAGGTATTTCCCTAATTTCTAGCTTTTTGTACTTTCTCCTAGTTTTACATGAACTGGAATCGTCGTTTTCATCTCACAGGAACTTTATGGATTAATTTATCCAAAACACCCATCGAAACTCTTCCGGCTTCTTTAAACTGATATTCCACTGTCGTTAATGTTGGATTCATAAATTGACCAATTTCATATCCACCAAAACCTGCAATTGCAATTTCATCTGGTATTTTTCTTCCACATTTTTGAGCTGCTTTCATTAAAGCTACTGCAATATTATCAGTTGCTGCAATAACTAATGATGAAGTTGATTCTCAAATAATTCTAATCCAATTTTCCATTGCTTTTTGAGTAGAAAAATCTCCTTCTAGCTGCTCAATTTTATCGAAATTGTTCGCTCTTGCTCCAGAAAAAAATCCCTTCTTTTCGAATAATTCCCACTGCATGATCTCGTTTAGAAACACCCACATAAGTTAATTCATGGTAACCTAATTCTGCAAGATTTTTGAACTAATTCAAAACCAGCTTGGTAATCATCATGAATGACACTATGAATTTCATCATGCTCTTGCCCTACAATTACAACCGGGACTGGACAATTTTTGATTGCTGTAATATGTGCTGAAGTTATCTCTGTTGCTATTAAAATAATACCCAGCAACTTTATTTCTAGCAAAAACCTTCAATCGCTTTAATTTCCCTTTTTACTATTTTTGTCTAGCATTATTTATTAACAAATCATAATTTAACTCTTCAACAACCTCATCAATTCCCATTAATGTTAGAGCTGTCGCTGCTGAATCGATTCTTGGAACAATAACACCAATCATCGAACTTGATTTTTGCTTTTAAAACTACGAGCAAAATGGACTTGGCGTATAATTTTCTTCTTTTTATAACTTTTTCAATTTTTTTGCGCAGTTTTTAAACTAATCGAACCACCATTTAAATATCTTGAAACGGTACTTTTTGTTACACCAGCCATTTTCGCAATATCTTGAATAGTCGCCAATCACTCCACCTACCTTTTATAATGTTGTAAAAATCAATATTAAATGCTTGTTTTACATCTTCTGTTACATCACTAATTGGAGTTTTTGAAACAAATTTTCCTTTAAAAGCTGTAACGATGAGAAGCTTGTAAATCATCACATGTAATTAAAGTGATTTCTGTTTTTCCTGGTACATCATAAATAACTTCTACTTGATAAGCTTCCACTAAATCAATACTTGTTGTTTCATATTCATATACATATTCCATATCTGTTAAATAGATTTTATCGCCAACTTTTAATTTAATTAATGGAGAAAATAATAAACGTTCATCTGAGAAATAGTGATGACTTGCTAATGCGTAATTACCTTCCCCATTTTTTTGTGTAGGCTTCATTGTTCCAGCTCCAGCTAATAATACTGGGTTAGAAATTCCTTTATAAATTGGTAAATTTAACTCTACACTTGGAACAGCAATTGCTCCTAAAGTTAAAAACTTAGAAGTATCCATTTTAGCTTTTACAACTGATTGTAAATCTAAAGGTTCAACCGTTGAAAAATCAAATTCTGCTTCTTGAGTTTCATTTTCTTTTACTTCGGCTGCAGTAACTTTACTTAATTGTTGCGTATGCTCTTGTTGGAATTGTGCTAGCATATACGAACGAATCGGACCAGCAGCAAATAATAATCCTGCAATAATAAACAATAGTCCTGCAACCCACAATCTCCAATTAGACTTTCTTTTTCTTTTTCATCTCATCTTTTCTCGTCATAATATTCTCCTTTAAACTTTTGTACTTACTAAAATCCAATATCCTTTATCCCATTGAATTCTTTCACAGTTACCAAAATACTTCTTCCATTTTCTTTTGAGCACTTGGTGCTCCTTGTTTTTTGAATCACAATGACTAATTGACCATTTTCAGTTAAATAATCATATGCTTTTTCTAAAATGGTATGTACAACTGTTTTTCCTGCACGAATCGGTGGATTACTAATAATAATTTCATACTGAGTTTGCTTAACAGCATCATACAAATTACTTTCATGTATATCTACATTTTTAATGCCATTTTTTTGTGCATTTTCCGTTGCTAAAACTAATGCTCGTTCATTGACATCAATCATTTCAATGGATAACTCAGGGTATGCTTTTCCATAAAGCAAGTCCCATCGTACCATAACCGCAGCCAATATCCAATAAACTTGCCTTTTTGAAACTGCTCAGGAATATCATAAGACTCAACTAATAATTCACTACCAAAAATCAACAGTATGTTTTGAGAATACTCCATTATCACTTGTAAAAAGAAAAGAGTGTTTCCTTTCAAGCGATATGTCCAATGTTTTTGTTGACTTTTTACTATCTGGATTTTTGTATAATAATGATTTGTCATAAATTCTCCTTTATACTCTATAATATTTAACTATACTATTTCTTTTCCAAACTTCCAACACTTATGATTAAAATTTAATCATTCACTGACGATTTTTACAACCAAAAAAACCCGTTGCTATTTCTAACAACGGGAAAAAGGTTAGGAGGGTTTACTAATAAAAAAATGTTGGGAGTTCATTTTTTTATTTGGGAGAAGTAAACCTTAGGTGTTTTATTGGGTATGGCTGTATCATAAAGGTAAAATGTGAATTTTTATGAATTTTTTTGTAACACTTTTTGTGAATTTTAACTTTTTTTATATTTTCACATCACTATATTCGTCATATTTTTTTAAATAAATTAACGACATATGAACATGTTGGATGGATTTTCTTCTGATTTTCCCTAGCATAATTCGCTAATTGATCGACTAGTAATTTTCCAATTCCTTGACCTCTATAAGTTGGATCTACAAAAGTATGATCAGCAATCAATACATCTTCTTCAACTTGAAATGTAATTTCAGCATCCACTTCACCTACTGCATTATAATGTCTAAATGCATTTTTCTTCTTTTTACAAATTCCATTCAAACTCACTCCTTACATTAAAAAACTAGGCTTTACTTTTTTTGATTTTTTTCTTGTAATCTTTTTACAACATCTAGTATACTCTGTTTTTTTATAAAAAAATCTACTTGATTTTGAATTTGTTCTTCTTGTAAGTCTGTAAACACTCTACAAATATGATTCGCAACTAGACAAACTTCATCTAATGAAGATTGATATTGTTTCTTTAATCGTTTATCTTCTCCAACTAGAATAAATAAATCTCCTAATGAAATATCTTTTTGGATCTACTTGAATCTTATATCCTCCATTAACTCCATTAACAACATCAACATAACCTTTAGAAGAAGCTAAACTCATCACTTTTCTAACAATAACAGGATTGCTACATGCATTATGTGCTAATTGTTGGCTTGAAAATCTTCTATCATGATGTACAGATAAATAGGTTAAACAATGAATAATCACTATAAAGTCATTTCCCATTTCAATTCCTCTATTTAATTAATCCAAACACATCATTTAATGCTTCTGCCATTGTTGGGTGAGTAAAGATTTGATCACGTAAAGATGTATAAGGTAATTTTGCTTTAATGGCAGTTGCAATAATATTAATCACTTCATGAGACTCTTCAGCAAATAATGTTGCTCCAACAATTTCATTTGTTTGTTCATGCACTAAAACTTTGTAGAATCCAACTTGGTTTACCTAAAATTTTTTTGCTTTTTGGAACAGCAGCCATTGGTAATTTTAGCAACTTTTACAGGAATTCCTGCTGCTTGCGCTGCTTTTTCATTTAAACCAACACTTGATAATGTAGGGCTAATAAATGTTGAAGTAGGAATTAATGAACGTTCTTTAGTTGAGTATTCTTTATTTCCTGCTAAGAAGTTTTTCACGATTCTGAAGTCATCTAATGAGATAAATGTAAATTGAGGGCCTCCATTTACATCTCCTAATGCAAAGATATGTGGTTTATTTGTTTGTAAAAATTCATTTACTTTAATTGCACCACGTTCAGATAATTCAACACCAGCTTTTTCTAAGTCTAAGCCTTGGATATTTGGTTTTCTACCTGTTGCTACTAAAACAGCATCTGCTTCAAGTACTTTTTCTTCATCATTTTTAACATAGTAAACCGTTGCTTTGTTACCTTCTGTTTCAACTTTTTTAACAGAAATTCCTAATTCAAAAGTAACGCCCATTTCTTCTAAACGTTCTTTAACTGCAGCAGAAACATCATCATCTTCACGAGGAATAAATGCATCAAATACATCTACTACTGTTACTTTTGATCCAAATTGTGCATATGTTGCTGCAAATTCTAATCCGATAAATCCACTACCAACAATAACAACTGATTCTGGGAATTCTTCTAAATCCATAATTGTTTCATTTGTATGAATTGGTCCTCCAACTTTTAATCCTTCAATTGGTGGGATAAATGGAGTACCTCCTGTATTAATAAAGATTCTTTCTGCTACATATTCTTCTACTCCATTAGCTGTATCTACAGCAACTGTATGTTCATCTACAAAACGTCCAAATCCATCTACAATTGTTACATTAGGAGCCGAATTAACTTTTTGATAATTTGCTTGATTTAAAGCAGCGATTAAAAGCTTTTTCTCTTGAATTGATTTTTTTATAATAACTAGCTGCATCTTCTTGACTATATTTTTTTACGAGCTGCTGCAGTTGCAATTTTTTTAGTTGGGATACATCCAACATTAATACATGTACCACCGTACATTACAGGAGATTTTTCAATTAAAACTGTTTCTTCTCCTTGTGTTCCTAAGTAAGCAGCAATTGTTTTTCCTGCTTTACCAAACCCGATAATAATATTTTTTTACGTTTTTTTGACATATGAATCACCTTTCTTTAAAGTGTAATATTTTTGATTACATTTAATATCATAAACCTCTTTTTTTATTTTGTAAATAGTTTTGCTTAAAAAATAAAAAGTCTGATAAAACAGACTTTTATTTTCTACTCTACAGTATGTGGTTTTATAAAATGTTCGATTGTCTAATCCAAAAAATTCGTTCACTAAATTGTCCTGGTTCTGTCTTTTTGTAAAAGCAGATGTAATCATTGTGACACTCGCATCCATTAAGTCAACATGATGTAAAAATTTCTGCTTCTAATAATAATGGACGAACTGGAGAACCGTATTCTAATTTGCCATGATGAGCTAATACTAGATGTTTTAATAAAACAACATCTTCATGACTTTGATCAATATCTAATTCTTCACAGGCTTTTTGTAATTTCTTCATCCATTAACACAATATGTCCCATTAATTTTACCTTTTAAAAGTATATTCAGTACCAATTGCTCCTGATAATTCAATAATCTTACCAATATCATGTAATAGAACACCCGATAATAATAATGAACGATTCACTTCTGGATATTGTTCTGCAATTGCTTTTGCTAAACGCAACATCGATAAAGTATGATAACTTAATCCTCCTGCAAACGCATGATGGTGACGTTTAGCTGCAGGATATTCAAAGAAATCTTGTTGATATTTCCTAAAATTTTATGCACAATTCTTCTCATTGTTGGATTAATAATTTCAAAAAAGAATAGAATTTAACTCTTCTTCCATCTCTTCTCTTTTCATTGGAGCATGTTCTAAGAAATCTGAAACTTCATTTGGTTCACCCATTTCTGGTCTAGAAAGACGTAAACCAGTTATTTTTTTATTTGAGGCATTCCATTGAAAAATTTCTCTTTTTCCAACTAAATAAACAATACTTCCTGATGAAAATCGTTCAATTTCTTCAGGAGTCGCTGACCAATATTTTCCATCCATTTGTCCGGACTTATCTTGGAATGTAAAAAGCTAAAAATGGTTTCCCATTTTTTTGCTAATCTCACATCAGCTGTTTTTAATTAATAAAACAATTCTAAAGATTCATCTACTGCATAATCATATAATTTTTACCATGAATTCCTCTTCTTTCTATCTTTGTAGCCTAATGAGGCTAGCAGGTGTTTCAGCAATCGTAAAAGGCTCATCATCTAATGAAAAATAGATTACTTGTACTTTACTTGAAAGCTCTTTAATTAATTGTAACATAATCTGTTTACGTTCACTATCAAAATTAACAAAAACCATCATCAATTAAAATAGGCAATGCTATTTTTGAAGAAAGATTTTCAATAAATGCTAAACGAATACTGACTAATAATTGATCTAATGTACCTCTAGACAATTCACTAGCAAATAGCCAGTTTTCATCATTCTTTTTGCACCACTATTTTCATGTTTTTCCATTTGTATTCCTTGATATCTACCTTGAGTTAATCGATTAAAAATAATGACCCGCTACCTTTATCACATCATTTGTTTGAGAAGGTAACTGTTTTTTTGTAAACTTTCTAAAAATCCATTTTTGAAGCATATAAATAACTTGCCCATTCTACTAATTGTTCTTCTACTTCTGCCTTCCATAATTCAAATTGAATTAGCTGTTCATGATATGTTCCATCTGTTGCTAGTTGTTGAATCTGTTGTAGTTTTTGTGCTTGTTCTTCTATTAACGACTGATTTTTTTGAAGAAGATTTAATAATGAGTGATGTGAACTCTCCATTTTTTTGTTCTAGTTCTTCTTTACTTTTTATTGCTTCTAATTCTTCTAAATAATTCTGCAATTGTTGCTTTATCTGAGTATATTCTTGAATTAGTAGACGATTCCTTTCAAAGGCTTCATCTTTTTGATAAAATTCTTCAGCATTTTTGAACATTAGCTTTCTTAAATATCAACATCTTTTTGAGTTTCTAATAATTGTTTATCACTATACAGTTGTTGAATTTGTTCTTGTAATTTTAACCCTTCATTCATTTGAAGAATTTCTTTCTGATAAGAATTTTGAACTTCTTGAATTATTTTTTTCAACAGTTTCCATTCTAATTCAATTGCATTTGAATAGCTTCCTTCTTCACTTCAAAAACCCACTGCCAGGCCATCTGTAATTGAGTTAATTCTTTTTCAATTTTTTTGAAGTATTTCTTCTTTTATTTGTCTTTGTTCAATAAAAATATCGAAGAGATTTTAAAAACATCTCCTTGATAAAGTTGTTCAACTGTAATATTTGAATCAGCATATCCATATTTATTTTTCCAACTAAATAATTCCAGAGAAATTTTTTTCAAGTTTTTCTTTATTATTTTTCTTTGTAAAAGCTTCCTTTCTCTAATTCATCACTGATTTCTTCTAATCTTGCTGAAAAATACTCCTGAAATTTGACTCGTATAAACAGATTTTTTCATACATCCAACTAGATAAACTAATCATGACTCCAATGACTACTCCAATAGCTCTAAATACTGGATTTGATAGTAGTAAAAATAGATGCAAGACTAGTCATTACTGCACTAAAAAAATCAAAACTCCCGTAATATTAAATCGATGATTAGTGGGACTTTTGATTTTTTTAGAATGGTGATTGATTTTTTTCTTTTTCCTCTTTTAGTCGATTCATTTTTAGTATCTAATTCTATTTCTTCAAATTGTAAAGTTTTTTTTGCTGATCAATTTTTTTCTTTTTAACTGTTGAATTTTCATATTTTGGGATTTCCAAAGGCATATTTTTCATGATGAATATTCCATATTTCTTCTTCCTTTTTGAATATTTTTGTTGTAATTCATCTAATTCTATTTTTCATTTTTTTTCTAAGCAAAATTTTTCTTCTATTTCATCTTCCATTAAAGAAATATTTAGTAACTGAGACCATCTTGAATCTTCTTTTAGTAGCTGTTCACTTTGATGTCTCTGCTTCCATAAATGATACTCCTGTTGTAATTCATGAATTTGTTGTTCATTCCATTCATCATCTAAATGATTTCTTTCTAATTCATATTTCCACTCTGGATTCCAATTTTTTTCCTGATTGAAATTAATTCTTTTGCTGATTAGTTTCCATCTTTCATAGCTATTCCAATGAGACTGTAATAATTGAAGTTTTCTTTCTTCTTCCTGATTTTTTTGAATCATCAGCGAATTCCTTTGAATTTCTTGCTTAATCTCTTCACTGATTTTTTTGAAGTGTCTCTTCATAAACATCATTATTTTTTTGCTAATTCTTCTATTTTAACCATTTGTAAATCTAATTGATGTAATTGCTGGTTAATCACTCTTTTTAACAGCTTTAGGAGTAAAGATTGAGTCCGCTTGTTTTTGTAATCTTGCTGATAATTTCATCCATTCTTCGCTACCGGTTAAACTAACACTATAGAGAAATTGATCCATTTCCTCCATTGAAGAAAAATTGAAATTGGTCTAATTGTTCTTTATTAAATCCAAAAACTTGTGCATATTGTTTTTCATCAATTTGAAAAAGCAATTGTTGCCATCTATCTTCGGATAAATTTTTTTCCCTGAAGTCGTTTCACATTTAAAAACATTGTTTTCCATTTTTGATATATCTTTCTATAAAAAGAGATCCTTCTAATGTTTCTTCTAACCAAATTCGTCCTCCCATAATCCCTCCATTTTGAGGTTCATAAGAATATTTCCCAGCATTCTTTTTTTGGAAAATCCAAATAATACATGTTGAATGAAGGAACGTAAAGTCGATTTTTCCCTGATTCATTTTTCCCTTGAAATATTTGTAATTGTTGATGAAAAATCCATTCGTACTTTTTGACCATTTTCCATACCCAAAAATTTCAATTCTATGGATGTACATTTTCATCACCTACTTCCATATTCGTTTCAATTAAAAATTTTTGCTCGTTTGAATGATTTTTATGTTGAAATGCTTCACTACTCATTTCTTTTGGAAAAAAATATTTTTGCCAATAGAGTATGTTGCATAGCAATATTTTGAATATCTTGCAGTCGACTTTAGATGACTTTCCTCATCCTCCAATAATTCAATACTTAGTTGATTATTTTCTTTTTAACTTCCTAAATTCGATATCCATTTCTATTAAATATAATTTTTTTCGTATTTCGTGGAAATTTCCTTTTGTAAAAATTTCTTCTATCAATTTCAACCATGATTTGATTAAAAGCCTCTCTCACTATTAGATTAAATTTTAACAAATAAATTTTATCAACATTCCATTTTTTTGGATTAAAATTTCTCTATACAGCTGTGATACGATTTGTTCTATAGAATGAACTTCTTCCACCAAAAATTCTATTTCCACCCATTCAATTGGATTACAAGAAACAAATTGTCTATTCATCGGTAAGTTTTTAGTTAAAGTAATGACATAAAAAAACCTTTTTCGCCTATCTCTTTAAAAATTTCGACCTTGAATCGTTCCAGAGTATGCAATTCTACCATTAGAATCTAAATCCATCGCTCGATGAATATGTCCTAATGCCCAATAATCATAATGAAAGCTTTTCTAAATCACTGATTTTAAAGGGAGCATATGCTGCAGATGAATCGGATGCCGTTCGTGTTTGACCATGATACATCCCAATATGAAAAATCCACTAAGGAATTTCTCATTGGAAAAATGCATTGCCATTGACTCTGTTATCCATCTTGCATCATAACTAAATCCACTAATAGCAATACTTTTCACCGGAAGAAATTTTCAAGATTTCTGTTGAAACCTCTTCTTTAAAGACTTTTACCCAGTCATTATTCCAATTTTCAGTAAATCCTCCATAATCATGATTCCCATGAATCAAAATAAACATAAATACCTGCTTGAGCTAATCTTTTGAAATTGTTCTCTTTAAAAAATTTTTTTCTTGAATATGTTGATGACTAGAATCAAAAAAATATCTCCTGAAATTAGCACAAAATCAACATGATATTCAATAGCAGTATCAATCAACGTTAAAAAGGCTGTTTTAGTAGCTTCAATTGCTCGAAAATGCAATCGTACTATTTTTGTTGAAGTCCAGTGAAAGGACTTCCTAAATGTATATCGGCACAATGAATAAAGCGAATCATAAAAACTCCTTATCTATAAAAAAATAAAACGATCTATTCACTTCTAGTCTATTATGAAATTTTATTCACTAGACTAAAAAAATCAATAAGACCGTTTCGATCAATATTATTATTGATATAATTCTTGTAATGAAGTCGTTAAAAATACGGTTAATATCTTGCATGACCGTATTTAAACGTTGTTCTGCTTTGCATTAATGTTTGAATCGCTTCGTTAGAACTTGCTTTTTTTGATATAAATCATTTGCATAAGTCGAATCTTCTTCAGTCAATTCTTCACCATTCACTTGTTTTTGTAAGAATTTTGCATTCATATCACGGAACTCTTCAAATAAAGCTTTTTGCTTCTTCAGATTGTTGTACTGCTTCAAAAGCTGATTTCACTGCAGCAAACTCTTCTGATTGACGAAGTTCACGTTCTAATTGATTCGCTGTATCGTATAAATTGCTCATCATTATACCTCCTTCTTTTCTTTTATTATAGCATAACTTTTTATGATTTTCTTCTACTTTTTTTCGTACATATGTTCAGTACACAAAAAGCCGGCATAATCACCGGCTTCATTTTAATGATAATGATATGAATTTCCCTTGATTTCTACGAGCTGCTCGTAAAGAAATCTTTTTCATGAGAAATTCCTGATTGCACCCATAATGCAAAAATTTTTCAATGGAATATACAACAAAGTAATACAATACAATATTTAATATTAAACTAGATCCTAATCGTTGAACTAAAAAAATTGTTGAACTGTTAGATGCTGAATTCCAATTAAAGTATAAATGATGTAAACACCCTGTCTCAGTTATTGTTAGTAGAAAAAAATCAATGCCAATCCCTAACGTGAAAAGGATTAATACTGATTTTTCCCTCTAATATGTCCAATCACTCGAACGATTACAGCAAAAAAATCGCCATATAAATTCCTAAAATTCCTGAATAGTAGCTATCGTACATAAACTCCAACTAATATCTGCAAACCAAAAACATACTGGAATGATCAATAATAAAAAGGTCAATAATACTAATGTTATGACAACAATTCTTGGAGACAAGAGTATATCCAGACTCCATTAGAAATGCTGAAAAATGATTCATCATCACTCCATCCATTAAAAAAGCAATAATCATCAAAATGGGTAACCAATAAATACGTTTTGAAGTATGCATTATTCAGTCCTACTTTCACTTGTTCGTTTTACTACTGTTACATAACGAACATCATTTGTATCAGCTGCCGGTTTAATACGAACTTCTTTATAGAGTCCAAAACGATCCATCGCTACTTCTTCTACTGTACCAATATATAATGAGCTTGGAGATACTCCTCCTAAACCCGATGTAACAACTTTATCTCCTACTTTAATTTCTTGAGTTGCTTGAATTTGACTCATAATTAAAATGTTTTTTTCATGATCAAATCCTGTTAATGTTCCATAAATGGATTCTTTTTCTCCTTGAATCATCGCTGCTACACGAACTAATGTATTATCATTATTCGATAATAAAAGCAACTCTAGCACTTGTAGGATTTACATCTAATACTTTACCTACTAATCCATTGTCACTCATTACAGACATTTGAGGAGTTAATCCATCATTTGCCCCTTTTATTAATCGTAACAATATCTCTCCAAGTATCTGGATTTCTAGCAATTACAGTTGCATTAATTAAAGAATAGTCGTTTAAAGTATCTTGTAACTTTCAACGCTTCCTTCATTTTTTTCATTATCTTTTTTAAGTCATTTAGTTGAACTTCTAATTCATAGATTGTCTCTACTTTTTGTTTTAACGTCTGATTTTTCTTGATAAGTATTTGTTAAATTTAGAAATACTCTCCATAAAAATCATTGACACTATTGGCAGGATAAGCAAGCATTCGTCCTAAAATATTCTGTCACATCATTGACACCTTGCGAAACGATATTACTACCAACAGTGAGTGAAAAAGGTAATTAGTAATAGTGTTACAATTCCACCTAAAACCCAACCAATTAATTTCTTGTTCGAAAATATTGGATTCACTGTTCAGTCTCCTTTTTCATTATTTTTTTTCATTAATAATGGATTTGCTAAAATTTATTCCAGTTCCTAACGCAACACAATCCAAAGGATCATTTTGCTACAAAAGGCAGGAACTTGTGTATGGTCAGAAATAACTTCTGCTAGATTTCTTAACAATGCTCCCACCACCTGTTAATACGATACCATGATCAATGACATCAGAGGCAATTTCTGGTGGTGCTTTGTTCAAGAACATCTCTTTACTGCATCAATAATTTGCGTAATAATTTCACTCATTGCTTCTGCAATTTCCACAGCTTCTACTTCGATAATCCTTGGTAATCCAGAAACCATATCACGTCCACGAACTTGCATACTTCCATAAGCAGAAGATTTTTCTACTGAAGCAGAACCTAATTGAATTTTTTTAAAGTCTTCAGCAGTTCTTTTCACCCAATTAATAAATTATATTTTTTTACGAACATGTAATACAATGGCTTCATTTAATTCATCTCCACCAATGCGGATAGATTGACTATTAACAATTCCACCCAATGAAATTGTTGCTACATCAGTCGTTCCTCCACCAATATCGACAATCATACTACCAGTTGGATCTTGTACAGGTAATCCTGCTCCAACAGCTGCTGCAAATGGTTCTTCAACAACATAAGCTTCTTTAGCACCAGCATATTTTAGTAGCATCTAATACAGCTCTTTTTTCAACATCCGTAATTCCACTTGGAACACAAATCATTACAATCGGTTTAAAGAAAGAACGACCTACAATTGATTGTACAAAATATTTTAACATTGCTGTTGTTGTATTATAATCTGCAATCACACCATCTTTCATTGGTCTAACTGCCACAATGTTTTCTGGTGTTCGTCCAATCATATCAAATGCATTTTGACCGACAGCTATAATTTCTTCCGTAATTGTATTTTTTTGCGACTACTGATGGTTCACGTGTCACAATACCTTCATTTTCAAGATAAACAATCGTATTGGCAGTTCCTAAATCAATACCAATATTTTGTGCTCTTAAACTTAATGCAACCACAAACGGTCCTCCTTTTTCGTGTCATTCTCGACACCTAATATACCTTATATAGTATATCATACAATAGGCTAATAATAAATATTAGTCCACTTGTTATAATGGAGAAAGTTGCAATACATTTATCCTTTTTAATAAGCTTTATCTTTATGAATTGACTTTCATAAAAGAGTTTAAATTTTTTTATGACAACGATGAAAAGCACTTTTTATAGCTGCAACAGATTTATTCGATTTTTCTGCTATTTCTTCAAAAAGTATATCCTCTTTGTATACAAAATAGAATACTGCTTTTTTTCAAATGCTGATAAAGAATTCCCAATACTTTAGGCATTTCTTCTTTTAATAAAAATTCTTCTTCCACAGAAATATTGATATTTAATATTAGAATATCATATTTACATAAATACTTTTTCTGGAACTAACACTTTCACGATGTTCACGATCGAACTAATTGAATAGCATAGTTTTTAGAGATTTTCTATAATATGCAAGAAATGATTTACCTCTTTGAAAATCAAATTTTTTTGTGCTGCATAGAAGAGTAAAAACTAGCTTCTTGAATAAAGTCTTCTAACTCAACACAATAATAGAAATGATGATAATACATCATTATGCATTAAAGGTTTTAATCTTATTCTCTAATAGAACAAAAAGCTTCTTCATCTTCACCATTTTTGAATTCTCATTACTAATGTTTCTCGATGCTACACATATTTACTCCCTCCTAATTTTTATTTCAATTTCATTATAGAACTAATATAACTATTGTATCAAGAATATTTCTTAAATTATAACGAAAATTTATTTGTGAAAAATCCAAATATCTATTCTATAAGAATAAATCCGAATTTCATTATTTTATTGTATTATTTTTCATTTCAAAATATTTACTTTTTATTGTTAATAAACAAAGTTGTTAGAAAAAAATGAAAAATCTATACTTTTTATAATATTACTCATTTAAAATTAAAAAATGAAATTTAGAATGTTTTTAAAAATTATTTAAATTTATAGTAAAGTCCATATGTAATCCAAATTTGGTTATATTTCACAAACTTTTTACAAATAGACCTATTTTATACAAAAAAAGAACATAAAAAATAAATTAAGCAGTTCCTATTTCTATATCTATCATAAATGAATTTTTAATTTTTCGGAAAAAAGCCATTTTTTATATAATTTAGAAAGATGATTTTTTTTACACATATTTTATAAATAAAAAAACTGTCTAAAGAAATCATAAACTCCTTTTCAACAGTTTTTCTAAGTTATATTTTTACTCTATTCAATGACCTCATAAATTGCTTCTTTATTCCAACGAACTTTAGGAGTAATCTCTTGATCACGATATCCAAAACTTGCCATTACGGATACACCAAATTCATCCGTATTTAAGTAACCTTTTTCTTTTAAATAAGATTCTACTTTTTCTCTATTAAACCCTTCAATCGGTAAAGAATCAATTCCTAGAAGTGTTGCTGCAGACATCATATTTGCCATTTGAATATATGTTTGTTTACTAGCCCAGTCAAATAATGTTCTGTCATCATTTAATTCTGCATCTATTTCAAAAAGTAATAAAAGTTAAACCGCCTAATATCACTCCAGCTGCATTGGGAATGATTAGGATCCAGTCTTTTTAGGGTTCTTTTTGTCCAACCATAGATTACCCAAATTAAGCAAGAAACTGCTGCAAAGAGTGGTTGGAATGGTTGAGCTTTTTCTCCTTGTAAGTTAGCGATAATTTGAGGAATATATGCAATAAAGACAAGGATTCCAATAAAAGCTCCAATAGATCCAAACAAAGCGATTAATTTTTGTTTAGACATATAATACCTCCTTACGTTTTTATTCTATCAGAAAGGAAAAAGATACTGTCAATAATTATGTGTAAACACTCAAGTAGAGTTACGGAGTATTAATCAAATAAGCTTTCAAGTGTGTCAGAACATTGGTCAAACCCTTTATAGATTCGTTGCCTTTACTTGAAATTCTAATCTTCAAACAAAGTAACATTGTACAGTTTTAGATTGACGTTTATATTTCTAACTATATTGAATTTTATACTTTACTCAATAACTTCATAAATAGCTTCTTTATTCCAACGAACTTTAGGAGTAATTTCTTGATCACGATATCCAAAAACTTGCCATGACAGATACATCAAATTCATCCGTATTTAAGTATCCTTTTTCTTTTTAAATAAGATTCTACTTTTTTTCTCTATTGAAACCTTCAATCGGTAAAGAATCAATTCCTAAAAGTGTTGCTGCAGACATCATATTTGCCATTTGAATATACGTTTGTTTACTAGCCCAGTCAAATAATGTTCTTTCATCATTTAATGCTGCATCGATTTCATGGAAAACTCTTCACACGAGCAGCAAATCGTGAAGTTGGATCATAGTCACGATTCTTTTACTTCCTTCATCAACTTTACAACATACGGACTATCATAAGTAACACCTTTTACGAGCAAGGAAAATGACAAAATGACTTGCAGCTTCTAAACTATTAATAGCTCCCCATGCCATTTCTTTCAAATCTTCTCTCATTTGTTTATTTTTCTAATAAAAGCATTTTCCAAGGTTCAAAACCAAGGGATGATGGAGCTAAACGTCCTACTTCTACTAATGTATCCCAATCTTCATTTGAAATACGACGATTCGGATCATATTTTTTTCACTGCAAAACGTTTATGTTGTAATTCAATCACTTCATTTCTGTTCATAAAACTTCTCCTCATATTTTCTAATAATCAAAACTTTATCATACGATAATGGTTACTTACAAGAAAAATATATTTCTATTCCTTCACTAGCCATATATGTTGTAAGAAAACTAATATCTTTATATGGATACAAATCACATACTGCAAAGTTCCATTTCAGTCATCTTTTTCTAATCCAGTTATCTTTCGTTTTTACTTCATTTATCTGTAGACTATAAAAATGTACGGATAGCTTGATAGTTTTCCAATTTCATTTTTGACATCTCTCAATAATTTCATCAATGGTATACGTTGTTCCTTGAGAAAAAGATACACTTTTAAATTCATTCCCATTTAATAAATCTAATGCTTGATCGACATCATTTGAAAAAGACAACTGATTGCATAATTTTACCAACTTGATTATGTTTAATAATAGATAACTTCCCATCTCGTTTTAACACTCTCTTTAAATTCAGCAAGATAGTGATCGATATTTTCATCGATATATTCTAATACATTATGACACAAAAATAATATCAAAAGATTCCGATTCAAATTTTTCACTTGATCTAAGCTACCTAAAGATTTTTTTATACCCTTGATTGGAATAAGCAAATAACATTTCTTCCTGTGGTTCAATCGCAACGACTTTATTATTTTTCAGCTAGAAATTGACTTACTAAACCAAAACCTTAACCAAAATCTAGAATTTTATTTCCTTTAATATGTTCTAATTGAGCGAAAAGTAATTTCATATTGAATTTCCCCATGGCTGCTCTAACATTTGTTTGTATTGTTGAATATCCATTAAAAATTACCTTCCTTTTTCAGAGTTATTTCCTTTTATAAAACTTTTAGGAATTACTCGTTTAAAATCATCAAACCAATCCAACACTAATTTTTGCCCTTTTAAACATAATCTCTAATTGATTATCTCCAAAATTAATAGCCCAAGGAATAGAGCCAACTACATCACAAGCCATATAATAGGCCATTAATTTCCAAAAATATATCAGGAATCTGCTCTCCTTCAAAATATCCATTAACGAAACCAGTAGCAAATTCCTCAGATAATTGAGCATTCCAAATCATGCGATTAAACTCTTCCATAGGATCACCAATTTCTAAAGAGCCAAAAATCAATAATAACGAGCTTCTTTTGTTTCTAATTCAATCATCATATTTCCTACATGATAATCTCCATGACATAATGAAATGGGGTCTATATTTTTAATAAAGATTGATGACTTTGAATAAAATCAATAAACGTTTCAATTTCTGCAAAATCCTCATTAAGTTTTTCTAAAAAGAATGAATCTTCTTCTTTGACTTTCTGTATATAATATTCTTGCCAATTTACTGAAATTTCTTCAATAGAAAGCGAGTGAATCTTCTTTAGAAAAGATCCAGCTTGACATACCATATTGATAAAGCTCTTCTCCTGTTAATTGAGGGCGCATAATCTCTAATATCAACTCCATCTATCCATTCGTATAAACTTAGAATTGAATTGGTTTCAAACTTCATTTCTACTAATTTAGGAAATTTTGATTTCTTTTTCTAAAACTGAAATATATTTTACTTCTAAATCCTTCTTTTTAGTAAAAGATAGAGGAGAAATTTTTAAAAATAATTCTTGTCAGCTTTTGACTTTGTACTTCATCTCTTCAGAATATCCTTTTTGGATGAACTCCTTAGAATATTGTTCCAGTTCATCTAGTATTGTCATATTTAACTCCTTAAAAATTTCTAAAATTACAAATATACTTTATAAGTTCACACAATTCATAAGTTTTATAGTTAAAATTTGCCCACTTTTTGGCCACAAATTTTTATGTTTAAAAAACTAGAAATGCTGAATTAACAACATTTCTAGTTTAAACGTAATACCGGCGGC
>BNJS01001214.1_pt1 | contig 27516 bp, 25 predicted proteins | sample 8540461 | NCBI WGS metagenome assembly BNJS01 (sample SAMD00202454, study PRJDB9452) | human saliva metagenome | isolation source: human saliva | place: Japan | reverse complement strand
AGAATATTTGATATTGAGTGACGTCATCGTTCACGGACTTACGGCATGTATAGCTTTTATTTTACAAATTGTTATCTTCAAGATGACCACCCAGAGGTCTCTTAGATACTGGATTCTTATTTTAGCAGGAATAGCAATTTTCGCCACTAGTTATTTTGGCATTTCCTTTCCAAAATCAGGCTTTATTGCCCTTGTACTTTTGCTAGCTACTAAATCCTACAAAAATCTAAGGCATACCATTTTGGAGACTTTCTTTATACCTTTCACCTTTGCTTTAATGGTGAGACTGGTCATTTTCCTGATTATTCCAATCTTTTTCCCTTCTGTCCTAGATTACTATTATGCTGGTCCATTCATACTCTTGCTTGCTTTCTTGCTGTGGTTTGCTCAAAGTGCCCTTCTTCAGGTGGACTACTCTCGAATGATGCAAATTGATAAGGCAAGACCTTGGTACAGATCAACATCTGTTGCCCTTTGTACCTTGGCTATTATTTACTTTGCTTCCGAACTCCTTTCGACAAGCATTCACTTTACCGTTGCTTTTCTTATTATTACAGCCTTGATTCTATCTGAGCAGGTTAATTTATATAGAAAAGACCTCAATGCTCAAACACAGGCGGCCCAAGAAGAACATTCTCACCTTCTACAAAAATCAAGCCAGAACATCAATACTTGGTACCAGAAAAAAACTAGTCAAGAGCTCTTTATCAAAGATGAAGCTGAAAATCTCTATGATATCATTCGTTTCCAACAAAACGAAGAGGCTCAGGAGTTAATTGATTACTTGCTGACTCCGAATCCACTAGACAAGAAGATTGATCATTTTTATCGAGATAAACTGGAAAATATTAAACTGCCTGATTTACAAGTACTCTTTGAAGCAAAATTTTTAAAGGCAAAAGAACTGAATGTTTGGGTTAGCATGGAGGTTCCAGAACCCATTACCATCTATCCTATTTATCCTCTAGACTGGGTATATGTCTTATCAACGATCTTGGATCACGTCATTGACCAAGCACAAGATAGTGAACAGAAATACCTTAGCTATGCTTATTTTAAAGACGAGGATAGTCAACACTTTGTCGTTGAAAGTTCAAGCACTAAAGAAGATTCAGCTATTACATCTGATTTCGCTGATCCTGAACTAAAACGTGTCAATAGTATCCTAGCTACTTATCCAAACGTTAACGTTGTTTCAAATACGCGTGCTGGGATCTATCGCTTACAAATTGAGATTGACATGACAAAAGGAGGTTACAATGATTACTAATATTATCAATCCTCTCTTACAAGCTGTTAGTTTCATTTCTATTTGGTACCTCTACCAGACCATATCTAAAGTTAAGCCACTACGAGGACACATCTTACTTTTATTTCTATCCTATGTAGCTGCTGCATCTTACTTTAACTTAGTCAAAATCGTTATAGATCCACTTTTCTTCCTTGTTGCTGATTTGGCCCTTGTCAAAGAGCGTTCTTTCTATCATCGATTACTTTACGCTTTTTATCCAACTATCCTTTTTGATATGGCTACCCGACTACTTTCACTCGTCATTCTCCCTCACGTCTTCCATATCAAAGGTGATGTTACCCTCAATACTAACTTACATATCCTCACCTACATCTTAGCTCCGTTAATTATTTACCTAACGCTTAAGATCTTCGCAGTAGATCTCAATCAGATGAGTAGTCTTGACGAAGCTTGGGCTAGACGAAACTGGTTGCGAAGTACTGCCTTCCTAGCTATCTACTATGTCTTCTTTACTGTTATCCATGGTCTTAACAGTATCCTTCCAACAGCTAATGACCCTAAAAATTTATTTGAAATGGTTTTTAAGGTTAGTTCTAATAGTTCTGTGATTTTAGTTCTCTATATTGCCCTACTTCTATGGGATTTTTACAATTGGAACCAGGCTATTCACCAACAATCTATCGATAGACTTAACAAAGAACGTCATAAATTGTTGGGTACTATGACTAACTACAGCAAGTCCTTTATCCAGATTATCACCCAAAAGCAGAAATCCTTTGACCTATTCAAAAAAAATCTCAAGGATGTTTCACTGGCTTTGGAAGATGGAGATACTGCCAAAGCTACTAGTCTACTTGAGATTTATAAAACGGATAATGCTAGCATTGGTAATCCAGAGACGCAAGAAAACTTGGATAAGCTCAGCAATCCTATATTAGCTAGTTTTCTTTCAAATCGTATTTTGGAAATGAGAGCAGCACATGTCGACATTTCCATAAATATTAGTCCTCAGTTTGGTGAAGTTCCTTTATCTGATTTAGATTTGTATCAACTTCTCCAAGCTTCAGATAGAGCCATATTTAAACTCCTTCGTCCTGACATCAAGGTCAATAGTAGTTACCTGCAACTGGATCACTCACAACTCCTTGTTGTTGAATTACCTGTTTTGACTGACAAGGTTAGTAAGGATCAAGACCTTAATGAATTGGTAAAGAGCCTACCAAATGTTGACTATCGCATCGGTTTACATGCAGGTTATCTGACTCAAATTATTGAAGTCTTTGAGCCTGGTTATTAAGTGATAATGAAAAAGAGCCACTGGCTCTTTTTTTGTTGCTTTATATCTCTTCACAGTAAAACTTCCTAACATTTTTGAACGAAATAAATTCTTCGACATACAAAAAGACACCCAAATCATATAGACTGAGTGTCTCTACAAATAGTAAACTCCGACTAGTGTGGATTAGAAGGCACCGCCTCCGCCACCTCCGCCACCACCAGAGAAGCCTCCGCCTCCAAAGCCGCCACTACCACTGTTCGAATTGATAGAGAAACTACTTACGCTATCTGAGGCAGAAACATAAGATTCTAGATAATTGACATTATTCATCATGATAAACGGTGCTGCTGAATAAGTAAACTCATCTAGAGATGGATTGCTGAGGTGGATGTTGTAACGTTTTAGGACATCACTTACTTTTTTCGCCTGTCCATAGAGTGTCGCATAAACCAAGATACGATTCCATAGGATGACAGATTCTAGCTCTGACTCTTTAAAGCTAGGAATACTCTTAATCATATTTTTAAAGCTATGCCACTGGTAATAGGTTGAAATTTGAGTTGCATCAAGACATCTCTGACGACGTCTTTTCACTAAGTACCAGAATAAAATCGTAACTCCTGCTATAGGTAGAAGACCAAGAATATAGTAAAAACCAAGTCCTGATCCAAAGGCAGCAAATAAGAACAAGGTTGAAAGAATACAAAGCACCATTGAAAGTACCAAAGCTGCTACTCCCAATAGGTTAAATGTCTTTTCTTTCGGACTAAAATCTCTATAAATGTTAGGAAGTCCAAGCGCAAATTCCTCTTTTTCTACGCCTTTTGCTACTTGATAGCCGTCATTAGTGAATTGATATTTGACACGTTTTCCTTGGGAACGTATTGCTTCACGCTCATAGCTTGTTCTAGCACTCTTAAATTGTTTTTCTAGAGCATCTTTATCAAGATAATAGCGCGAGAACATTTCCGTATCTCTAATTTCCATGCGACCATCAAACAACATATCCAAGAAAGACACTTCAAATGAAGAGAGACCTTCCTTTTCAATACGTGTCAGAATATTACTATCACCTTCTTGTCTATAGGTGAGATGACTTCTATCAATCAAATCAAGGATGGTTGCTTGCACCATATATTTAAACTTCAGAGGACCCGTTTCTTCTTTTAGACCTGTTTTGTCGAACGACTGATTATAAACATTCTTGGCTAGGACCAAAGGTGCTAAATCTTGAGGGGCTTCATAAAGACGGGCATCTCTAGGGAAGGAAGGCGTCCTAGTGCTATAAAGAACAATGAGGTAACAGAAAATACCAATAAGAACAAAGCTTAAGATCACAAGTGGTAAGATGACATAAAAAATGCGTCGAAACTGTTCTTTAGATTTCTTGATATCTGCTTCTTTTTTTAGAAAGTCTGCCTCATTCGTTTTATTTAATAAATAAGCCTGATTATTTTCTCGCAAAGTATTGGTCATCGGCCAGTAGGCATGTAATTCCAATTTACCTGAAGGTGGAAAATTGTCTACATGAACCTGATAACCTGTAGAAGTACGTTTAACCTGTGGGTCTTTTCCAAAATAACCAGAGTGAGCGTAAAGCTCTCCTTGACTGGCATCCAGACCATCAACTGTGAAATCAACCTGTCCAAATCCTTTATCCCAATCAGAGATAGGAAACCAATTTAAAACTGCAATATCTGAATATAGATTCAACAAGTGTTGGATTTGCCAAGTAACTTTGAGGACAACCCTATCACCATCTGAACCTGAATTATAAACTTTAAGTTTGATGCCATCATAGGAATCTGTTTTTTCAACTGTAATATCTGTTTTTTCTTTCCCATTTACAGTTGCTGAAACCTTGGGGTCATCCATGATAGAATAGCCACCAATTTCCCCAAGGTTACATACTGACCTTTATAGTCACTATCAAAATCATAAGTCACTTCCTGAGTAAACGTCGCATTCCCATCATCATGAATTGAAAGGTGACCAACATAGGAAGGGAGACTATACTCTACCTCATCAGCTTTGACGTGTTGCAAAGACAATGGCAGAAAACAGACTAACAGAACAGTTAAAGTAACATATTTAACAAGACCTTTCAGTATCTTTTTCATCATTTTGCTCCTTCAAGAACTAAAAAAGCAGGTGCAACACCAAGTGTCTCGATGTGCCCTGCTCTGATCCCTTATTTAGGCTTGATAAACAATCTCACCGTCACAGATAGTGTATTTAACACTGCCCGTAAGCTCTTCGCCTACAAATGGTGAATTGGCTGCTTTAGACTTAAAGTCTGCTGTGACCTGACGTTTTTCTTTGTCCGCAAAGATTACAAGGTCAGCTGGTCCATTTTCAGCCAAGTAACCGGCATCGAAGCCATAAAGATCAGATGGGTTGCTAGTCATTACTTTCAAGAGTTCAGTCAAGCTTAAGTGACCTGCTTCAACCAAGTAGGTCAATCCAAGAGATAGAGATGTTTCAAGACCAGTCATTCCTGATGGTGCTTTAGTCACATCATCGACATTCTTTTCATCGGCATGGTGTGGCGCGTGGTCTGTGGCAATGACTGAAATGACTCCAGATTTCAACCCTTCAATAACGGCCTGACGGTCAGATTCCAAACGAAGTGGTGGGTTCATCTTGGCATTAGCACCTTTTGAGAGCAAGAGGTCTTCAGTCTTAGAGAAATGCTGCGGTGCCACTTCGGCAGTAACTTGCGCTCCAAGTTTTTGAGCAAATTCAACCACTTTTACTGATTCAGCTTTTGACAAGTGTTGAATATGAACATGTGCTTGTGTATCATAAGCAATCATGACATCACGCGCAATCATACTGTACTCAGCTACACCAGTTGCCCCACAAATATGGAATTCTTTTTTAGCAATATTTTCATTGAAACCGAGAATGCCATTAAGATCTGGATCCTCCTCGTGAAGGCTGATAAAGGTATTATTCTCCTTAGCTAGCTCCATGGCCTTTTTGACAATACCAGCATTGGTCAACGGAATTCCATCATCTGAGAATCCAACAGCACCGGCTTCAAGCAAGCCCTTAAAATCAGTGATGTTTTCACCATCAAAGTTCTTTGTAATAGTCGCAACAGACTTAACATGGATATTTTCCTTAGCTGCTGAAGTCAAGACTTCCTCCAAGGTTTCCTTGTCTGAAATCGTTGGATTAGTGTTAGCCATCATGACAACTGTTGTAAAACCACCTGCAGCCGCTGCCAAGGCACCAGTATGAATGTCTTCTTTGTGGGTTTGACCTGGCTCACGGAAATGAACATGGATATCCACCAAACCAGGAGCAACCACAAGACCAGTCGCATCGATGACTTGAGCATCTCCAGCTTCGATATTTTCCCCAATCTTAACGACTTTTTTACCATCAACAAGAACATCAGCTTGCGTATCCAAACCAGACTTAGGGTCTACAACACGACCATTTTTAATCAGTAACATAATCTTCCAACTTTCTATTTTACTTCAACCAATCAATTGGGGATTGGCCTTGAGATACAAGGTAGGCATTGGCTTTTGAAAAAGGCTTGCTGCCAAAAAAACCACGATAGGCCGACAAGGGACTCGGATGGGCACTCTCAATAATGGCATGCTTTGGATTGGTAACCAGAGCCTTCTTCTTACGAGCATAGCCACCCCAAAGTATAAAGACAACAGGAGTATCCTTTTGATTGAGAACCTTAATCACAGCATCTGTAAATGGTTCCCAAACCTGACCGGCATGCCCATTTGCTTGACCAGCTGGAACCGTCAGACAGGCATTAAGCAAAAGCACCCCCTGCTCAGCCCATGAAGTTAAATCATGAAAGGGTCTCGGACCCAAATCTTCCTCTAACTCCTTAAGAATATTTTTCAAAGACGGGGGAGCAGGGAGGCTATCAGGTACTGAGAAAGACAGTCCCTGTGCTTGATGAGGGCCATGATAAGGGTCCTGACCAAGGATTACCACCCGCACTTCTTCAAATGGTGTCTCCAACAAGGCATTAAAAACCTTATCACGTGGCGGATAAACCGTTCCCTGACTATAAACCTGATCCATAAACTGATTTATCTTTGAAAAATAATGATCTGGCAGTTCCTCTTTCAGAAGCTTGTGCCATGTCGAATGTTCCATAAAAACCTCTTTTTAGACTGTTTTACACCCTAAATTATACCATAATTTGTAGGGAATATTCGGAAAATACTGAAAAAACACTCTGATTACGAGGCATTTTCTATAAAGTTTTAAAAATGAGTGACTCCACAAGTTTAAAGGGCTTACAACCTTTAACTCGTTATAGTTTTATGCTATAATTTAAACTTGTATCTTAACAGAAAAGGTAACCCTATGACTACGTATGAAAATTTAAGAGCAGCCAGACGAGGTCCTATTGTCAGCATCGCTGCCTACCTTCTTCTTACCATTGCAAAACTTTTAGCTGGACACTTTTTAAACTCTAGCTCTTTGATTGCCGATGGTTTCAATAACTTGTCAGATATTTTGGGGAACGTGGCTCTACTCATTGGATTGCACCTAGCTAGTCAACCAGCTGATGCAGATCATAGGTTTGGTCATTGGAAAATTGAAGACTTATCAAGCCTAGTCACTTCCTTTATCATGTTCGTGGTAGGTTTCCAAGTCCTGATTCAAACAGTTCGAAAGATTTTTCTAAGAGAGGAAACAGTGGTCGATCCACTTGGTGCCACTGTTGGGATCCTGTCTGCTATCGTCATGTGTGGCGTTTACTTTTACAATAAAAGACTTGCTAAAAAGCTGAAATCCAGTGCTCTGATTGCTGCGGCCAAGGACAATCTCTCCGATGCAGTAACTTCTATTGGTACCTCAATCGCTATCGTTGCAGCATCCTTCAACCTAACGATTATTGACTATATTACTGCTATTATCATTACCTTTTTCATCCTAAAGACAGCCTATGATATCTTCATGGAAGCAACCTTTAGTTTGTCAGACGGTTTCGACGAGAGAAATCTCAAGGCCTATGAAAGCCATTCTTGAGATTCCAAAAGTCACTAAAGTTAAGAAGCAACGTGGCCGTTCTTATGGTAGCAACGTCTATCTTGATATTGTGGTTGAGATGAATCCTGACCTCTCTGTTTACGAGAGTCATGCCATTACCGAACAAATCGAGGAGGTCCTCAGCAAGCGTTTCTCTGTCTACGACACTGATGTCCACGTAGAGCCCGCTGCCATTCCCGAAGACGAAATTTATGGTAATGTCCTTCACAAACTCTCTCGCAATGAAAAGATTATTCTGTCAAAAATTCCTGACTATGAAAATCTCTTGGCACCTGATTTCTACTTAATCGATGAAAATGGTCATCATCACACTCGTGAAGAAGTCATTGCTAATCAACAACCACTTCTCAATAACTTTGACAGCTTCAAGATGACATCTGTTAGTCAAAAAACGAAACTAATTAGTTATGAGTTGGGAGGAAATTTCCACACTAGTATCTGGCGTCGAAATGAAACCTGGTTTCTGATTTACCACCAAGTAACAAGGATAAAAGATGAAAAGTAACGAGCGAGCAAGCTCGTTTTTTTCTGTTTCCAACTATATTATATGTAACATTATGTAACATTCAACCGAATCTAAAAATTACATTAAAATGCCGAATGTTAGGAAAACTCTAACTTTTATATGTTATAATGAAAGTGTTTGTCACTACTGAATTTAGGTTTTTGACAGGCAAATGTTATTAATAGATAGAAATAGGTTCTGCCAGCTACAGAACCCCATAGATATTAAAGGAGACACATTGTGAAAAAGAAAATTGTTGCCGTCCTTTTAGCAGCTTGTCTAGCCCTAGCACCGAGTTTGTCTAGTGCAGACGAATTGATGGATATCACACGCGCTGCTGGTTATACTGAAGCCACTGAGGCCTATCGTCCCAAATCAACCCTCTTAATTGATGGCAATACCGGAGATGTCCTCTGGGAAGAAAATGCTGATGAGGTGCGTGACCCTGCTTCTATGTCTAAGGCCATGACACTTTATTTGGTCTTTGAAGCTATGTCTAAAGGAGAGATTTCTGAAGATACTGTTATCACAGCTACTCCAACCGACCAAGCTATTGCCGATATTTACGAAATTTCCAACAACAAGATTGTTGCGGGTGTTGATTATACCGTTTCAGAACTCATCACTATGACAGCGGTGCCTTCCTCTAACGTTACAACCGTGATGCTGGCCAACTACTTGACCAATAATGATCCTGATAAATGGCTAGACATGATGAATGAAAAATCTAAAGAGCTAGGGATGACAAATACCAAATGGTTCAACGCTTCTGGTGCCGTTGCTGTTGCCTTCAAAGGTTACTACAGTCCTCAACGTTATGATAACAACCAAACCAACCAAACAACTGCGCGTGATTTGGCTATCATGACTTATAACTTCATCAAGAAATACCCTGACATTCTCAAATACACTAGCAAACCTGTTGTCACAGTTAAAAAGGGAACACCTTACGAGGAAACTTTCGAAACTTATAACTACTCTATTCCAGGAGCTAAATACGGAATTGATGGGGTTGATGGGTTGAAGACAGGATCAAGCCCAGAAGGTGCCTTCAACTATATTGATACTATCAAGCGTGGTGATCAACGTATGATTGCTGTCATCATGGGTTCTGGTGATTGGTCTGACCAAACAGGTGAAGAAATCCGCCATACCTTTGGTAATGCACTCGTTGAGAAAATGTATAAAGATTTCTCTTACAAGAAAGTTCTTAGCAAGGGTGAACAAGAAATCGACGGTAAAAAATACACTGTCGAGAAAGATGTCTACGCCACAGTCAAAAAAGGCAAAGACCCTAAAATCTCTGTTAAAGATGATCACATTGTCATTGATAATGGTCTGAAGACAGTATCACCTAATATCAAGGCTACTTCTGTTAAGGCAACTAAAGTTAAGGGATGGTTCGATTTTGGAAGTAACCAAAAAGATAAAAAGGCTACTAAAGCAACAAATAATGGCCAACTACCAGTTTATTTCTGGTTGCTATGCCTTATCCCAGTTGGTCTCCTCTACTTGATTTACCTTAATGAAAAAGGACGTCGTCAAAGAGTCAAAGAACGTCGTCAAGCAAGACAAATCAATAAATAAAAGAAAGCGTGTCCATGACACGTTTTTTTTATACTCTATTCAAGGAAGTCCCCCAAGAATACTGATAAAACCACCCAAAACTATGCTATAATAGACGAGTATGACTTTTTTTACAAACATATAACAAAAATAGATTAAAGGATGCTTTTAAGAGTGTCTAAACGTTGTTACTAAGGAGATTATTTTGAAAAAGAAATTGTTAGGACTCTTCCTGGTAGCTAGTCTGGCTTTAGCTCCCAGTCTGTCGTCCGCTGACCAACTGGTAGATATTGCACAAAAGCGGGCTACAAGGAAGCCACCGAGACCTATAGACCTAAATCATCACTTTTGATTGATGCCAATACTGGTGACATCCTTTGGCAAGATAACATTGATGAAGTACGTGACCCCGCTTCCATGAGTAAGGCCATGTCTCTCTACTTGGTTTTTGACGCTTTGTCAAAGGGAGAAATCAAAGAAGACACCGTGATTACAGCCAAACCAACCGATGAGGCTATTGCTAATATCTACGAAATCTCAAACAACAAGATTGTTTCTGGAGTTAAATACACGGTTTCGGAACTTATCACTATGACAGCTGTTCCCTCTTCAAATGCAGCGACAGTCATGCTTGCCAACTATCTCAGTGATAACGATCCTGACAAGTGGATTGATCGCATGAACGAAAAGTCTAAAGAGCTCGGCATGACAAACACTAAATGGTACAATGCCTCTGGAGCTGGGGCGGCATCTTACAAAGGCTACTACACGCCTAAACGATATGATAATAACCACTCTAACCAGACGACAGCTCGTGATTTGTCCATCATGGCTTATAACCTTATCAAACATCACCCTGAAATCCTCAAATACACTAGCCAACAGACAGTAACTGTCAAAAAAAGGAACACCTTACGAGGAAACCTTTGAAAATTACAACTACTCCTTGCCTGGTGCTGATTATGGCCTCAAAGGAGTCGATGGCTTAAAAACAGGCTCAAGTCCTCGAGGAGATTACAACTACATCTCCACATGCAAACGAGGTAATCAGCGTGTCATTTCAGTTATCCTGGGCGTTGGAAACTGGGAAGATGAAAGTAGCGAAAAAATCCGTCATGCCTTCGGTAACTCCCTTATTGAGAAAATGTTTAAAGACTATTCCTACAAGAAAGTCCTAAGCAAGGGCAAACAAAAGATTGATGGTAAAAAATACGATGTCCAAAAAGATGTCTATGCCACAGTCAAAAAAGGACAAGAGCCTAAGATTAGTGTTAAAAATGATTATGTCCTTGTCGATAATGGTTTGAAAACAGTGTCACCTAAGATTAAAGCAAGTACTGTCAAGGCAACTAAAACTGGCTTCTTCCTTTTTTCTGGAGGTCAAATAGAGAAACAAACAAGCAATAAGCATAACTTTATGAAACATTTTGCCTTGTTCTGCTTCCTCTTATTACCACTTTACGTGCTCTACTTAATTTTTATCAATGAGAAAAAGCGTCGTCAAAAAGTCAAAGAACGCCGTCAAGCTCGACAAATCAATAACTAAAAGAACGTGCTCAACCGAGCACGTTTTTAGTTGTCTCCAAGAAATGTTTTGAGATGAGACATCTCATTTCGCATTTGTTCCAATCCCTCTTGATAGATGGCCTCAAATTTTTCAGGATCCTTCTCCAATCGACCAACTTCAAGCGCATGCTCTGGACGAATGGCATAAAGATTGCCAGTTTGTTCCCAAGCCTCAATCTTTTCAATACTCTTATTGTAATGGATATGGCGATTTGATGCCACTTGGATAAATTCAGGATATTTGCGGTAAAAAAGCTTGTAGATTCTCTTACTCGTTTTAGATGGCTCTTTACGATAACCCTTAGGACGCGTCAGAACGACAACGAGTTTGTCAAAGCCCAAATTCTCCATAAATCAATAGGGAGACTATCAGACAGACCACCATCCATGTAACGTTTGCCCTTGTACTCGACAACTTCAGAAACCAAAGGCAGGGCGGAACTTGCACGTAGGGCTTCCATCTGCTCAAAGACATGGTCAATTTTGATATAGTCTGGTTTGCCGGTCTCAATATCTGTAGTGACCACATAGAAGGGAACACCCGAATCCGCAAAGGCTTCCTGATCAAAAACGTCTAACTCCATAGGAACCTTATAATAGGAGAACTCCTTATTTACAAAGTTCCCAGTTGTCAGCCATGACCAGAAACTCATGTAGCGACGGTCTCCCATGAATCGTTTGTTGTAGCGCAGGGCTCTTTGGGGCTGGTTAGAAAGGTAATTAACACCAAAAAGCGCTCCAGCTGATACTGATACAACGCCGTCTACTTTGATTCCAGCTTCTAAAAAGGCATCTAAAACACCAGCAGTGTATAAGCCACGCATGCCTCCGCCTTCAAGGACTAAGCCTACCTTCATTCTAAAATCTCCTTTTTGATTGGTTCTGCTAGGCCTTGATAACCTTGTGGACTCAAGTGTAAACCATCCGTTGTGTAAGTGTCATTTAACTGTCCTTGGGCATCTGTCAGGTAATCATAAAGATCAACATAGGTCACACCAGGGAGAACAGCCAATTGTTGATTAAGTTCACGGACAGTCGCATTATTTCGAATCTTAACCTTAGAAGCATATTGTGATTTTTCACTAACCGGAAAAACACTCAGCAAATAGACCTCAGTAAGGAGAGATTCCTGACGAACTGTCATGATAATATCGGAAATACGATTGACAATATCTCGAATGGGGTAGCCCCTTCCGATGTCGTTAATACCAATCAAGAGTACCAATTTACTGGGTTCCAAATCTAAAACTTGCTCTTTAAGGTGTTCTAAAAGCCAAACTGAGTCTGTTCCTGCAATCCCACGGTTTACCAAGGGAAAATCTCGACCCAAGTATTTTTTCAATGCAAAAAACTCCGTGATGGAGTCCCCTGCAAAAACAATTTGGCCTTTGTCTAACTTTGATTTTCATTCACAAATTTGGCTAAACGCTCTTCTTGATAGGCCACAAGCTCGGGCCTAGTTGTTTCAATCATACTTTATCCTTTTTTCTTAAATATTATACGCACTACCGTGATTAAAGCTAGAAAAGTTCCAAGTCCAAGAAATAGCCAGGCAAGATTATCAAAACCTGATTTATTGGCCAAAAGGGCACCGGAAAGTAGAAATCCCAATGTCAACAAGGCTAAAACCAGATTATTTAAAACTTTCTCAAAGACTTTAATTCGACCTGAAAAGTTAATAAAATCATGGTTTACCACAATTCGTCCGTTTAAAATCTGCTCCAAGAGCTGATGCAGGCGACGTGGGATATTTTTCCCATTGCGAATCAGATAAAAGAGCTCAATCAAGATACTCTCTTTATTCAGGGCCTGCTTAAGCATGTCAGGGCCCATATTTTCTAGGAAATAATCCTTGGCCAAAGTCATCAAATCCATATTTGGGGCCAACTCTCGGAAAATACCTTCGATTTGAAGCGAAGCCTTCTCCAAAATGGTAATTTGAGACGAGGCTTTAAGATGGTTCTTCTGGAAAATAGCCAGTAAATCCTCTAGCAAATCTGTCATGGACAGACTTCCCAAGTCAACACCAGAATAACGACCCAGCATCTGCTCGACATCCTGACTTAGAACCGCACGGTTTAGACCATTATCAAACTGTGTAACTGACAAGATAGCCTTAGTCATGCCGTCAACATCCTGAGCAGTAAAACTATATAGGATGTCATTTAAGGACGCACGCATCCCCACTTCCAACTCACCCATAATCCCAAAGTCAATGAAACAAATCTTGCCATCACGTACCAAGAGATTTCCAGGATGAGGATCACCATGAAAATAGCCGTCTTTGAAAACCTGCTTGATAAATGACAACATTAGTTTCTTGCCCACGTCTTCCAGATCATAGCCAGCCTCAATCAGTTGGCTGTAGTCATTAAGTGGAATCCCATCGATGTACTCTTCGACTATGAGGTGTGGCGTCGTGAAGGTATCATAAACCTTTGGGACACCTAAACAAGCAACAGCCCTATTATTTGCCTTAAAACGCTTCATGGCCTTTGCTTCATTTCTGAAATCAAGTTCCTTAATTAAGGTTTCTCGCAGATTCTCCAAAACCTCCTGGACATCAACCATAGGTATAAAATGCTTTGGAATATGGCGTGCAAGCTTAATGAGAAGCTGAATATCTTCCTTAACGACCTCATCAATACCAGGTCTCTGAATTTTTACAATTACTTCCTGACCAGACAACAATCTAGCCCTATGGGTCTGAGCTACAGAACCAGAAGCCAAGGGCTCTTCCGAAAAATCAAGGAAACTGTCAGAAATCTCGCCTGATATTTCTTGTCTGATGGCAACCATGACTTCTTCTTTAGTCAAGGGAGGAACTGAACTCTGGAGTTTTGATAATTCTCTGATATAGGCCTCTGGCAAAAGGTCAGAGCGCGTGGATAGGATTTGACCAATTTTAACAAAACTAGGTCCCAGTTGCTCAAAGGCTTGGCGTAGCTTGACAGGTGTTGTCTGTTGGTCTTGAGGAAGGTGTTTTTCACGATAAGAAAGGAGACCAACTGACGAGAAAACCTTCAACACATGTCTCAATCGTTTACTTGCCATTTTAGTCTCCTTACATTTTATTTATTTTGACTGAGCAAAGCGTCAAGTTTTTCTTCAAGACGTTTCACATCATCCTTAGTCGCATACTCAACTGAAGATTTCTTAGCATCAAGTTTATTCAAAAATTCTTGAGCTTCTTCCTTGCTTTGACGTTTGAGCTCTTGTTCCAGTTCCTTACCTTCTTCAACAGTCAAGCGCCCCTTTTCAACCAACTCTTTGACAAAACTATCAGCCTTATCTACTGTCATAGCAGTCAATCCGATTCCAGCTAAGAGAACTTTTTTCAAATCATTCATTATCGTTACCTCCATCTAAGTAGGAAAAGCAAAGAAATAGACTAGCTACTTCTTCAGAAAATATAAGAACGTTTTCACACTTTTATTCTACCACTTTTTCAGAAAATGTGTTAATTAACATAAATTGCATTCTGTAGTAGTTTAATACTCGATATACAAATATATTCGCCGAAATACTTATTTATCAACGTTGTACCCAAATACTAAACAAGAATCTCAAGCTTTTGCTGAGATTCTTAACAACTTTCTATTTGTAAAGAGCTGCACCATTACTTTCGATAACAGACTTATACCAATCAAATGATTTTTCTTATAACGAGCCAAGCTACCACTACCATCATCATTACGATCAACGTAGATGAAGCCATATCGTTTACTGAGTTCAGCCGTTGAAGCTGAGACCAAGTCAATTGGTCCCCAAGTCGTATAGCCCCAAAGCTCCACACCATCTTGAAGAGCTTCACCGACTTGAATCAAGTGTTTTTGAAGGTAATCAATACGATAATCATCTTCAACTGTTGGACCATCAGGACCATCAACAAGGACATCCTTGGCACCCAAACCATTTTCGACAATAAACAATGGCAATTGATAACGATCATAGAAGTCATTCAAAACTAGACGAAGACCGATTGGATCGATAGCCCAACCCCACTCAGATTTCTCAAGGTAGGGATTTTCAACACCACCCATAATATTTCCTTTACCAATCGTATAGTCTTCTGGATTATGTGCGGTTGCCACAGACATATAATAAGAGAATGAAATAAAATCAACGGTATTCTTCAAGATTTCTTCATCTCCAGAAGCGAATTGTATTTCAATACCATTATCTTTTAAATAGCGTTTAATATAGTTTGGATATTTCCCACGGGCATGGATATCTGAGAAGAGATAGTTTTGATTTTCAAACTCGTGAACAGCCAACTGATCCAAAGGATTAGCTGTCATCCCATAAGCAGGCATAGCAAGAACCATACACCCAATCTTAAAATCAGGGTTGATGTCATGACCAATCTTGGTTGCTGAAGCTGACGCGACTAACTCATGGTGGACTGCCTGATAGAGATCCTGTTTAGAGAGCTCTTCCATAGGGGTCGCAATACCACCTGACATGAATGGTGCATGTAGAACAGAGTTCACTTCATTAAAGGTCAACCAATATTTGACCTTATCTTTATAGCGTGTGAAGACTGTACGGACATAGTTTTCATAAAAACCAATCAATTTACGATTTGTCCATCCATTGTATTCACGTGCTAAGTTTAGAGGTGTTTCATAGTGAGACAAGGTTACAAGTGGTTCGATGCCATACTTAGCCAATTCATCAAAGACTTTATCATAGAAGGCTAGGCCAGCTTCATTTGGCTCAGCATCATCACCATTTGGGAAAATACGAGACCAAGCAATCGACATACGAAAGACCTTGAAGCCCATCTCTGCAAAAAGTGCTATGTCCTCTTTATAACGGTGATAGAAATCTATACCTTCTAGCTTTAGATTATCTGATGTTGGTTGATCTGTGATCAAAGGATTCAAAAGCCCCAGGTTCAAAAGGAACACCGCCATTTGGCGTCACATCCTGTACAGACAATCCTTTTGCCATCTAGGTTATAAGCACCTTCAAACTGGTTGGCAGCTGTTGCACCACCCCAGAGAAATTCTTTTTGGAAATGTATAAGTCATCTTTTATCTCCTCATCTTGTTTAATCTACTAATAGTATAACACTTGGAAAAACGTTTACACTTATACTATCTTATTGACATCTGATACTATAGTACGAAAAAAACAGACCCAAGTCTGTTTTAATTAATCATTATTTTCAATAGCATTTGCTGCTTTGGCCTCTTCTCGCCTAACAACATTATCTTTAACAATCTGATAAAGGGTAGCGGCTACTGGCACAGAAACCAACATGCCCAAGATACCACCCAAGGCAGAACCTATGGTGATAGCGAAGATAACCCAAATACCAGGAAGTCCGGTAGAGCCACCAACCACATAAGGATAGATGAGATTTCCTTCAAACTGCTGCAAGATAACCACATAGGCAACAAATAAAAGTGCCAAGGTCACAGAGTGTGTCATAATCAAGATGGTACCAATTGTCACACCGATATAGGCCCCCACAACTGGTATCATAGCTGAAAAGCCAATCAGGATAGAAATAGTCGCGGCGTATGGAAAATCAAAGATACGCATCCCAATATAACACAAGGTTCCCAAGATACAAGCCTCAATCGACTGATAAACGAAGAAATTGCGGAAGCGATTATTGAGAATAGCGACCACATAGTGGAAAGTCTTACCATAACGTCCTAAATAGACGTCTACCAAACGATTGACCTGATTCCCAAGTTTCTCCTTCCCAGCCAAGACATAGCAAGAAAAGACGATGCTAATAAAGAGATTAATCAAGGTTGATGGTAGACTCGTTAACGAAGTCAAGAAGCTTGTCAAACCATTCATGATTTGTTGAAGCAACTGAGCACTGTAGCTATTGATTAGCTCTCTAACCTGTGTCACACCACCAAGATCTTGAATAATTTTTTGCAAGGACTTGTTTTTAAGCAACCAATTAATCAAGTTATTAATAGCTGAACGGTCTTGACTAATCAAGGTATTGATACTGTCAATCAAATCGGGAAGAACAGTGAAGACGACCCAAGTAAAGACCAAACCAATGGTCGCCAATGCAGAGAGCAGAGCAATGGGACGCTTGATTTTAGTGATAAAACCAAATGGAATAAACTTGACCAGTAGTTTCTCATAAAAAGACATCAGGATATTGACCACAAAGGCTATCCCTGCTCCAACCAGAAAGGGCTGACTAGCAATGTAAATAGTGTTACAAATTGAAACAACGGTTTCCCAGTAAGTATAAATCAAGAAACAGCTGAAAAAGAGGACAGCCAACCAAATGAACTGACTTTTTGTAAATTTCATAGGAACTCCAAAATTTAAAATACCCTTCCATTATACACTAAGAAAGGGTTTCTTACTATCTTTGATTATAGAAAGCCGCTAAAATTCCACCAACTCTTGATCAGCTATTGGATCAATCAGTTTGACAAAGTGAAAGCTCGATCCATCGTAATCAAAAACTAAGATGGCACAATTGCCTGGACACGACTCAAAGGCCCGCTCTGGCTCCACGGCATGAAGAAAAGTCATCAAGGCTCCAGCGTGACTAACAGCTAAAATAGATTGGTCAGGATGCTTATCTACTATTTCCTTTGCACTCGCAACCACACGCGCAACGAACTGATCTTGACTTTCCCCACCAAACTGGGCATAGTGGTCACCAAAATGCCCCACTATAGATGTCTTGGGATGAAGATACTCTGGCTGACCCTCAAAGATACCAAAATGCATTTCTTTTAGCCCCTTGATACGATGATAATCAGTACGCCCAGTCACCAATTCAATGGTATCAGAAGCTCTTTCAGTTGTCGTACAATAATACTGATCAAAAATCATACCATGTTTTTCAAAATAAGCACGGACCTGACGAGCTTGCTCCCGACCTTTTTCAGTCAAGGGAGAATCACACCAACCTTGAATCCGATTGAGTGTGTTAAAAAGTGTCTGTCCATGTCGCATTAAATAGAGTCGTGTCATTCTTCGCCTCCAAAGATATACTCTTCTTCTACAGGATTATATACTGAAAGCAATTCAAATTGCCCTTGATCATAGGTAAAATGTAAGATGCAACAATTTTTAAGACCATTAATCTCTGGGTCGGGATTTAAAACACGTCTACAGAACTGCAAAATAGATGGTCCATGACTAACAAGCAAAGACTTAGAACCATCGGCCACACTCTCCATGATGGCCCTAATCGTCAACTCCATACGATCCCGAACCTGGGTCGTACTCTCGCCACCAAATTGAACAAAGTAATCACCAAAGCCTTGTCCATCAGGTAAAGTTTTAGGAGTAAGATACTCTGGCTGGCCCTCAAAAGCTCCAAAATCCTGTCCCTTAAGACCTTTAAGTCTTTCATAATCTGTTCGTCCAGTCACAATTTCTAGAGTATCACTGGCTCTCTCAGAGGTTGACGTAAAGACATGATCAAAAATTGGCTCCTGCTTGGCTAGATACTGACCAGCCTTTTTAGCCTGTTCGATCCCGACTTCCGTCAAAGGGGCATCGCAGACCCCCTGAAGTCTATGCTGAACATTAAACCGTGTTTGCCCATGTCTCATTAAATAAAATTCTTTCATAATGTTACCTCTAAACCAGAAATCGGATCAATCACCTGAAGAAGCTCCAATTGACCTTGGTTATACTCATAAACACAAACATTACAATTTCCAAAGCCCACTCCTTCAGGAAAGGCCAAGTCCATGAAAATGATTAATCCCCATAAAGCTGCTCCATGACTGACAAATAGGAGATTCTCAGCTCCATCTTTAGTGTGTGCTTCTGCTTTCTCTAACACAGTCTTTAAAACCCTCTGACCGACCTCGCGAATATCTTCACCACCGTATGGGACCAAGAGATCATCAAAGGATCGTGAACCTGGTCGATGTTTGGGGAGGAGGTGCTCTGGTTGAGCTTCAAAAGACCCAAAGTTCATTTCTTTAATTCCCTTGAGCTGGGTTACCGAATACTCAGGCGCCACAATCTTGGCCGTATCAGTAGCTCTCTCTTGCGTAGAGGAGTAGACAGCATCAAAAGAAATACCTTTCTTTGCAAAGTACTGCTTGGCTTGCTCTGCCTGCCAAATGCCATTTTCAGTCAAGGGCGAGTCACACCAGCCCTGAACACGCTTTTGTGTATTAAATAGTGTCTCACCATGTCTCATTAAATATAACTTCATTACTCTAACACCCTATCTTTAAACCAATCCTAAATAATCTTCTAAGACAGTCAATACTCCTTGGTCTTTGTGGTGGGGAGCAATCTGATCAGCCACTTGTAAAATAGCTGGACTGGCATTTTCCATAGCATAAGAGCGGCCAGCCATTTGCAAGAGCTCAAGATCATTGTCTCCATCACCAAAAGCCATGACATTATTTTCAGACAAGTCCCAGTGGTTAAGAAGCTGCTTGAGTCCCCAAGCCTTGTGCATGCCTTTTTGAATGAAGTCAATAGCACCAAAACCACTGGGAACAGCAACTAGATTGCCATCAAAATCACGATTAAAAGCCTGTGACACACGATTAGCCTCTTCAGGACTCAGCAACATGGTAATCTTGATGAAATCATCATCTAAATCCTCCAGCCCATTCAAACGTTGAATGGATGCTTCCATGGCGGCTTGCTCTTCTTCTGTTATCATCTCAGCAAAATTAACCCTAGTCCCTTTTAACATATAGGAGCCTTGAGCACCATTAAATATAGTCGGCCTATCTAACAAATCATAATTAAAATAGCTTAGCAAGTTTCAACATCATTTGATGCCATGAACTCCTGACACAGAAGTTTGCCATAGCTAACCACCTGACCACCATTTTCAGCTACAAAATGCAGTCGGTCAAAAGTCTCCGCAAACATGGGTTTAAGGCGACTCATACTATTACCTGATGCAACGACAAAGTGCATATCACGCGCAGCCATAGCATCTAAAATCTGACTAAAACGCTCCTTGTCATAGCTCCCTTTATCGTCTAAAAATGTTCCATCCATATCTGTTGCAATCACCTTAATGGTCATAAAGAACCTCCTTGACTAACTTACTCTTATTATAACCCTTTTAGAAAACGCTTACCAGTACCATACTAAGAAAAACTGATACTATTCTTGGATATAAAAAAAGATTCCATCGGAATCTCTTAAATAAAAAAATACAGAATAAATTTAATTCAAAACAGTAGCTATGTATACGAGACGACTACATCTTATCTAAATCTTGTTTCATCACTGAAATCATTCTTTTTGCAACTGTGTCCCACGAATATTCTGCCTTATAATAATCTTGTTTCGTCTGAACATTTCTAAAGAAACTCTCATCCTTTATTAGATTATACATTTTATCAGCTAAAAACTGTGGATTTTCCTCTTCAGCAGGTATTAATAATCCAGTTTCATTATTTTGAATTAGATTTGGCATTTCCATTAAATTACGAGCAATACATGGTAAACCATAGCAAAGAGCTTCAACAAACACAATTCCAAATGCCTCAAATCGGGAAGGTAAAACAAATACATCACAAAGATTATAATAATATTGCACCTTATCAGCTGGTAGATTACCTAAAAAATAAACATTCGGATTGTTAAATTCCATCGGAGCATCTGAAGGACCTATAATGTACAACTCTGCCTCCGGCATGAGATTATTTTGCAAATAAACAAAAGCATTATAAACAAGATCTCCACCTTTACGCAAAAAATCTTTGCCAATAAATAAAAATTTATTGCGTTCCTTATGAGAGTGGTCAAGAGATAGATTATTCATATTTGTTCCTGCCCCCACATAATGAACTTTCTCAACTGGGAGCCCTTGTTGATCTATCAAGTATTCTGAGAACCATTTACTCATAGTAAATATTCCAGTAGCTTGATTATAAAATATTTCCTGTTTTCTCATTCGGCTATCTAGAATATCAGCCGAGACGTTTTGAAAACCACTATATTTGAACGATTGACTATTGTTTTGAGAACTCTCTATCAAATAATGAAGATTCAAGTCTTGATAGATATAAACTGGATTATCAGGAAAAGATAAAGGAAATTCATCAAACGTGAGACAAACATCCTCTGACGATAGATGAACTTGATTTTCAGCATATTTTATATACGTCATGTTCATATCAGATTTTCTAATACCTAAACGAACAAGCACTTTGTGCACATTCATTCTAAAAGTATAGAAAATATTCTGTTCCTCAACAATCTCGTATTTTCCTAAATATTTTTTTATATTAGTTATTGTCCCGGACCAATCCCAGGTCAGTTGTTCTTTGTTATGAATAATTCTTGGAATTACAATCTTCAAACTAACCCCTCCTAAATTTATGTTTAACCATATCTAAGATATGATCTAACAATGGATTTTTTAAAAGTTTGAGCTCTAATAAATAGACGATTATGCCAACTAAAGTAATGCTGAAAATTAAAAGAAGTGAATTAGTTACGAATAACTTAACCCCAAAACCAATGATTATTATAGAGAAGAAACCTAGCAAAGCTTGAATTAAGTTCTTTCTCCATATTACAAAATCAATGTATTTTCCACTTTCTCTTACAACCAGAAAGTTATATAAAACAATAAAAAACTCTGAAGCGATTGTTGCTGCTGCTGCACCGTTCTGTTTAAATACGGGAATTAAAAGAAGACTTATTCCGATATTCACAATAATTCCATATAGCGCTCCTGTTAGGTTTACAGACTCACGTCCAATAGGAATATTAAGACCATAGGTTAATATTCCACCAAATATAGCTCCGATTAAGCTAATAGCTAATAATTGCAATGTTAAAGTAGCATCAATAAATTTAATTCCACCTAAAAATAAGATAATCTCCCTAGATAAAACAATAAGGCCTGCACTCATTGGAATTAAGATTAGAGTTACAACTGAAAGTATTTGGGTATAACTTTTTTTAAATTCATCAATTTTCTGTTCACCAAACAAATGTGACAACCTGGGTATTGTAACAGAATAGATGGAAGCCAATAAATTTTTTAAGATTGTATACACTCTAGCCGCAACAGCATATAATCCAACGTAATATGCGCCCTTGAACCACTCTAATATTAGCATATCAGAATTAGCGTAGATACTAATTACTAGACCACCAGAAAATAAGACCATAATTGGCTTAAAATGCTTTACTAAATCAAGTCTCCAAACAAGAGAGAGTTTCAAATACTTTCTACAATAGATTAAATTTAGAATACAAGATATCCCTGAACCAATTACCGAGATAAATGTATATAGATATAAATCGCTAGCTGTTTTAACAAGAACAAACATCAATATCAACGATAAGATTTGTATAACAATACTTCTAATCGTAATATAAAGGAAATCCTCAAAAAGAACGTTTATCCAATCCACTCCCAATGTTGTAAAAAAACAATTGTTAGACTTTTGAATACAAATCAGAATTTGATATTCTCTATTTGGAATAAATAACCAGACAACTAATAATAACAACAGATAGGATACTACCGTCGATAAAAATATTTATAGTAAAAAAATTTGATTACCTAAATGACTTAGCTTCACAGAATTAGATCTAATACGACCTCCTTCTCTAATAGCATAAGTAGAAATTCCAAGGGCAGCAATTAAAGAAAAGTAACCTACAATAGAAGCTGTATAATTAATTTTCCCAAGGTTCTCTACTCCTAATATCCTACTGATATAGGGATAGGTGATTAAAGGGAATATAATTGAAAGTGCTGTTTTTAAATAAATTTAAAGCAGCATTTACTCCCATCTTTTTAGTCATTTATTAAATCTCCATCTCTATTTAATTTTAAAGATTCTTTATTGACAATAACCAATGTCAACACTAATGCAATAATCCGTGGCCTATCAAGATAAGACATGATAGTAAGACTCATCACAAAACTAATCATTAGTCCTGAAATTAATGCGTTAGAACTGATTCTCTTTATCCATATCATAACTAATTTTATAGTTAAAAAGATATACCAAATAAATCCAGGGAGTCCCAAAGAACCTAGTGTTCCAAATAATCCGATATCATCATAATTAAAATATCCGTCAGGTCCTTTAATCAAATAATACAAAGAAGTTCCCTTATCTGGAGTATGTAAACCCAATCCAAATGGATAAGTAAAAATCTTATCTAAATAGTATTCAATTGCACCTGTCCGAGCAAACGAGGAACCAGTATTATCTGAAATACTATCAGAAATTGAACCAAATCTATTAAAAATAATGAGAAGACCTGCCGTACCAAAAATCAGAGTACCTAACAATGATGATACTGTTAGATTATTCCTATTATAAATCAAATACATTGATAAGATGGCTACAAGTACTGTTACTAAATAATATCTAGACTGATCGACATAAAAAATTGCACCTAACATCAATAATAAACTAATGATGTCCCAAAAAGATTTTCTAAATTGTTTTGCAATAATTTTCCATGCAACTAATATGACAAAAATCCGAACAAGCCCCTCAAAAACACTATAAATACGTAACGGCACAGTCAAATTATAAATATAGCTTAAAGGTATGATATCTTTAATTTTCAAAAAAATACTGTTGGTAAGCCTTGATATTTATATACTTGTACAATAAACAGTATGGATACTATTGAAATTGTTATTTGACCTATTTTTAACAAAAAAAGTGCATAGTTACTATCTTTTTTTGAAATACCTCACAAAGAGGAAAAATAGAAAGTAAGATTGAAAAAAGGCAGGATATCCCACAATACTTGCGTAATTGAATAGCCAAATAAATACATGGACACAAGTGAACTTAAAATCAGAATTAGATAAAAAAACCAGGATATAATTTCCAAAAAAATACCTACTTTAAGTTTTCCTTTATTGTGGATAAAAATATACCAAAAAAATAATATTATGGCATAGAATGCAATACCCAATTTGTTACTAGCAGCTCCTCCTAGCAAACTTGGCCAACTTACTAGATAAAAACCCTCTAAATTCAATTAAAAAGAATAGTAAAAAAATAGAAAAAGATATTTATTAAATTTCAATGTTTTTTTCTCCCTGAAATACGTACCATCCAATATTTTTTTCAATCGATATATCTTTTTTTACATAAAAAAAGTAGGATATATCAGATATTTTTAAAGAAAGTGTAGAGGCCCCTCTATATTCTCTGTAATAATATTTTTTTGATACACGGCCAATTTTCTCTGACTCAGGATTATGCGCTCCTCTATGATAATGATAAATTGTCCATTCAGGATAGAAATAAGTAATATATCCCTTATTCCTCATTCTTTCACTTAAAATCATTTCTTCACAATAAAGAAAAATATTTTCATCAAATCCTGATACTGCTTCAAAAGCTTTTCTAGAAACAAACATAAAGCTACCACTAACCCATCCAGTCTCACCCTCAGGAGCAGTATAGTCAATATCTATCCATTTATGTATCTTACTATCAAACCACTGTCTATTGTAATCCTGAAGTATCATTTCTTCTACAAAATTCATCCGCTTACGAGGGCTTTGAATATCTCCTTGAGGAGTGAGAATTTTAGGACCAACTATACCTACTGGATTATCACTCGTTTCAATGATAGTTTTACATTCTTCCAACCGTAAGCCATTAGGAAACTCTAAATCATTGTTTGAAAAAATTAGATAGGGTGTATCAAAGTTCTGAATTGCAAATTTGGCACCTAAATTATTTCCTTTAGAGTATCCACCATTTTCATTGGAATCAATTATATAAATAGTCCTTTGTGATACTTCAAAAGAATAAACTTTTTTCCCATTAAAAGTAGAGGAAGTAAATTCAACTTTAGAATCTTGTAAGAATTGCTTTCCTAATTCTTCCGCACTGTTGTCTACGATAATATAATGAACATCATTCCCTACATATATATCAATAAACTTTTTTATATAATCTACTGTATCACTCATTGATTTGTAATCAGTAATAATTAATGAGTACATAGAATCTCCTTATGTTTTACTTCGCCAGTTTCTGATAGATTGTTCGTAACTTTCTAGCACTATCCTCTATATCAAATCCAGCTTCTTTTATTTTTTCTGCAGAACCATATGGAAGGCGTTCAAAGCTCATAGAGGTGATAAAATCTAGCCATTTTTCAACACCGTCAGATAATGATAATCTATAAAAGTTTGAATTAACCGATGCTGACTCTGGAACTGCAGAACTCACCACACAAGGCAGTCCAGATGCTTGTGCTTCAATATTCACGATTCCAAATCCTTCATAGAGAGAAGGTAACAAAAAAACATCCATTGCTTGTAAATATTGTGCCGGTTGTTCCTGTTTTCCAAGTAATAAAACCCTTCCTGATTTTATTTCTTCATCTAGCTTCTTTTCTATACTAGCTCGTTCTTCACCATCACCAATCCATATAAAATAAAAATTAGGTGCCTTTGAAAAAAGAGTTTGTATTAGGCTAACCATAAACTCAGGATTTTTTTTTCATATGACATCCTTCCGATAGTACCTAAAACAATAGCCTCCATCGGAATATTTAGATTTTCTCGTACCTTTTGCCTTAACTCTTCATTATATAAAAAGTCATTGATTACAATACCGTTTTTTATAATCGCCACATCAGACAAATCAGTATCGCCATACAAATAATTTGCTGCTTCTAGTGAGCAGGCCAACTTATAATCAACAAAAAAATTAACTATCTTTTTTGCCGATAACATTTTTAATCTGCCAATAAATCCCTTACCACGACTAGATGAAGTAGTGTGAGCATGAAGCACTATTTTAGCACCTGAAATCTTTGACAAAATTATATTAAACAACCCCTCGATTGCATCATCTACGTTAATATGAACAATATCGTACTTTTCATTTTTTAAAATAGAGTAGATACTTCTTAGCCTTTTTATTTTACTTGATGCTTCCTTGACGTGTTGAACATATCCTCCGTTTTCTTCAATGATTCGATGAAAACTAGGGTTCTTCAATTTTCCAATAGCTAAAAAGTCAACTTGAAAGGCATCTGTTAAAGGACGAGTCAAGTTATAGGCTATTACAGACCTACCTCCTGCTCCGAAATTGTCTGCCCCCATTTGTAAAATTTTAGTTTTCATCTATTTACTCCAGTAACTAATACGTTGAATCACAATTCAAATTGAGACTTGTCAGGATAACGATTAGACAATATCTTAGAAAATTTCTCCAAGTCATTTTCTGTCATCGCCATATCATCATTAACACAAAGTAATTTTGTCTTATTTTTCGATAATAATTTAGGAAGCTCATTAACAGCGGTAATTGAGATTGATTTTCCAAAAGCCTTACTAGATGGTAGAAACTCATTACTCTCAATTTGCCAATAACACAATAGATAATGATTAATATCTGTATCATAATCCCTAAATTTATGTTTAGATGTTTGAACAAAAATGTCCTCTTCTACATCCCATAAATGGGTTAAAGTACTCTTTTTTATTGGAACTGGTGTATGCTGATTGTAGTACCCTGTTATCCCCCAAGGAAGTAATAAGAGATTTTTTAAAATCAAATGACCATATTTATAATTGAAAAACTTTAACGGCGACTGTTTCAAGGCTTTTTTATTTGGAAAATGCCTATATAATACTTCTACATTATTAAAATAAACTTTTGAAAAAGATGACCACGGAACCAAGGCTTCATAAACAGCCAATAACTTTGGTTGCCCGTTGACAAAGAAGTCGTTAGGTTTAACGTCTTGAATCAAATACATGTCATCATTAAAAAAAACGAAATTCTCTGATAAATCTTCAATTCGATGTAAATTCAACTCAATTGAAGCAGAATTAAATGTTGGTAAATATTCCTTAGGTATGAAGTCACTATGCTTAACCCATTTCAACTTAGGATGATTTAAATTTAACCATTCCGGTTTTTGACCGTTAGTTATAAGATAAATATTATTTACCCACGGTGCATGCTTCTCTACCATCCTAAACCAATAATTGAATGTTCCGTAATCACGATAACGATGCAGATTATCACCATCATTATCAATCTGCTCACTATTAGGCGTATATTTGTTTTTTTCTCTAATGAATTCTGGATCATTACCATCAACCCAAAGTACAACAAAATCAATTTTTTCTTCCATGTTAAATTACCTATAAAATAATTGTTTACCAATTCTATCTATATAAAATTTTTAGTTAAAAGTACATCATTACGATACAACAAAAAAGAAGAAAGACCAAAAAAATTATGTTACTTTTTCTTTTATCAAATAAAATAGTCCAACCTTCATTTGCCTAAGAATCTCAGAGTGGTTTTTTTATAATAACATCAGAAAACGTTTTGAATACTGAAGGCT
>BNJS01001804.1_pt1 | contig 27586 bp, 30 predicted proteins | sample 8540461 | NCBI WGS metagenome assembly BNJS01 (sample SAMD00202454, study PRJDB9452) | human saliva metagenome | isolation source: human saliva | place: Japan | reverse complement strand
ACCAAAACAAGCACTACGACATCATGATTTTTCACCCTCTACGGAGGCTCCGTCTGCTCAGCCGACTGCCACACCTATATAATATATGTACGCGCGTGCGATGAGATCGAAAGTCCATCACCAGTCGAGATGAGTTCTGCAATCCACCCAGGACGAAGCAGCCTATCATGAGGGGACACACGTTTTTCCGGAGAACGGTGAGCAAAGCACGATAAGTACCTGCCTGCGACCACTACTGATCAAGGCTGCGACCACTGCTGATCGAGGCTACGACCACTGCAGTCGGAGAGCGGGCAGTACTGATCGACGGCACCGAGTACTGCACGCACGCCCTCCTATAATAGTTCGCATGTGCCTCCTGCAGGCAGTCCACTCCAGTCGTTTGAGGAGAAGGCATTTTCGATAGAGAATAGCGCCTTTTCCCTAACTTTGTTCTTCAAGAGAATACAAAGCATTATTCCCTAATAGATTATAGATGATCGCTTACCTTCGTGGTGTGTACACGGAGCTCACCCCCACGGCCGTCCTCGTCGAGGTGCGCAGGTGTGGGCTACTCCGTCGCTCATCTCGCTGACTACCCTACACGGCTCTCTCAGGCACGAAAGAGGGCCAAAAATCCTCATCACCGAAAATTATCCGCGAAGATCGCACCTCCTCTGTGGCTTCGCTACCGCTGCGGAGCAAGAGCTCTTCCGCCATCTGATGAGCGTCTCGGGCGTAGGACCCAATACGCGCGCATCATCCTCAGCTCCCTACCCCCCAATGAACTGACGAGCATCATCACCCTCGGGCAGATCGAGGCGCTCAAGGCAATTAAGGGCATTGGACTCAAGACCGCACAGCGCATCCTCGTAGACCTCCGTGGCAAGCTCCCTGCCCTGGACGAAGGCGACAACCCGATGACGACCATCTCCACCAGCACCAGCCGTGGGGTGAAGGTACAGCCACTCGAGGCACCACCCCACAGGAGGCGGTAAGTGCTCTGAAGATGCTCGGCTACGCGAAGCAGCAGCACAGAAAGTCTGTGCGCCAGCTCATCGCTGACCCGACGATTAGCGTCGAGGAGCTCGATCGCAGGGCTCAGCTCCTCAACGAGCGTGGCTAAACGAGGTGGAGAACAAAAGGCTATCCGCTGCCTACCGAGAAGGCTCCTTCTTCTCGTATGGCTCTCGCCTGTACCTCCACCACAAAGCCACCACACAAGCCGGCTCACGCACCGACAGCCTTCCAAAAGGCAAGATAGCTCGTAGACGCTATCTTCTCCTCGTAGAGACGCGCTTCGTCTAGCCATCCCAAGAGCGACCTCTACCTACTGACGACCTTCCTCAACGGGAAGCCCTTCAGAACGCTCCCTCCCTTACACCGCCGACGAATACCTTCGCTACCAGAGCCGCCACAGCCAAGCTCGCTGGGACATACTCAACTCGCTCACTCCGCCCCTCCTCTGCTGCAGGGCGAGGACGTCTGCGCCGAGGGAAGCATACCTTCATTGACCGCCTCTTCGGTCCTGGGGGCTTAGTCTCAAGCTCCAGGGAATTGCCGACCTCTCCATGGGAGAAAGACCATCACTCCGACAATCCCTGCCCTGCAAAGCGCACGCAAGCAGACCTACTTCGACTTCGAGGAGAAGATCTCAGCAGGTGCAAGCCTCCTTAGGGACGAAGCTCCAGACAGGGCTGAATTACAACAGTGCCTCCTCCTTTGACTTCGCCACCAAGCGACTACGCTTAGCCTTCGAAGGGGAAGACGACGGCATCATCAAGCTCATCGGTGGGGGAACGTCTCGATGAACCCACACAACAGCCTCATCTCGGGCGGTGGCACCCTCGGGCTCCACACAGAAGCTGCAATTAGGGGCGACTGGAAGCAGACCTGCTACTCAGCCAGCAGCGCACCGAGAGTCGCCGTGCCTCGAGCCGTGGCGGAGAGCAGGCAGAGCCCCTTCGAGCTGTCGGCTTCGAGCTACGATGCCTGCGCACTGCTTCCTCGGAGACTTCTTCCGCAGCCAGTATGACCATGCCCTGAGCACACTCCCCTACGTGCGCACCTCCATCCAGATCACACGGCCGAGTGTGGGTCACCAATCGTCGTGGCCGCTTCGATGATGCTCGCGATGCTGCCTTCGCAGACTTAGGTGAGCCTCAGCTTCTGCACAATAGCTTCATCCAGCCCGGTACCCACTTTTCCTGTACCAGCGAACAGCGCCAACAGCCTCTACGCCACCTCACCTCTTTCTCCCCACCCTACGCCAGCTCTCAGCCCTCGGCACAGGACTCCCTCTACGGCCAGCCCTCGACTGAGCGAATCGAGAGTGCACGCCGGCTCTCACCCAACGAATATACCTACACTAACTACCTTAGGCTACATCAGCCTCGCCACACCACTGCTGGACGGAGCCCTCGCCGTCGCCTATGAATCATTCTACGGAAGGCAGGTCTATCTGTGGGGAATTTTGCCTGACCGCCACAGGGCACGTCTGCTCCTCTTCGGTCAAGCTCTCAAAGGGACGGACTTCTCCCCAAAGCCCCACGTGGTCGCTGATGATGCAATGTCTACCTCTCCCGGAGCAGGCATCACCTCCCTGCAGCACAGTGGCCAGATGGATATCCTCTATCGAGACAAGCCACGGGCGCCTACCCTACCTCTGATGGACCTCTGAAGCAGCAACTCCCTCCACCTCCTCAGTCTGGATCGACTGGACTTCCAGCAAGAGGCGCACGCAGCGATGGGCGCTTTCGACTTCGTGGAAGGCTACACGATACGCTCCAGCGAAGGCTGGTCTTTTTCACCACAGGCCTTTGGTCACACTCACCTCCGCTCTGGGGGAGGAAGCTGGGCGACCCGCTACGCCTTCCCCGAGACTCTATACGATGACCGCCGTCGAAGCCGCTCCAGCGGTCAGAGAAGAACAAATACTATCTCCGAGGCACCTGCACGTGCGACCACCGCAGGAGAGATTGCCCTCGGTGCGGTAAATGTTGCTCCTGGCTCGGTGCGTGTCACCGCTGGGTGCGCCACTGACCGAGGCATCGACTACACCGTCGACTACACCATCGGGCGTGTCAAGATCCTCAACCGCCGGCTCCTCGATGCCAAGACTCCCCATCGAGGTAAAGCCTGCACGGTGGAGATGGGCTCAGCCAGCAGCGCAAGATCCTCGTAGAGCTTGACCTCAACCACCGCTTCTCTCCCGACCTACGCCTCGGAGCGACCTTGATGCACTTCTCCGAACTGCCACTGACGACGAAGGCAGCCCTCGGACAAGAGAGCCTACGCAACACGATGTGGGGCACCAACCTCTACTACCAGAGTAAGCTCCCACGCCTGACACGCCTGCTCAACTGCCTCCCTTTGTTGACCTCACCCAGCCGCCTCACTCACCCTCTCGGCAGAGATGGCGCAGCTCCTCCCAGGGCACCACAAGAGCAAGTACAGCGATGGCAGCAGCTACCTTGATGACTTCGATGCAGCGCACGCAGCCATAGAGCTGATGAGTCCGACAGGCATGGCGACTGGCATCTACCCCAACCACCCTTACCCCTGAAGGTGCCGATGCTCGAGACTTCCTCCGCTATGGAGCGCAGCGTGCACGCCTGGCGTGGTTCACCATCGACCCACTTTTCACTCGGACGAGCAGCAGTTATACCCCAGCTTATCTCCGTAGTGACCCCGACTTCGTCAGCCGTCATCTGAGTGCGTGACATCCCTACCTCAGAGCTCTATCCCAATCGTGAGGTCAATGCCAGCCTGCCGAGTTACCTCCCGACCTTCTGCTGCAGCTTCTACCCGACGAGCTCGGGCCGTACAACCTCAATGCTCAGAGCCTTACCCCACAGGGAAAATCCGTGAGGCACGCAAGAGCTGGGGAGGGATCATGCGCAAGATCGACCAGACGGACTTCGAGGCTGCCAATGTCAGTACTTAGAGTTCTGGCTGATGGATCCCATGCCGACGAGGAACGCCCCGCTGGTCGGGGGCGGCGACCCTGCATCGACCTCGGAGATGTCTCCGAGACATCCTGCACGATGAGCGCCGCTTCTGCGAGAGCGGCCTGCCCTCACCCCACAGCCTGGTGCTACGGCGACGACCCGTGGGGATTGTCCTGACACGCCTGAGTGCGGGCTACGCCTTCGACAACGCAGCTGGAGCGCGCGAGAAGCAAGACGTGGGGCTCAATGGACTCTCTTCGGCCGAAGAGCGACAGCACCCGAGCTACACCGCCTTCCTGCGAGCTACGCACCCGTCTTTCCCCACCACCCTCCAGCGGTGGCAAGCCGACCCACAGAGTCCGCTCAACGACCCCTGCAGGCGACGACTTTCACCACTACCGTGGGGCAGACTTTCACGACGCCCTGCGCCTACCCATCCTCCAGCGATATAGTGCTTCAACGGCACGAGGGCAACTCCTCCGTTCGCCGTGGAGGGGATGGCTAGCAGCACGGCAGCGACCGTCACCCCCTGACAACGAAGACATCAACGGTGACTACAGCATGGAACGAGCTCAACCGCTACCACGAGTGGAAGATTTCGCCCGTCCTGAGGACTTAGTCGCAGGGCGTGGCTTCATCACCAGCAGTCGGCGTGTCGAGGTCGAGCTACGCAATGGGAAGACCTCCCCCGTCACGTGGTATCAGTTCAAGGTACCGCTCTCCGCCTTCACCAGCCGTATCGGAGGGATGAGCGACCTGAGAAGTGTGCGCTTCATGCGCCTTTTCCTCTCGGGCTTTGAGCGTGAGACGCAGCTACGCTTTGCCTCGCTACGCCTGGTGCGTGGCGACTGGCGCACCCATGTCGGGAGCTTGGACGAAGGCACGCCCTCCCCCAGTCCTTCCACACGCTTCTCCGTCACTTCGGTCAATATAGAGGAGCACGCCGACCGCTCGCCCGTGAGTTACACCCTCCCTCCAGGGGTCTCTCGCTCCATCGATGCACAGGGGCCAGAGCCTCCAGCAGAATGAGCAAGCCCTCTCCTCCGTCTCGAAGACCTCCCAGCAGGCGAGGCAGCCGTCTACCGCCGTGCGCACTACGACCTGCGTCGCTCACCGCCGCCTCAGCTCTTCGCCCACGCTGAAGCCCTGCTCGGGGATCTCTCGGGGCTGGATGATGGAGATATGACACTCTTCGTGCGCCTCGGGTCAGACTATACCCAGCACTATTACGAATACAGCTTACCGCTGACGATCACCCCAGCAGGGGCGATACAGTAGCCTCAATCCCAGCGATAGTGCGTGTCTGGCCTGATGCCAACCGCCTCGACCCACGACTTGACGACCTCGTTGCCCTCAAGCGTAGCCGCACACCGCCCTCGGCACAGGCGCAGGGGAGCGCATCGCTCTCACCGTCCTTCTCCGTCCCGATGCCACGAACCCCACGCATACCCTCACGGTCTTGAGGCAATCCTCGCTCGCTGGCGTGCGTGCGCTGGTCATCGGCGTGCGCATAGCTCGGGGCAGACACGCAGTGTCGAAGTCTGGAATCAATGAGCTACGCGCCAGCGACTACCACGAGGGGAAGCAGGTGGGCAGGCAAGTGCATAGCCGTCTCCAGCTCGGGGGAGTTGGGGTGAAGCCAACCTGCGTGCCCAGTACACTCGCGGCAGGGCTTTTTGGGCTATTGACGCTCCCCTTGATGAGCCGCACCTCGAGAGTCGTCGGGCATTTCAGTTTGCCTCCTCACTCGAATTAGGGCAGCTACTCCCCCGAGCGAAGCTCTCCTCCCATCTACTACACGGTGAGTGGCAGAAGTCGTCACACCAGTACAATCCCTTGGATGAGGATGTGAAGTTCAGTGCAGCACTCAGCGACCTACCCACCGAGCAAGCGAAGAAGAGCTGCGTGCACGCAGCTCACGCACCGCCGTAGCCAAGGATTTTCACTCTCCAGGTCTCTGTCGGCATCCGCTCCTCCGAGCCCATGCCCTACGACCCATGCCAACCTCTCCCTCAGCTACGGGCACAACACCTCCTCCGAAGAGACCCCCGACATCGAGATACAACCATCACCTCGACTGGCACGCTGATCGCGCCACGACTACGCTCCGACCTTCCAGCCACTCCGTCCCGCTTTGCAAGACTTCGGAGCAGAGTCCGTGGGCGGACTTCCTGCGTGAGTACACGTTCACGCCGTGGCCAGTCGCCTCGTCTTAGAGACCTCGATGCTCCGCCGCTATGCGACGAAGAGCAACTGCGCAGCCTCGGCGATGGGCTGAGTGACACACGTCCTACCAGCGACTTCGCCCAGCAGTTCGTCTGGAATAGACGGCTACAGCCCAACTGGAACCCTCACACGCTCGCTCAGTTTGCCCTCACCTCAGGCACCGACGCACGTATCGAAGAGCCACACGTCCAGGTCAATCGCCAGCTCCAGCCCGACACGTGGCGCATCTGGCGTGACTCCGTCGAGCAGAGCATCCGTCAGGAGGTACGCCCGTGCACTACGCCCAGCAGGCGAGTCTCAGCTACCAGCTCCCCACAGCCGACATCGCCCCTGTCCTTCACATTAGCTCTGACAGCTCAACTACAGCAGCGCCTACTCGTGGGACAGAGGCGCGGTCCTCCCTGACCCCAATATCCGCTAGCGCACACTCTCTGCTCAGGGGCGCACTGGAGTCGACGACACAGCTCCAGCTCCGTCAGCTCTGCAGCGCATGCCAGCCTTAGCCCGTCTGGAGCAACGCTTGGCTCAGTGGGAAGAGTGTCGGAGGGAGAACAAGGGCAGAGCTCGGACAATGCCCTACTGGATCACCTCCTCTATACGCTCCTGATGGTGAAGCGACGTATCGCTGACCTACCGCACGACACGCAGTACGCTCCTCTCGGGCCTCACCCACGATACGCGCCATCGGGGCGAGGGAGCCTCGTGCAGGAGACTGCACCAGGCTTTCGCCTTTGCCTTCGGGCTGAGCGATGCTGACTTCATCGACCAGCTGGCGACACGCGGGCTGACCTACTGGGTCTCTACCGAGCACCTCACCCCAGGGTCTTCACCCAGACACGCACCATCGACCCTACGTGCCACTCAGCGCACTCAGCCACCTCAGCATCACCCTCACGAGGCAACCACACCCGCACCGACCGCACCGAGGTACAATATATGTGTGCTGGGCGTCCCCCGACTCTACGGGGGAGACTTCACGATGACGACCATCGGGCTCAAGGGCTTTCTTCTCCCACTACGTAGCAGAAGCAGGTTATCGCCTCGGAGACCTTCGCCACCCTCTTAGAGCTACGGGAGCTGTTTGCTCGCAGGCAGGAAGCCGCCAGCGGCTTTAGAGAACTCTCCCTGGACCACAATGCCCCAGCAGCCCTCATCCCAGCCTTCAGAGCCACCTATATGTACAGGGAGCGCAGCGTGGCAAGCAGGGACTCACCGCACTACCCAGCTCCTCCTCGGGATGCTCCCTGAACTGGTCAGTGAGCTCACTGGGCTCTCGGCGACCTTCCCTTCCTCAAGCGGCACTTCCACAACGTTACCCTGCGCCATACTCCCGCGCTACCTACACCGTCGGGGGCTTCTCTCTTTAGCCGGATGGCAGGAGCTCACCCTGATGCCGTAGGAGTATTGAGCGACAGCAGTGCCCCAGGCACTCAGCGACCGAGCTATGCCTACGACATCCCTTTCGGTTGCCCCTGCAAGAGAGCTTCTTCCCCTCATAGGGCTGGAGCTGACCTGGCTCAATGGTGTCGGGATGAGTACCCAGTGGCGACAGAGTCGTGGTGCTGTCCTCCACCTCCTCCACGCACCCTCATCGAAGCCCCTCTCCCGCGAGGCTGAGCCTCTCACCTCTCCTACAAGATAGACGACTTCAGTAGCCTCATCAGCCTGCATCACAGCTCGGCGCAAGAAGCGTCGCGCCACGCTCTCTCCCAGCGCAAGCCCCCACGCACGCTCACCCTCAGGGCGAATATGCCCACCGCCGCACGCCTCACCCTCCTGCGCCACATCGAAGAAGGCTATACGCAAGCTACCCTCGGGCATCGTTGATCAGCGTCTCCGTCTGAGTGCCGAATACGAGCTGAGCCGTCAGCTCGCCCTCGAAGGGTACTCATGAGATACAGCCGTAACGTTCCCTTGGTCAGTATACTCCTTCCCCCATCTCCACCAGCAGCTACGGCCTCTCTCTGCGCGTCACCCTCGACAACTGCTTCACCAGCTTCCTCCGTCCTTCCCCTATCTTGAGACGATCATACGGCACTCACTTCGTTGTCTGAGACCGTTGCATGGGCTCCATGGGGAAGATCGCTCTCCTCTACCCAGAGAGAGGGAATGTAGCAGGTGGCGGCGGAGCGAGCACTGCTCCGCACGCTGACCACTACTAGTCACACTCACTGACCCATAGTGGTCGCCCACGCACCACTACTGAAACAGTCCCATCACTGCGATAATCGCAAGGCGTTAAGACGGAGGGCGCAGGAGTGCCTCCTGTAAACGACACGCCGAATGTCGCAAACGACGAAGCGAGTGCCGTAGGATGCAATGAGGCTAAACAAGGGGAATAATAGCTACTTTTGTGCCCGTAATCCCTCCTGTACAACTAAGTATGACTTCTGACACGACTCCGCTCAGCCCCCTGCGTAAGGGCATCGCTGGCGTTCAGTATCTCTTCGTAGCCTTCGGAGCGACCGTCCTCGTCCCCCACTCGTAGGGCTCTGATCCATCGACGGCTCTCTTCTCGGCAGGTATTGGCACCCTCCTCTTCCACCTGGCGACCAAGGGCAAGGTACCCATCTTCCTCGGCAGCAGCTTCGCCTTCATCGCACCTATCATTAGCGCCACGCAGCTCTCATGGGCTCAGCGGGCGCTCTGGCTGTATCGGGGTGAGTGCCGTCTATCTGGTGATGTCACTCTTGATCCGCCTCTTCGGCCTGCGCTTCATCTCACGCCCTTCCCCTCCCGTGGTCATCGGCCCGATCATTATGCTCATCGGGCTCTCCTCTCGGAGCATGCGGTCAGATGGCAGCGACCAACTGGCCCTGGCGACCATCTCGCTCGCTACGGCCATCATCGTCACCCTCTATGGGCGTGGTATCGCTAAAGCTCATCCCGATCTTCCTCGGGATCATCGTGGGCTATCTGGCGGACTTGCTCTTCTTCGAGGTGGATCTCAAGCCCATCGCTGAGGCTGCTTGGTGGAGCCTTCCTCAGATCACCCTACCGCAGACCTTCTCCCTCCAGCCCATCCTCTTTATGATCCCCGTGGCTATCGCTCCCGTCATCGAGCATATCGGTGATGTGTACGTGGTGAATAGTGTCGCAGGGAAGAACTTCGTCAAGGAGCCAGGCCTGCACCGCACCATGCTCGGTGATGGCATCGCTTGTCTCTTTGCTCACCTCGTCGGTGGTCCTCCCAGTGACGACCTACTCTGAGGTCACGGGCGCGATGTCGCTGACGAAGATCACCGACCCAGTCGTCTCTCCGCATCGCAGCCGTCACGGGCGTACTCTTCTCCCTCATCGGCAAGGTCAGCGCCCTACTGCGTAGCATCGACCAAGCCATCCTCGGGGATTATGCTTCTGCTCTTCGGCACCATCGCAGGGAGCTGGTATCACGAGCCTGCTCCACAGTAAGGTCAACCTCGCCTCTTCGCGCAACGTGGTGATCATCTCCGTCACCCTCACCACCGGCATCGGAGGCGCAGCACTCTCCTCATGGCTCCTTCTCCCTCTCTGGCATCGGACTCTCGGCGGTCATCGCCGTAGTACTGAACCTGCTCCTCCCCGAGCGTCAGGAGGATCGCCAGGACAACCCAACGCAACATTAATTCACCCTTCATATTCCTTATGCGACATCTCTATCGTATCGCTCTTGTCCTCTTGCTCACTACCCTCGGAGCACAGGCGCAAAACATCCAGCTTCACTACGACCTCGGCAAGCAGCTCTACAACAGGAGCAAGCTACTCGCCCCGTACTCACACTCCACCGTTGAGCTCTTCCGCCCCGACAGCTGGGGAATACCTTCTTCTTCGTAGATATGAACTACGCACAAGAAGGTCAATTCCGCCTACTGGGAAATCGCTCGTGAGTTCAATCTCGCCAAGCTCCCCTGCCCTGCACCTCGGAGTACAACGGTGGGCTGAGCAATCAGTTCTCCTTCAACAACGCTTATCTCGCAGGTCTGACCTACGCTTGGAATCAGTCCGACTACCAAGCAGGCTTCACCTTCACCCCTATGTATAAGTATCTGGCAGTCAAGAGCGTCCGCACTCCTTCCAGCTGACGAGCACGTGGTACCTACATCTGGCTGGTGGCAAGCTCAGCTTCACCGGCTTTTGCAGACCTCTGGGGTGATCGTCACCTCGTCACAGGAAAGAACGCTCTTGTCTTCCTCACCGAGCCCCAGCTGTGGGTAACCTCAATAAGTTCGCAGGCGTTGATCCAAAGTTCAACCTCAGCGTGGGCACCGAATGGGAGATTAGTCACAACTTCGCCGTGCTGGATAAGACCATCATCAATCCCACCCTCGCCCTCAAGTGGACCTTCTAACCCTCCACGAATAGATACATTATGCAAGCACTCTATCGCCTTGTGGGCTTCGACCCCACGAAGTACAAGCTCCGCACCGAGCTCCTCTCTGGGCTGACGACCTTCCTCACGATGAGCTGCATCTTAGCGGTCAACCCCGACATCCTCAGCTCCGCAGGATGGACAAAGGTGCCGTCTTCACGGCTACCGCCCTGGCCTCGGCTGTCGGCACGCTCCTCATCGCCTTCCTCGCTCAAGCTCCCCTTCGCCCAAGCGCCCAGTATGGGGATCAACGCCTTCGCCTTCACCCTTGTGATGGGTATGGGCTATAGCTGGCAAGCAGGGCTCGCTGCGTCTTCGTCGAAGGGGTGATCTTCATCCTGCTGACGGCCTTCAACATCCGTGAGCAAATCGTCCGCTGCATCCCGAAGAACCCCGCTTCGCCATCTCCGCAGGATCGGCTTCTTCATCGCCTTCATCGGGCTGAAGAACGCTGGGGTCATCGTCGCTCACCCTGCGACCTTCGTAGCACTCGGCCCTTCACTCCGACCTCCGTCCTGGCGGTCATCAGGTCATCATCAGCGGCGTGCTGATGACGCTGCGTGTGCGGAGCCCTCTTCTACAGCATCGTGCTCTGCACGCTCATCGGGATTCCCCTCGGCGTGACGCAGATCCCCGATAGCTTCGTGCCCGTGTCCCTGCCTCGTTCGCTCGCTCCGACCTTCCCGCAGTCTCGACTTCAAGGCTCTGCTCAATCTGGATATGGCGCTCACCATCTTTGCCCTCGTCTTTCATGGACATCTTCAATACGGTCGGGACGCTCATCGGCGCAGCAGCGAAGACCGGAGATGATGGACCTGAAGGCAATGTGAAGAACATCAAGCGAGGCAATGATGGCCGATGCCTTAGCCACCTCCATCAGGTGCTGTCTGCGGGAACATCGACCGTGACGACCTTCGTGGAGAGCGGTGCAGGGATTGCAGAAGGAGGACGCACCGGTATGACGGCCTTCTCCACGGCTATGCTCTTCGTGCTCGCCCTCTTCCTCTCGCCGCTCTTCCTGCTCATCCCCTCGGCAGCGACGACGGGGCCTTGGTGCTGGTCGGCGTCCTGATGCTCAGCTCCATCCAGGATATTGACCTGATGGACATCTCCGAAGCCCTCCCCAGCTTCATCACCGTGCTGACGATGGTGCTTACCTACAACATCGCCGAAGGGATGGCTCTGGGGCTCATCTCCTACACGCTGGTCAAGCTCCTCAGCGGTCAGTGGCGTCAGGTCTCCGTGACCCTCTACATCGTCTCTGCCCTTCTGGTCTTGCGCTACATCTTAGCCATCTAAGCCGTAAGAGCCACGCATAACAGATAGATGCAGTAAGCCCCACGTCCCGATACTCGGGGGTGTGGGCTCACTAGTGTAGTGTCAGTGCTAAGCGGAGAAGATTAGTATTCTTCGCCTCACCCGATTCAGCACCGCCACCATGGTAGAGCTTGAGGTGGTCGGCTGCTACCTTGATCCAGTCCGTTGTGTTAAGAGCCTTCATAAGACGCTTTGCTGCCTTTTGTCCATCTAAGATAGCTGTCGCAAGGCATTGCAGCATCGTTATATCCACCCCTTGACCTCGTCGGTAGAGAGCCTCGGTCACCGCAGACATAGACAGCAGGACCACGTCAAAGAGCTTTGCCCCTTCGGTAAACTGCTTGTTAGGCGCATAGAGAGGAGCAGGCTTGCCACCTGGAGCTTAGCCCTTTGGAGCGTGCCGAGAGCCAAAGTGCAGGGTTGAAGTGCGGAGATCTTCTTTAAACTGGAAGTAGCCCTTCATGCCGACGGGGTCATTGTCCGAAAGCCACTGAACCTGCTTGTCTTCTGAGTCGTGCTTTAGCACTCCACTGGAAGCTCTTATCCCAAGGGTCGGTGTCGCAGTATTCGTAGTGCAGGATATCGAGTCTCATCTACTGAGCAGTCAATGGCGTCATCTCCGTCAAAGGCCTTGACATCAGAGGCGTCATGAAGAGCTGGTACTGGTTACGCACCTTGGCATCAGCATAGGCAGCATTGACTTCCTTGCCATTGGCATCATAGTATGTCACCCACAGAGCGTACTCAGGGGCAGAGAGGTGTGCCTCCATAGCTCCACGCATCTGTATTCCGATGAGGCGGTCAGGACTTCCACTTTCGAGCTTCCACGCATTGCCCTCTCCTGACATAGGTGATCTTTTGCTCGATAGCGAGCAGAGGAACTCGGTCTTAGCAGATGTTTGGGTGCGTAGTGGATACCCTTCTTAGAGTGCCAGGTGGGATTCACCGATGCGGAAGGTGACCTTGGTAATCTCGGGAAAGCTCGCCTTCCCTGAGGGTGCAGGTGAGGCTTTGACTTCTCCTTCTTGTTTTGGGGAGTAGGCTTGGGTTCGTCAGTCTTTCTTACCGCAGGAGGTAAGGAAGGATGCTCCCATAAAGAGGAGCGCAAGCGCAGAGGCTTTGATGCAGATATTCTTCATAAGAATACGGATTGATTATTAGGATGTGGTGAATAGATTACAAGTGGAAGGAGCTACCATCGTTTGCCTGTTCGGACGTCTCGTCATTTCGTCCTTCATAGCCTCAGGAGTCTTTGCCAAAGGCATGCCCATATCTTTCCAGTAGCGGGGCTTCGTGCTTTTGGCGGTCTTGGACGTTAGCAATGATTCGTACGGGCAGGAGGAAACTCTGAAGACGGTCTCCCACTGCAGACTGCTTTCAGGCTTTGTAGAATGGCGAGCTGATCCAACATGCTGGGGCATCCTTAGTAGAACTTTTTGACCCAGTGGTGCGCTTTGAGGCTCACCTTGAGGTAGAACTCAGGAATCTGACTTTTGTGCATCCTTGGTATCCCAGTTCCAGTCACGATCGAGGGAACTTAAGTGCCCCTTCAGCCCTAAGTGATTGACGTTGTCCGTGCCAGGGACACGCAGGAGGTGCTCCTAGCATCACTCATCTCCCTTCACTAGACATAGTTGGGATCCTTAGTATCACGGTAGGTGTACTCATAGAGCACCTTCGCCTTATCCTCGAGGTTCTTTACGGGATAGCTGGGCTTGGCTTGAGCATAGTAGTCCCAGTTGATGGGACTACCTGTGCGGAAGTCCTTCACATCAAGCGCAGCACCTTTTCGTCCTTCATCGGCGATGAGTGAAGAGATCTGATAATGATCGCTGTGCTTCGTCAGATGCTCATTGAGAGGCTTGCCTTGTGCATCCTTGAAGGTGAAGAGCATGCCGAAGAGAGCACCGCCCTGATGAGCTTGGGTACTGCATATCCTTGAGGCGATCATCCCATGTCAGTATTGACCTTGCCTCCGCTACCATTGTGTAGGGTGAAGCGCTGCTCTTGGGGGTAGAGGAGACCATTACGGACATTGTTGCAGTGCATGTTGCCATGACCATGGTCGTGACCTTCCTTGATGAGCACATCACAAGTGCTCCAGTCAAAGGACTTGGGCAGCGTGGGGGTAGGAGCTGGTGCAGGCTCTGTACCCGACGAGGGCTTAGGGCTATCCTCGAGCCGCAAGCAACCAGCTCTGATGGAAAGGGCCAAGGGCAAGCATCCAAGATGCTGCTTGTCTACGATACGTACGCATAATTAATTAGGTGTATTTAGTTGGATTATTGTGTGATCTCGGGGCTTACATACGAGCCTTGGGGTCGACTTGCATCCCCCCCTCAAAGAGAGCGTGGCGGATGGCAGGCAGATCCCTTCGTCCACTTGGCAATATCCTTGGCACACTCATCGGGATGTAGCATCGAGCATCTGCGATGACGTGGAAGGGATCTTGAGGTTGATATCAGTCACAGTCCAAGCATCAGCGACGCTCATTGAACTCCAAGAGTTTGTCAGGACCTGACCCGATGTACTACTTCCCACGGTGATGGACGAGGGTAAGCTGCATCTGGAAGGATATATCCGAGCGCAGGAACTGGAACCACCCCTTGAGCCCCGTTCTGTCCGAGGGATCCTTAGGTCGAGGGCAGCGGCGCTGGCGCAGGAAAGCCAACAGTGCGCCTCCTGGTCTTCGGATCAGTGTACTTCTCCAAGGGGTCAGCTCAATGGGATCAGTATCTCGATAAGGTAAAGTGGAAGACTTTAGGAGAAAGGGAGCTTGAGATCATTCGGACGATAACGCTTATTCGGGTCGCTTGCACGATAATTCTCCGCAGTCTCAGGGAGCTTATTTCCCCTGCTCATCTAGAAGCAAGCAAACTCTTCGTAGGGCCTGCCGCTCAAGGTGCACGGGTAGCTGAGACGCCCTGTATGATCAATATTCATCAGCTGGAAGAAGTGTCTGGTGAATGGGGAGCATACTTCCTTCGACATCGTCTGGGAGAAGCCGAGGAACTGGTAGTTCATCAGTTCCTTCTGGTCATTATAGTAGCGCATCTCCAGCGTGTAGTAGAGGTCTTTTCCCTTGATGACGTCGAAGGCTCTACGGTCACCATAGTAGGTGATACTACCCGTTTCACCCGAGGAGCGACGCAAGTCGATCGTTTGATAGACGGGAAGGATATCATTGTACTTCTGGTCATAGGCTTACATAGTTACCCGAAGGGTGCATGCGTCCCAAGCGCAGGACGATGAGTGCACAGGCTCATTGCTTCGTGTCCCTTGATTAGAGTCTTCGACAGTGGGCTCTACAGCCTTGACGTCGCAGGGAGGGGAGGAAGAGGGTGAAGAGCCCAACAAGCAAGAGGGCTATAGCGATGAGACGCTGACGGCGTAGAAATATCAGGAGGGTGGTCATGGTCATCACTGGGTGTTTAGAAGGAGAAGATAGTGCGCAGAGTTGAGGCTACTGCCTCGTATGTGCATAGTAGCGGAAGCGGTCAGAAGCCTCCTTGTAGAGCGCGTTGAGGGTGTTCTCTGAGGAGAGGAGGAAGCGGAGTGAGTGACGTGCATCGATGGTGTGGCGCAGTTCGCCCTGCAGTCCCAGCAGGAAGTAAGCATCTGGCATTTCATAGACCAGCTCACGCTCAGGATCGAAGCGTGTCTGCTTGGCTACGCTAATTCCTTCGGCACTGAGGCGACTCTGCCAGCGACCATTTGCCCTGAGTTGCGGGCTCCACCTGTGCCCCGAGGGCATAGCGGTCAGCAGGCATGAAGGGCAGCCAGGTGGCGTGGGTGATGTGCGCCCACGTATCCACCTGCCCTTTCGCTGTGAAGGTCAGCTCATCGGTGGGCGTGCCGTCATCGTCAGATCACCTCCCCAGAAGCGGCAGTTATCCTGCTCGAAGGCGAAGATGGGATAGACACCACTCCAGTGAACGTGGATACCCCCCTCTCCGAGATGCTTATTCGGCGCATCGTAGATATAATTATTGATGTGCTGGTAGAAGATACTGGGCTCGACCTTCAGCCATCCCTTCTGGTAGTCGAGGGCAACGATGGCTTTGTAGCCACGCTCACTACGCAGGGTGCGACTCCCGAGACTCCACGAGCCACCGTGGTGCAGTCCATTACTATAAGCTCATTGACATCAGGAGCACGCCAGCCAAAGCCGAGGTTGGCACGTGCCGCCAGATTGTCGGAGAAGCGATAGTGTGCCCAAGGCCCTCGGTCATGTTAGTATAGATATTCTTCTCCCCGTAGCGTAGACGACGCCAGTCACGTCCAGCAGCATCGGTGATACGGTGGTCATAGCGCAGACCCGCATCGAGGAGGAGCGCATCAAAGCGTGCCTTTTGGACGAGGTAACCAGCGAGATTGAGCGCTAGCGAAGTTGGGGATGAAGGGGTAGCAGCCGTCCAGGCTGGTTGATATTCTGCTGGAAGAGGTAGGAGACCCTGCCTGCGTCTCCCAGTCGGGACGCCCCCAGCGGAGGCGATAGCGCAGGTCGGTGGTGTAGGTCAGAGGATAAGGTCCATCACAGGAGTCTGCGTCCACTGCTCGATCTTGCGGTTCTCATACTCACGGCGATGGTTATCTTGGTAGGCAGCCCAGAGCTGGAGGTCTTGACGATCACTGATGCGTAGCTGCGCATCACCCTTGAGGAGCAGGTGCTGTGCACGCTGGCGAGGTGCCTTAATATGGTAGGAGAAGGGCGTGATGTTGATGGGGTCAGGACGCCCACGCTCGAAGACTTGCTGAAGCTCGAAGAGGTCACCGATATGCGACCCGATGAAGACGCCGCTCTCAGTAGCATACAGACTGGCATAGAGGGTAGCACGAAGACGGTCCTTGGTGTAGCCAGCGAAGAGCGAAGTACTCCATTCTTCTAAGCCTGTGTTATTCAGCAGATAGGCGGCAGTACCATAGTCTCCAGTACGATGGTAGGAGCCATGGGCGCGCAGACCGAAGCCACGGAGTCCTGCCCAGGCTACCCGAAGCATCGATGCCTCGTCCGTTCGTTGTATAGCCGAGGTTGGTATGTCCTCGGTAGGAGAACGCCTCCGATGAAGGTGGAGGATGGATTGATGAGGACGACCCACCGAGTGCCCCAGCACGTAGCGGACAGCTTCGGCTCCTTGATGACCTCGACTCTGCCCAGCTCCAGAGTGGTCCTACTTCGGGAGCATGGTCGGCCTCCAGCCTGACTCTCCAGACGCACACCATTGTTGATGAGCAGAATGCGGTTTGCTGTGCATCCCTGAATCATCGGCTTGGAGATGGTAGCACCGCTCTTGATGGAGCTCACGCCAGGGATTGCCTCCAGGAGGCGGGCGATGACTTTTTCGTTCTGAGCTTGTAGTTGCGAAGTACGCAAGTACGCTGCTCTGCTGGGTAAGCGAACCTCTCGTCCAGTCCCAGTGACGGTCACGCTTTGGAGATGCTGCTCGCCGCGGGGCTCGAGATGAATGAGAGAAGCTCCTTCCGAGGGTAGAGGAAGGAGCGCTCACTGAATGGTCTGATAGCCAGGCTTAGCGAGGGGTGATGATGACCGAGTTTTGACAGAGTCTGGTAGTGTGAGCTCTGGCCTCGCCCATCGATGTTTTGTGCTTCCCGCCGAAGGCCCTTGCTTGAGGTGTAGGATAACGGAGGGGGAAGGGGTGCTGCGTCTTAGCATCACGCACCAAGATAAGTAGTTGCTTTTCACCTTCTGCGTACGCTCGTGGGACAAATCCCAGCTACATAGCATCAGAGAGAAAGGCAAAGCAGAGTTCTTCTGTACATAGCTTGCCGTATAGTGGTAAATAAGGTGAAACGAAGGTCGAGCTGTGGGATGGTGTCATCGTGGTAGCTGAGGCCTCATCGGTTCTGGCTGGACATATCGCAGGGATGATGTAATCCACTGCTCAATGCGTGAGCAAAGTTACAGCTATTTATTTACATGGGCAAAAAGTTGCCCCAAGTACCTCCGATAAGTTGTCGACATACGTATGCGAGGGTAGAACCAATATGGTCCACCCTCGCTACAAATGTGTTGCAGACTTATCCACTTAAAGGCGGAGTTTAAACGGTCTATAGATTGGCATTGTCCTTACCCGTAAAAACGAGGCTTATATAAAAAGACATCCTATTTAGTCCTCATTTTGGGCTCCCTTTTCGGTCAAGCGCCAATATCCACCATTTATTCTCTGTCACTCTCCACCTCTTCTGTAGGCAAAATACCTTCACCCCAGTAGCGATTATAGATACGTCCCTGCTCTGCTTTGAGTAAGATATTGCTCGTGACAAGAGGATAATGCCAAGGTATCTTCTCATCATACTCATAGGATTGACGGAGCTCCTCACAGACTTCTGTAAACTTTCTACCCTCATCCTGTAGGCATCGTTCAAAGAGACTTAGTAGGGCCTCAGTAATATGAGGACGATTAAGTAGATCCTGCAGGCGCCAAGGTATACCTGAGCCATGTTCCTTATGGGATGAGTAATCAAACTTACCCTCAGAGGATAGATTAAAGAGAGGCCTTTCTAGAAGGCTAATTAGAGCAGGCCATAAATACTCAGCCCCCCAATCCCAATCTGCCCTGACATTCTTTTCTGTAAGCTCTACAATCTTTGAGAAATGATCATCATCCCCCTCTATTCCAAGTAAGAATCCTACCTGTCCCTGCAAACAAGGGATACACTCAGCCCTAAGCAAAGCCTCTCGTCGATTAGGATAGCGTCCTATGTAGCGTAACTTATCCTGCTCCAGTTTTAATCGAGCTTTTTCATCTCCTGTGGAACTAATACCTATCTTCTCTATATCAGTACTGATCAGGAAACTCTCTATAGTCGTGCTATGGGGGCGAGTTGAGCAAGTAGAAGCATATAGCGTCTCTGAGCCTGATAGCTACGTAGCTTAGGGTCAGCAATCAGATTCCATACGACCCTCATCCATGCTTGATAGTGCTCGAGGCTCTGGAGAACCTCATCCGATGCATTATCTACATAAAGCATCAGAGCATAGAGAGCTATTCGATCGAGCATAGAGAGTTTCACTACATCTAGCAGATAGGGATAGGCTGAATCCTGTTCCTTATTCTTATCTCTCCATGGGTTACGAAGGTAATCACTGTAGATAATACCTCTATCACTAGCTAAGAAGTTGAAGAAACGCACCATACGCCCTAGACGACCATCCTCCGCAGAGAGTATGGCTTCATAAAGCATCAAAGCCTTGATAGTCCGTCCCTGTGAGTGTACATTCAGCTCATTGGGAGTTGAATTTTTCTCCTTCTCCCCAGGAGGATTATCTATGATCCATAGGTTGTAGAAGTATCTATTGAAGAGTCGTAGATATCGGATATCAAAATCCTCATTCTCCCGACATCCCCAAGCCATATCAGCCCACTCATGATCGAGCTTACGGTCATAACTATCGGGCTTGCTAAAGTCATGCCCTATCTTCTTGAGGTAGCCCACAAAGTCAGCCTTAAGATTCTCTATACTCTCCAGTTGCTTTCCACGGCGATTCATCTTGATATATAGCTCATCAGTCAGCTCATAAGCACCAATATCAAAGCTACGGAACTGCAAGCTCTCCAGCTGATCAAAGGATATGGGGTGTTCCTTCTGTTCCTGAGCTATGGCGTTGAGCATATTGAGCATAGCCTGTATCGTAGGATCATAGCTGTACTTGCTCGTAAACCACATCTTCTCGGAGAAATACTCCGAGGGATTAGCTAATTCATCCCGCGTCAGTCTCAAGGAACAAAGTCGCTGGCAGAAGTCTCGTGCTGTACTACGTGTAGCATAAGTGAATCTCTGGAGTAGGGGGGCAATCTCTTCACTCCTCTCCTCCCACTGAGAGAGATACCAATGCAATAGCCATAACGTGGTCAGGCGCTGCTGTCCATCGAGAGGAATGAAGGTTTTTTCTTCTGGATGGTCATCATCTCGGGTTTCTATCGAGCCATATATGATATCCATATGAAGCCCCTTCTCCTCACGCAGAGCATTGAAGAGCACTCTTATGAAGTTCTCCCCTTTTCTATTCATCCCCTTTGTTCTGGGATCTAAGCGACCTTGCGCATAGTCTCGCTGTAGTATGGGTATTTCTACAGCTGCATACTTATCGAGAAACTCTCGTAGAGAATGATTGGCTATCATATTATTTGTTCTTGATATAGTCTTTTACCAAATCGTATATATAGGCTTCATGTGCGCACTTATCCTCTGTACTCCACTTATCGAGTGCTGGTCTGCTTCCAGGAAAATACTTCATAAAGGCAATCTTCGTACCCTGAGGAATGAACTTTCCCTGCTGTTCTCGCTTCTGAAGCTCTGCCCTCTTCTTTATAAAGAGGCTATTACCATAACTTCGATTCGTCTCCGCATCTAAGAGGGCAAGGTTACCAATAGACTGGCTATAGTTATCTTCTTTTTCTCCAGCAAGGTCTTGCAGTTGTTCTCTAAGCGCTTCGAACTTCTCTTGTTCATTCAATTCTTGAGCTATATACTTTTCTATACTCTCTCCTAACGTCTCATCAATCTTAGATCCAAGAGCTTCTCTTGTAACCTCAAGCCATTGATTCTGTTCTTTCTTAGACTGAATTTCCCTTGGAGTCTGAGAGTCAATATGCTCTATATCCCACATGATGCGTTTCTCTCCTTCGACCTGGAGGGTCTCAAATGGGAATCGCTCGGTACTACCTTCACGTAGGCACAGCTCTATATTGTAGAGCAGGAGTAGCGAAAGCACCTCTTTACCACCATATAGCTCTTTGCTTTTCTCTCTTTGGCTTAGCTTGTAAAAGCCATCTTTTTGAGAGTAATGGAGCTTTCGAATCTCACCTTCACTAATCTTGCTTCGGAGCTTATCGATAAACTGAGCCTTGGTATCATCCTCACTTCTTAAGGCATATATACTCTGTACCTTTACGCCCATCTGGGTGAGATAGCCGATGTAGTGATAGGCCTTATGATCATGGTACCAATCTACTATCATGCTGTATAGATCCTTCACACGCTGCCATAAACTCTCGAGATAACCTTCTTTCTCCTCGAGTTTTTTTTCTACTATATCATAGACCTTAGGCTTCTTCTCGTCTTCAAGCTTTAGTGCTACGACAAAGAGTTGTCCGATACAGATATCAGGCATAGGCTTATTACCAAAGATAAATGCCCATAGATTGGGATTACGTAGTCCTTGCTCTATCTCATCCCACTCTCGAGCTATCTCCAGCTGTCGGCGCAGATGATTGCGATCAGATCTCTTATCTCCTTTGAGTATGAAGGCCTTGATGAGCTCTGCATCAGCTAGCGGTATCTTACCTATATTATTGCGCTCAAAGACCTTTATAGGATCTTCGCCCCTGTCTATCTTGTACCAAATGACTTTCACCTTATCAAGGAAGACCTCTTGGAAGGTATTATCTTTAATCCGGTCATCCTCTGCCTTTTTGATAAACCAGCTATGGATACACGCATAGGCACGCTCGATATGCCAAAAGTCAATCTTACTGCTCTCAGGGCGAGTCTGATAGTGTGGGTGCATCTCTGGATACTTCTCGTTTCAGGGAAATGCTCATTGATATAGTGGACGATGAGATTAAGTGTGGTCAACCTCTGCTGACCATCAGTACCTCATACCATAGAGTTTCCTCTGCATCGCTTGGCTCTTGTGGCAGGGATGATAAGGGGTTGTAAGCAATAGAATTCAGACTTCCCTTGGCTGGCAAAGTCCCAAATATCATCTAAGAGCTTAGTTACTTCATCCTTACCCCAACGATATCCTCTGGTAGTTGGGTATGTAATAGTTCTCTCCTAGGAGGTCACGTACATTCTTGGTGGCATCTCCCTGTTTCGGAAGTAGTGTTTTGTGCTTGCTTTGCATAGTTTGTGTAGTTCGATTGCTTGTGGCTAGCTTAATTTTACTGTAACGAAAGATGTCTTGTCAAAGGTATTGATTTAATCTTTATTGCCAAAGTAGGACTCTTTTTTGATAGGAGTCGAATAAAAGGAATGTCCTCTTTTTAGTAGGTCTTGGGTAAGTGTGTCCGCTTAAAAATGTATGGACGTGTGTCTCTCCGATCATAGCCTTTGATCTATGACGTATTGCTTTAGATACTTGCTGATTAGAGTTTGGAGATTGAGTTGTTGGACATACGAGAGGACATGCAGTATTGCTCGCAGGTCAGACCTATATAGGTCCGTGAGCGAACCAATATAGGTTTGCACTATGAACCAATAGTGGTTCACTCGCTGACCAGTAGTGGTTCACTCACGGACCAGTAGTGGTCGGAGCGGTGACCAGTAGTGGTTCGTACCACCCTCGTATAGTGCTTTGCGGAGCGAGGTGCGGAGGAGGGGAAAAGTAAGCGCCCCAGTCGGTAGCAGGACTACCGGCTGGGGCGCTTCGTTGGGCGGGGGAGAAGGAGGCTACTTCTCGCGAATGAAGATATTGATGGGCGTACGGAGAGGTCCCAGTGCGCACGGATCTGATTCTCGAGGAAGCGACGATAAGGCTCCTTGACCCACTGGGGAGGTTCGCGAAGAAGGCGAAAGCTGGGCACCGCTGTGGGGAGCTGCATGACGTACTTGATCTTGATGTACTTGCCCTTGGTGGCAGGAGGAGGCGTGGCCTCGATGATGGGGAGCATGACCTCGTTGAGCTTCGAGGTGGGGATGCGCTTGCTGCGACGCTCGTAGACCTGCTGGACTTCCTCGAGGGACCTTGAAGATACGCTGCTTCGTCAGAGCCGAGATGAAGATGATGGGGAAGTCGGTGAAGGGCCAGACGCTCGCGGATAGCGTTCTCAAAAGGTCTTGATGACGGCATTGCTCTTGTCCTCGACGAGGTCCCACTTATTCACGCAGACGATGAGCCCCTTGCTATTCTTCTGGATGAGCGAGAAGATATTGAGTCCTGGCTCTCGATACCGCGGGTGGCGTCGAGCATGAGGATACAGACGTCGGAGTTCTCGATAGCGCGGATGGAGCGAATGACCGAGTAGTACTCGGGATCTTCGTTGACCTTGCCACGCTTGCGGATACCAGCGGTATCGACGAGGTGAAGTTCATGCCGAACTTCGTGTGGTGCGTGTAGATCGAGGTCGCGCGTGGTGCCCTGCTACGTTGGTGACGATGTTGCGCTCCTCACCGATGAAGGCATTGACGAGCGAAGACTTACCGCGTTGGGGTCGGCCGACGATAGCGATACGTAGGAGCATCGAGTCTCATCGACGTATTCGCCTTCGGGAGGTTCTTCGTGATGGCGTCGAGGAGGTCACCCGTACCGCTACCGCTGACAGCGGAGATGAGGCATAGGGGTCACCGGGCGAAACTATGAACTCAGCCGCCTCATAGTGCTGGGCGAAGTTGTCCGCCTTGTTCGCCACGAGGAGGACGGGCTTCTTCGTGCGGCGGAGCTTGGCAGCGACCTCATCATCGAGGTCGGTGATGCCGCTCTCGACGTCGACGACGAAGAGGATGACATCGGCTTCCTCCATGGCGATCTCTACCTGCTTGTTGATCTCGCCTTCGAAGATATCTTCGCTACCTACGACCCAGCCGCCGGTGTCGACGATGGAGAACTCGCGGTCGAGCCATGATACCTTGCCGTACTGGCGGTCACGGGTCGTACCTGCCTCTTCGCTGACGATGGCCCCACGGGTCTGCGTCAAGCGGTTGAAGAGGGTGGACTTCCCTACGTTGGGGCGCCCTACTATTGCTACTAAATGACTCATATCTGATGCTGTGATTGGTGGGTGAGGGCTTACCGCTCTTAGTCGAGGCGGTAGCCGTAGGCGCGGAAGGATCTTGTCGCGGTGCGCCAGTCCTTCTCTACCTTGACAAAGAGCTCGAGGAAGATCTTCTTCTCGAAGAATCGCTCCATGTCGCGACGTGCCATCGTGCCGACCTTCTTGATGGCGACACCACGGTGGCCGATGATGACCCCTGCTGGCTGTCGCGCTCGACGACGATCAGGGAGCCTGGATGTGGATGCGCTCGTCCTCTTCCTTGAAGAGATTCGACGACGACTTCGACGGAGTAGGGGATCTCCTTCTTATAGTGAGGAGGACCTTCTCACGGATGATCTCGGTGACGAAGAAGCGCGCGGGGCGGTCGGTCAGTGCGTCCTTCTCGAAGTAGGGAGGAGGGGGGATGGGGCTCTCGATGCGCTTCTTCAAGGGGCTGGACATTGAAGTTGTTGAGCGCAGAGATGGGGATGATCTCCGCCTGAGGAGCTCCTTGTGCCAGCGCTCCACGAGGCTCGACGAGTTTATCCTGAGTCGTGAGGTCAACCTTATTAATAAGGAGGAGTACGGGGCACTTGACCCACGGACGCTCGAGGAAGAACTCATTCTTATCGGCCGTCTCAACCGTGTCGGTGACGTAAGAAGGACGTCAGCATCACCGAGAGCCGACTCGGAGAACTCGAGCATGCTCTCCTGGAGCTTGTAGTTCGGGCGCAGTACCCCAGGGGTGTCGCTATAGACGATCTGCAGCTCGAGGGGTGATGACAATGCCCATAATGCGGTGGCGCGTCGTCTGGGCCTTGGAGGTGATGATCGATACGCGCTCGCCGACCAAGAGGTTCATCAGGGTGGACTTCCCTACGTTGGGGTTGCCACGATATTGACGAAGCCTGATCGGTGCGTGACTCTTGCTTGTCTTCCATCGTCCGGAGTATGGAGGGTAGGAATGAAAGACCTTGCCCGTCCTCTCCCAGCGAAGGGAAGAGTGGCGAGGCAAGGTCTGTCGTATGGGGAGATTAGTTCTTGGGATCGTAAGCCCACTTGACGTAGACTGCACCCCAGGTGAAGCCTGCGCCGAAGGACGTGAGGATGAGGTTGTCACCCTATCTTGAGCTGCTTCTCGAACTCCCCAGATGCAGAGGGGATCGTAGCCGAGCTGGTGTTGCCTCGGTACTCGATGTTGACCATCACGCGATCAGAGGTACCTGCATCTCACGCGCTACAGCGTCGATGATACGGAGGTTAGCCTGGTGGGGACGACCCAAGCGATGTCATCATAGCTGAGCCGTTGCGCTCCATGCATGGTGCGGCGGCTGGAGGACATGCCATGACAGCCTGCTTGAGACGGCGGCACCCTCCTGGTAGACGAAGTGCTCACGGCGATCAACCGTCTCGTGGGAGGCAGGGGCTGGCCGAGCCACGGACTTCATGATGAGGTTGGTGCGACCCGTACCATCCGTGCGGAAGTAAGAGTCAGTACCCTTCGTTCTCCTCCAGTAGGGCTCGAGGAGGACATAGCTGACGCCAGTCGCCGAAGAGCGGGCACGTAGCGCGGTCGGTGTAGTCGGTGATGGCGGTCATCTTCTCAGCGAGCAAGCACGATGATGCGCTTGTGGCGGCCTGAGCGGATGTAGTTAGCTCCAGCTTCGAGGCGTAGATGAAGCTGGGGCGCAGCGACCTGCATGTCGAAGGTAAAGGCGTTGATGCAGCCCGTCTCAGAAGGCTACGATAGAAAGCCGTCGTGGGGAAGTGGTAGTCAGCCGTATTCGTAGCCACGATGATCCCGTCGATGGTGGCGGGATCAATGTTGTTGCGGGAGAAGGGTCCTTGACGGCTTCGATGCCGAGGAAGGAGGCCCCTTCGTGGGGTCGCCAGAGGATGCGACGCTCGCGGATCCCGACACGGGTCGCTGATCCACTCGTTGTTGGTATCGACCATCTTCTCGAGGTCGGCATTGGTTATCTTATCTTCAGGGAGATACCCTCCGACAGCCGTGATGGGTCGCGTTGATGATACTCATAGAGTTAGATTGGATATACTGATGTAGATTAATTTCAATCGCCTTAGCTTGTCGCTCACGAAGTTACAAAAAGCCCCAAAGGGGATCCCTTGGGGCTTTTCTCTAGGGTTAGCTAAGCAGGGGCTATTAAGCCTGCTCGATGGCGAGCTTACCGCGGTAGTAACCGCACTCACCACATACCGTGTGGTAGATGTGCCATGCACCGCAGTTAGCGCACTTTGCGAGCGTGAGGCATAGTTTTGCCTTATCATGGTACGGCGCTTAGCGGTACGCGTCTTGGACTGTCTTCTTTTTAGGATGTGCCATAAATCTTATTTTGTTTTAATTACTAATCTCGCTTGAGGCCTTGAGTGCGACCCAGCGCTCGTCGATCCCCTCATCATCGAGGGTCGGGGGCGGGACCTTCGGCTTCGTCGCGCACTTCATCGGTAGAGACGCGGGCATGAGCCGACATCATCTCCTCGTTGCACTCGCCCTCGAGGTGCATTCGCTGTGAGGGGAAGGCTCAGGATGATATCCTCATAGAGGATCCACTCTAGGTCAGAGCACCCCATCTTGCTCAGGAGACGACGAGGATCTCGTCCTTCTCCTCAAGGGCTTCATTGCCGAACTGACTATAAGCTCGCGCTCGGACTCTACATCTATATCTACTGGGTCAAGGCGGCGATCACAGTCGACCACCACATACCCCTCATAGTAGAGGTCCAAGCTAAAGACGTCTCCCTGTACGGCGCAGGCGTCAGGTCAGCATCGACCTCACCGCCGTGCACGCTACCCTCCGATGAGCCGCTCAGTAGCTGTCCTCGAGGGCCAGGTGTACTCGTGATCGCCTCCGGGGAGACTCCGTAGATTGATCTTGTACTGGATTTGGTATGCATAGGGACTCTTATGCTTATGCACGTAAAATCTGCGCAAAGATACACAAAGACCCCATTCTACACAATTAGAATAGAGAGATGAATTTGGGGCAGCAGATCTCCCAGAAAAGTCTATAAACTTCCTGTTCCCTCCCTCATGTTAGGCAAGACAAACAGGAAGGGATGAGACTACATCAATTATTGGACGGTGTGGCTAAAGGAATTTAAAACTCACGTGCAATGTCCGTTTAAGCACACAGGCATAGTTTGTTTCTGCCTGATGATTGTCCTAAAATAGGACCTCTTCCGTTCACAGATAAAATCTTTCTCGTCGTTTCCTTTCTGAACTTACAATCTCAAATTGACGTGGATTGAATTTATGTAAGAATGTTATCGGAACCCCATGCAACCACTGTAATCTCGTGCGATGTCCTAAGTCTTATGAACATTTATACCATCATAATTGTCGTCACTTGGGATATTCATGTTCCGTCAGAGTAGTTTGTTTGGTAAGCAGAGATCTCTTTTATGCCGTATAAAAGTTGTCCAAATTCGTGTGAGCCATGACACTATTGGGAGATACAATCCTGTTACCAGATTCGTCTATCCTTGTTTCTGTTCCGTAGAGTTCATAATAGGTGGTACGATAAACCCAGAGAAATTTCCTCTCCCAAGATTTACCGTCAGCGCCTTATCTTGAATGAGTTTGAAAATTTCTTTGTAGGTGATAGCGTTGATATTCCCAATAATGAGAGAGCTTATCGTATCTGATTAATTGTGCCATGCTCCCGAGCTCGAAAATAATGATTGGTAACAACTATATCAGATTGCTTCTGATAAGGCGATACTTTTCTTGACTACGAAAGTCGCCATCGCCCTGTGAAGTAAACTAACATTCGGGCGGTCTTAGGGTCTGCATCAGCGAAGTTTCTACCCCTGTGCTTCAGAGAAAAAGCCACGACTGTTTTCCTTTGTATCCACAAGTCCGCATTCTGTCCCTTATAACAAGCTGCAGTACCTTCTTAAGTCCCAATGCTTTGAAATTAGAAACAAAGTATCTAAAAAAGTTACTCGTCCATGGGTCATAAATGCAATACAACAACTTTCCCTTGAAATGACTTTCAACACAATTCTCTTTCAGCAATACGTAACTG
>BNJS01003258.1_pt1 | contig 27663 bp, 43 predicted proteins | sample 8540461 | NCBI WGS metagenome assembly BNJS01 (sample SAMD00202454, study PRJDB9452) | human saliva metagenome | isolation source: human saliva | place: Japan | reverse complement strand
GACTACGCGGAGGACATCTGGCTTTCCCCGGCGCTATCGCCCGATACCCGGCGTGCAGCCGACGATGTACCGCAGCCGCTTCTGGACCATGCGCATGTGCAGGATTCTCCACGGCAGCAGGGTCCAACACGGCGCTACCGTTACCTCATCGAGACGGCGCAACGGGCGCTCTCATTGCGCGGCTGACGCTCCGACGCCAGATCGGCCACGACTCGACGGATCGCATCTCCGAGATCGTCAGCAGGTCGGCGTGCGATCGACTCGCTCGCGAGTACGCGACCACTCTTTTGACCAGATCGATCTCGGCAAGGGTCTCGCGTCCCGTGACGATCAGCGCACTGCATCCGTCAGCTCTCGCGATGTGACATATCGCGGTGGCGGAGAAAGCAGGGCGTCTCGGCGGACAAGCTCAAGGCACCATCCAGAACGACGTTCTGAAGGGTATGCGGCTACGCGGTACGTCCATCTTCGCGCCGCGTCCGCCGCCGCCTCATCACAAGCATCTTTGAATATTGCTCCAAGAACGTCCTGAACTGGAATACCATCTCCATCTCGGGCTACCACATCCGCGAGGCCGGCTCCACGGCATCGCAGGGATTGCATTCACCATTGCGGACGGCATCGCCTAGCCGTCGAGGCTGCGCATCAAGGCAGGCCTCAGCGTCGATGCGTTCGCGAGGCGCCTCTCCTTCTTCTGGAACGCACACAACAACGTTCTCGAAGAGGTCGCAGTTCCGTGCCTCCCGCCGCATCTGGGCAAAGGGTCATGAAGGAGCGCTTCCAGCCAGAGAAGCCGAAATCCATGATGCTCCGCGTCCATACGCAGACAGCAGGCTCGATGCTCACCGCACAGCAGCCGAACAACAACATCGTCCGCGTCGCACTCCAGACCGCAGCAGCGAGTCATGGGCGGCACGCAGTCGCTCCATACGAACTCCGCGACGAGGCGCTCGCGCTTCCGACGGAGGAATCGGTCATGGTCGCCCTCCGTACGCAGCGGATCGTCGCGTACGAGAGCGGACTTGCCGATGTGGTTGATCCGCTCGCAGGCTCCTACTACGTCGAGGCGATGACGAACCGCATCGAGAAAGAGGCGTGGGAGTACATCAAGAAGATCGACGATCTCGGCGGTGCGGTTGCGCGCGATTGAGGAAAGGGCTACATCCAGAAAGAGATCCAGGACAGCGCGTACAAGTGGCAGATGGACGTCGAGTCCGGTGCACGCGTCATCGTCGGCGTCAACAAGTTCCAGGTGGAGGAGGAAGCTCCGAAGAACCTCCTCAGGTGGACGCTTCCGTCGGGCGAGAAGCAGAAGGCAAAGGTCGAGGCCATGAAGGCAAAGCGCGACAACGCTGCCGTTCAGGGCAGCCCTGCCGAGCTCAGAAGGCCTGCGCCGACGAGCAGAACCTCATGCCGCATATCCTCGCAGCAGTCAAGACCTGCGCGACACTCGAGCGAAATCTGCGGGTCATCGCGTGAGGTGTTCGGCGAGTACGAGGCACACGTCAATCTCTAAGCGGTACGCGCGAACGGCTGTTGGATGAATGCACAGGGGACGCCGCACGAGTGTGCAGCAGCTCCGTTCAGGAGGAATAGAAAAATGGCAGAAAAATCAGAGTGCTCGTTGCAAAACCGGGTCTGGATGGTCATGATCGCGGCGCGAAGGTTTCGTCGCACGCGCCCTGCGCGACGCTGGCTTCGAGGGTCGTCTACACGGGACTTCGCCAGACGCCGGAGGAGATCGCCGAGGCTGCTCTGCGGGAAGACGTCAACGTCGTTGCGCTGAGCATCCTCTCGGTGCGCACCCGCATCTTTTTCCCGAAGGTCGTCAGAGCTCATTCGCGGCAAGGAAATGGACGACGTCCTCGTCATCGGCGGCGGCGTCATCCCCGAGGCGACATCCCTGCGCTGAGGCAGCGGGCATTGCCGAGGTATTCACCCCGGCAGCACCGACCGGCGACGTTGTGAATTTCATCAAGGAACATGTGAAGGCGTAAGCGTCTGATTTGCTGGAGACACTGCTTCTGCGGTGCTTTCCTGAAAGCGATGGATGACAGGCAATCCGATTGTCCGTCATCCATTCCCTATGTTCTTATGAAATCACAGCGCGAAGAGGTGGGCGTATGGATATTGCAGCCGAGGTGCTGAAGGGCAATCGCCTCGCGCTCTCGCGCGCCATCACGGCGATCGAGAACGAGCGGGCGGATGCCACCGACATCATGAAGGCGCTCTATCCGCATACCGGTCGTACCTACGTCCTTGGCATCACGGGTCCGCCCGGTGCCGGCAAAGAGCACCATGACGGACAAGCTTGCCAGGAGTACAGAAAGCGCGGAAAGACCGTCAGCATCATTGCCGTCGACCCCTAAGCCCCTTTTCCGGCGGAGCCATCCTGAGCGACCGCATCCGTATGAATGATCTGACGCTCGACGAGGGCGTCTTCATCCGCAGCATGGGTACGCGGCAGCCTTGGCGGCCTCTCCCACAAGACGGCGGATGCGGTCAAGGCGATGGATGCGTTCGGCAAAGATGTCATCTTTGTCGAGACCGTCGGTGTCGGGCAGTCCGAGGTGGATATTGTGCGGGCGGCGGACGACGATGGTCGTGCATGATTCGGGCATGGGCGATGACATTCAGGCGATCAAGGCGGGCATCTTGGAGATCGGCGACGTGTTCGCGATCAACAAGTCCGATCTCGACGGAGCGGACAAGCTCGTCCGCGGGATCAACATGATGCTCGATCTGGACGATCACATGTCTGACTGGCGTCCGCCCATCCGCAAGGTCGTTGCGAACCGCGGCGAGGCATTGCAGAGCTCGTCGATACACTCGAGGAGCACCGCAGCCCATCGAGGGAGACGGCGTACTTGCCGAGACGGCGCACGCGCCGCACGCGCGATGAGATGCTCGACATCCTCCATGCGGGCGTACGGCGGGCATCGAGAGCCGCATTGTCGATACGGGGCGACTGGACGACTATGGCACGAATCAAGGCGCATGAGACCGACCCATACACCGTGGTGGGCGGGGTCATGAGCGAAATGTTAACGAAGTGAGCGAGGTGCAGCAGAGCACTCCTCCGAGGAGGAAGTTTGACATGTTCAAAATTCTTGGCGTAGATCGCATCGGCGTTGCCGTACGGGATCTCGAAGAAGGAAAGAAACTCTGGTCGGACATCATCGGCATTCCCCTGCACGAATCAGGAAAACCGTTGCAGAGCAGAAGGTCACGACGACCTTCCATCCGACGCCGAACGGCAGCGAGATTGAGCTGCTGATCGGCACGGCGCCTGACAGCCCGATCACGAAATACATCGAGAAGAAGGGCGGGGCATCCAGCACGTTGCTCTGCGCGTCGACAACATTGAGAACGCGATTGCCGACCTCATGGCAAAGGGCGTCCGCATGATCGACGAGAAGCCGCGCATCGGTGCGGGCGGCGCAGAGATCGCCTTCCTTCATCCGAAGGCGACAAGGGCGTTCTCCTCGAAATCTGTGAGCATCCGGATCGCTGAGCGGCGCACTGCCGCAGTTGATCTCCTCGGGATGTCGGTTCTTTGGCATCTTTTGTGAGACAAGTGCGGTGCATTCCCCAGCGCATGACTGGAAGCAAGCGAGTAAAGCCCGTGCGTTTTGCACTGCGGACTTCTGTCGTTCAAGCGCAGCGCGTTTAGCCCCGGTATTTAAGCGAATAAGCGCGCGATCACTGCGCAACGAAGCGTTCGCGTGGGGATCGCGCTATCAACATTCACTTTATGGAACGAATCGAAAATCCGAGGATTTGACAGATATACGGGAGGGATAGAAATGCACGGTCAGGAAAAATTGAGCTGATGCTGGCGAAAAAGAGCATCTCATGCAGGGGCGGTGGTGAAAAGAGCATCGCAAAGCAGCACAGCAAGGGCAAACTCACCGCGCGTGAGCGCCTGAACCTGCTGTTTGATGAGGACACCTTCGTCGAGCTGACATGTTCGTGCGCCATCGCTGCACAATTTTGGACAGGAGAAAAAAGAACTGCCCGGCGAGGGGCGTTGTGACGGGCTACGGCACGATTGACAGCCGTCTCGTCTACGCATTCGCACAGGACTTCACGGTCGAGGGCGGCTCGCTCGGCGAAAAGCACGCACATAAGATCTGGAAGGTCATGGACCTCGCCATGAAGATGGGCGCACCCTGCATCGGCATCAACGATTCGGGCGGCGCACGCATCCAGGAGGCAGTCGATGCACTCTCGGGCTACGGCGGCATCTTCTACCGCAACACGAAGGCATCGGGCGTCATTCCGCAGATCTCCGTCATCATGGGACCCTGCGCGGGCGGTGCGGTCTACAGCCCGGCGCTCACGGACTTCATCTACATGGTGAAGACACGAGCCAGATGTTCATCACGGGTCCCTGCCGTCATCAAGTCCGTCACGGCGGAGGAGGTTACGGCGGAGGAGCTCGGCGGTGCGATGACGCACAACTCCCGCTCCGGCGTCGCACACTTTGCGGCGGAGAACGATGAGGACTGCATCGAGCAGATCCGCTACCTGCTCTCCTTCCTCCCGAGCAACAACATGGAGGAGACGCCGCGCGTGGAGACGGGCGACGATCCGAACCGTCGGGACGAGAGCCTCAACACGGTCGTGCCGGACAACCCGAACGCACCGTACGACATGAAGGATGTCATCCGCAGCCTCGTCGACAACGGCGAGTTCTACGAGGTACATCAGCACTTCGCAACGAACATCATCTGCTGCTTCGCGCGCTTTGACGGACGCGCTGTCGGCATCATTGCAAACGAGCCGAACGTCATGGCGGGCTGCCTCGATGTCGACGCATCGAACAAGTCCTCGCGCTTCATCCGTTTCTGCGATGCGTTCAACATCCCGCTCGTCAACCTCGTCGATGTTCCGGGCTTCCTGCCAGGCGTCGATCAGAGTACAGCGGCATCATCCGTCACGGCGCGAAGATGCTCTACGCATACAGCGAAGCAACCGTGCCCAAGATCACGGTCATCACGCGCAAGGCAGCGGCGGTTCCTACATCGCCATGTGCAACCGCGAGCTGGGTGCCGATCAGGTCATGGCATGGCCGACCTCTGAGATCGCCGTCATGGGACCTGCGGGCGCGGCAAACATCATCTTCCGCAAGGATCCCGACAAGGACGCGCGCACGGCAGAGTACATCGAGGGTTCGCAACCCCGTACAAGGCGGCAGAGCGCGGCTACATCGACATGGTCATCACGCCGAGCGAGACGCGCCCCCTACATCATCACGGCACTCAACGCGCTTTCGAGCAAGCGTGAGGATAACCCGCGAAGAAACACGGGAACATTCCGCTTTGATTCAGCAGGAGGGATAGAATGGCTGCAAACAACGTGGCGCCCGAGGTCATCGCCGCCATCACCGCCGCCGTCCAGGCGACGACGGGCAACAAAGTCGTTGCTGTAAGCGTCAAACCCGCCGAGGTCTGGACGCTTGCCAACCGCAGCAGACGCTGAGCGTCCTGCGAGATACAATCTGTCATCAATTTTAATGTTGGAGGAATCACACATGAAAAAGTTCAACATCACGGTCAACGGCACTGCTTACGAAGTCGAGGTTGAGGAAGTACGCGCAGCAGCTGCTGCTGCCCCTGCTGCACCGAAGGCCGCCGCTCCGGCAGCTGCGCCGAAGGCTGCTGCTCCGGCTGCTCCCGCTGCTGCAGCGAAGGCTGCTGCCGCCGGTGAGCGCTCGGTGGATGCACCGATGCCGGGCAAGATTGTTGAGGTCAAAGTCTCGGTCGGTCAGCCGGTCAAGGCGGGCGACACGCTCCTCATCCTTGAGGGCGATGAAGATGCAGAACGAGATCGCTGCGGATGCAGACGGCACGGTCAAGGCGATCAACGTCACGGCAGGCCAGTCCGTCAAGGTACGCGACTCGCTCGTGATCCTCGGCTAAGCTCTTTTTATCAAAAACATTGGGAGTCCCGCAAGGGGCTCCTTTTTTGATGCTTATGTTATGACAAAAAATCGCTCGATGAAGGTATATCGTACCTTCATCGAGTGATGCCATCGATATGATGCCCTCCGTGCCTCTGTTGTGGAGTGACCCTTTTCCCATAGCTCACACTCAGAACAGTCGAGCTCGTCTGTCCACGAGATGCCGTAGCCACCAGGTTCAACTTTGACTTGCTGAAAGAGTGCAGGATCACGCAGAAGCTCGAATGCAGGGACTTCCTTTATAAGTTCATTCACATCAAATATCTTTTGAACGCCATTTTCAAAGAGAATCAATAAGCGAAGATTGTCTAAAGGGGTCACGCGTATAACCTTAATCGAGAACATCGGGTGCGCTCCTTCCCATGACACAATTACTTCAAAAAATTTTAATCACGATACCGTAGAATCTTGTGATTTCTGGCATGGGGCTCACCTCCGATGTATCTATTTTAACAAATCATTTTTGAAGCAATAGTATATTTTTACATCTCGATGGTCTGTTGCGTAAATCTCTGAAAAAACCATGCAAAGACGGTTAAGTTGTCCCTTCCTTTCGTCGATAAAAATATTAGGACGGCGGATTCCGTCTATTTACGCAATCATAGAATGGCATGGACGAACCATAGATAACAGTCAGGGAGGCAGTCTTTATGGCGATGGTGGTCAAAAACAATATGTCGGCGGTGAATACGCTCAACACGCTCAACAAGAATCAGAGCGCGCTGTCACAGAGCCTGCAAAAGGGTCTCTTCGGGCATGAAGATCAACAGTGCCGGTGACGACGCCTCGGGGATGGCGATCTCCGAGCGGATGCGCGTACAGGTGCGCTCCCTCGATCAGGATGATAAGAATACAAAGAACGGTGCGGCACTTCTGCGTACAGCAGAGGGCGCTGTGCAGTCCACCATCGAGGTTCTCAAGACACTGAAGGAAAAAGGCGATCAACGCCGCCAACGATACGAACACGGATGGCGACCGCCGCCTCATCCAGATCGAGGTCGACAAGATGATCGACCAGATCGACGAGAACGCACTGACGACGTATAACGGCAAGTATCTGATTGATGGAACGAGGAATGGGCTTTGTTGGTGATGCGCCGACGGGACAAGGGACGTATACTAGCTTTTCACCAATATGAGCTCGTCAACGGATACGACATGGCGGACACCTTTGTAAACTGGTTGATCGACGTGATGGAAATGATGTTGGTATTCATTCGTCGGATACGATTACAGCATCGTGGACACGTAACGGGCGTGACTTATACAGCGAGTCGCTATCTCCTATTGGGGACAGCACTCGTTGACCGCTGCAATCCGCATTATTACGGCATCGGATGCGTGGATCTACAGCGAGAATGAGTTGATTGGTGTCGATGAGTATGGACGTGCTGTCTATACACCAGATAATCAGCCTGGAATTACGATTCGGGCGACGAATCCTGGTGTCAAATGGACAGATCTGCAGGGCGTTACTTTTCGCTGTGACGGACAGTCAAGGAAAAATGCGCAACGAAGTCAATGCTGTCCTTGATGCGTTTCAAAGAAACGGTACGCGCACAAGATCCCTCGCCCGGATAATGCACTCGTCCTCCAGACGGGAACGCGGGCAAATCAGGAGATCAAGGTCGGCTTTTACCGATATGCGCTCCGTCTGCACTGGGACTTCAGTCCCAAGATGGCGAAATGGGATGGGATCATGACTACGCGCACCACTGCACCGGAGCGTGAGGTTCAGTTGTCGGTGACGGTCCGAAGATTCAGGTCACGACGCGCGAGGCGGCGAATGCGGCCATCAACGTATTCGAAAATGCGCTGATTAAGGCAACAGATGAGGCTGTCAATATTGGCGCGGTGCAGAACCGTCTCAAATATACGAGCAACAACCTCGTCGTTGCATCGGAGAACGTGCAGGCGTCGGAGTCAACCATTCGCGATGCGGATATGGCGAAGGAAATGACGGCGTACACGAAGAACAACGTCCTCACGCAGGCATCCCAGGCGATGCTTGCGCAGGCAAACTCAGAACTCGAGCACAGTGCTCAGCCTGTTAAAGTAAAATATCATGGAGCTTGTGCCCATTACCGCTGAGGCGGTTCACCTCCCCGCAAAAAGCGGGGGAGGCTTTTCTCTTTCGATCTTGCACGCAGGGATAGAATCAGCTAAAATAGTAATAGGGGGATTTGATGGCACGAGATTTGGATGAAGCACGTGCGCATGACGATATCAAGAAGTGATTCAGAGTTTTACGACTTCTTGATGATGTCTTTATGACTGCAGTCTTTCAAGACAGTCTCCCGTGCGTCGATTTGGTCTTTGCAGATTATTCTCGATCAGCCCAATCTTCGTGCAGAGCGTGTTATTACGCAGGATACGGTGAAGAATCTACGCGGGCATGATGTACGGCTCGATGTGCACGCATTTGCCGATGGGCGTGAGTTTAACATCGAAATCCAACGCGCAAAGAGCGGGGCAGATCCGCGCAGAGCACGCTATCACAGCAGTATCATGGATGCGAATGCGCTGCCGGCAGGGGTAGACTATGAAACTGCCTGAGTCGTATGTTATATTTATCACGGAGACCGATGTCCTTGGCCTCGGACAACCCCATCTACGTGATTCGCCGTATGATAGAGGGATGCAGTAATGTGTTTGACGACGGTTCGCACATTATCTATGTAAATAGTGCGATGGCAGACACATCGACACCGTTGGGGCGGTTGATGCACGACTTTCGCTGCGCCCAGCCGGAGAAGATGTACTACGATGTTCTTGCACAGCGGACGAGAGCATTCAAGCAGAACGAGGAAGGAGTGAGCCACGTGAGTGCGTTATGGGAACAGCTGCTGAAGGAAGAATATGAGCAGGGCATGAGCGCGGCATTGAGGCGGGGCATTGAACATGGGCACGGGGTGAGACAGAACGTCTTTCTTCGATACGCCGTATGATGTCGGAGCTTCAGCTTAGTATGGAGAAAGCAATGGATGTGCTCGCTATTCCACGCTCCGAGTGGGGGCGCTACAAAGCAGATGCTCTGATGAGCACATAACAGATCAATCCCGTCGAATCGTCCCTAGGGACGATTCGACGGGATTTCTTCTTCTTCGCGCATCTATGCTATTGTAAATGAGCTATAAGTTTCGATAAATATAGATAAGAAATATTGTACGCAGATGGGAGATCGGAATCATGGGAAAGTATCGGACACGGGAATTGACACAGCGTGTGCGCTATGCACTGCTCGCAGGCGTCGCGGGCGCTTTTCTGATTCCGCAGGTTGCCGCCGCCGCGCCGACAGGGGAGCATGACTATGACGGCGGGTGTCCTGTCGGACGTTCGACGACGGCGGGGACGGTACAATATCACGGCAACGCGCTCGCAACGAGCCCTGCAACCCCTCGAATAACGTGATCAAGTGGGCAGACTACTCTGTCAAGCAGGGCGAGACGGTCGCTTACGATGCGAAAGAACTATCTGAACATCGTGACGGGCGGGGAATACGTCTGCCATCAACGGCAGTATTACAGGCGGCGGTGACATCTACCTCGTCAACCCGAACGGCGTAATTTTCGGCAAGACAGCATCCGTGAACGTAGGGAATCTCATGTCTCTACACAGGAGGAATCGACGCTGAACATGACGGCGTTCACGGGCAGCGGCATCTCCCACTCAGCACAACCGTGACAGATGTTGGCAAAGCCGATGTCGTCAATATGGGCTCAGCTACGGCGAATAAGGTTGAGGTCTACGGCAGGAGCATCCGCATCCTCGATGCGGCAAATGTTCATGCAACGACCAGTCCCGTTATCCTCCACATAGATGAGGCAACAAATGGCGGGTATGCGCATATTGGGTATCAGTCTAGTCCGTGCCTCTACATCGGACTACGAAATACACAAAGAAATTCACGCCGACGCCACCATCGCCGTCATCACCGCCATCACCGCCGACGATAGTGGTCGTGGCGGCAACTAGCGACAGAACGCTACTATCAGCTGGTCGGACGTCGACGGAGTTCCAGAATATCAAGGACGGCCTTACCAAAAACTACATGCTCGCGAATGATATCGACTTTTTATGATTCAACGACAGGGGACGAAAAAGTCGATCACACCCACTGGAAGCAGTGGTTCAACCCGTTTAAGGGTAAAGATCGAAGGTAATTTCTATAAGGTCAAGAACTATACTGTTCAAAAACGGCAGGGTGGGATCGGTACGGTCTGTTTGGTGAGGCTAACGGAGCGTATATTGAGAATTTAGGGATTACAGGTGTAACTATAGAACTTCCCCACACTGAACCTCAGTCAACCTATGTAGGGAGGGCTCGATCGGATATACGACGGGCTAACATACATGCTTCGCCATGTATATGTGACAGATTCTAAAATCGAAGGTCGAAATCAAAAATACGGGCGGGCTCGTTGGCGGCTCAGATCATACAATCATTACAGAGTCGTATAGCAGGGCTGAGACCAATGGAGGCGGAATTCTTGGCTATGCCCAAAATACTGGCACGGTTATTAATGATGTATATGGTGATGTAACTCCAATTGGTACGGGTACGTACTTGGTATATAGCGTGCAATATCCAGGTGCACCTCTTCCAACGGGACCGGCACCTACCCGTAGCTTGAGGTCAACAATTCGTATACGACAGGTACGATTGCGTATACGGGGCTGACAGCTCCCCCGGTGAACAGCACCTATACGGTCAACAAAAGAGATAAGACAGCAACGCTGTTCGGCGGCGGCGCATCCACAACGCCGAAAGACATGAACGCCGTTGCTACCTACGCGGGGATGGAGCATCAACAACACCGGTGCACCCGGGCGAAGTGGCGCATCTATGAGGGGCGGACACTGCCGCTCCTGACGGCGTTCATGGATGGTACGGCGACGGCGACGTATGACACGCGTTACTTTAATGCAAACAGAACGCTGAATGCGGAATCTGCAAATACGGCGAAGTCCAACAAGGGCGCGGATATCGAGACGACCTACAACAGCCAGTATGTCAAGATCGTGGGGAAGGATGGATCGGGTCGCTGACGTCGTGGGCGGCAAGTCGAATGTGGTTACCTACGCAGGGGGCGATGCAGTACAACGCCGACGGCACGCCGAACCTCGACCATATCTACGACTATGTGAGTGCGGGAACGAACGATTTCGACAAGACGAACGGCATCCGCAATGCGGGGCACGAAGGCGATTCTCTGGTCGGATCAGGACGGCCCGAAACCTGCGCGGCGTCAATGTCACGGTCAAACAGCGTGAGGTAAAGCTTGACGACGGTACGATTAACCCCAACCGCATGTATAACGGCAAGAGCGACGTTACAGATGCGTTTATTGAGCGAGCTCAAAAAGGGAGCATCAACTCCTCGGGTTTCACTACGGAAGATATTAATGCGCACTCCGTTAATCTTGACTTCACTACGGGTAGCTTCAAGGCACAGGCGTATAATCTTGAATATGTAAATGCCAGTGGGGCGACGATTGCAGCAGGGGACGCATGCAGACAAGAACGTCGGTGTCGATAAACCCGGTCAAGTTCACAGGCAGCATCGGCTTTTCGGGTGAGGATGCGGCGAACTATCACTTCGATAATGCATCGCTTAGCAACATCACGGGACAGCGACCATCACCAAGGCACCACTTATCTAAAAAAATCAATAAGACTAGGGCTGACGCTAAAATCTACGACGGTACGGATGCGGTGCTCGATCTCGCGATGAAGCAGACGGGGACGACGACGCCGAACATCACGCTGAACAAGTCGAAGATTGCGCCTGCGATTGGGGTAACGCCTTCGACTATCCCACGACGGTGCAATCATGCTGCAACGACAGTGCATGTCGCCCGATGACGTCGACCTGACGCATGTCACTGACCCGACGTACACGGATACAGCAGGGGGAACGTACAGATTCACGTCGGTGACCATAAGCTGCAGTATACGAACGTCGGGACTGCAGGCGCGGATGCGCGGAACTATGACCTCTACTCATCACGCCTGATAGCGGCACGAGACGGCGGTCACGGACAGCAAGGTCTATCTCGATGGCAAGATTATCCGACGCGAGATTCCAAGCACAGGCTTTGAAGTCTACAAGAAAGTCACCGACGCATCAACGGGCGCTGTCACACAGGTCAAGGTCGATGCGAGAGAAGGTCTACGATGGAAACCTCGTCCTATGCGCCCGGGAGTCAGGTACGTATCTCACTCGAACATCACGACGACAGATCCCAATAAGGGCATCGTCGCACGTGATCGGGGCATCATACTTTTTCGCTGACGCCGGAAAGACGGCGACATTTCACGGATGCAACGGGACGCAGACGACGCACGTCTCAAAGACGACGCACTGATGTCGCCTACAACGTCACGGGCGTCACGGACAATGCGGCGGAGCTATCGGGCTAGCGACTGACTACATCAAGGTCAAGGTCAATGGGAGCAATGTCGATACAGCGCTGACGAATACCGTTTGACGTGACCGGCAAGGGGAAAGATCACACCGAAACTGCTCACGGCGACGGTCGTCAAAAGCAACATCACGAAGGTCTACGACGGATGGACGAACCAGACGGATGGCAACCGCACGCTCATCGCCGGGGAAGACCTTATAACGCTTGCGGGCTTTTGTGACGGGTGAGACACGCACGAATACCCGACGGCGGACTATGCAACGAAGAATGTCTATCCTGGGATAGTGACGGCGGCACCCCGACGAAGCAGAACGTTACCTATACGGCGATCAGTTTGACCGTGGTACGGGCGTGCGTCGGAGGACTATATCCTCGATGATACCGCGACGGGGACGAGCCGTCATCAGAAAACGCTGACGACGGACAGCAACGGGGGCTCAGACGACGGGCATCGATTACACCGCGTCCCGTTACGGTGAAACTTCGGCGATGACGAAGGTCTATGACGGCACGGCGGTACAACGCATTACCGCCAACGATCTTGGTGACAGCACGTCGACGAGGCTGTACTGGGGCAGGACGACGGGCAGAGTGCGTCGCAATCTGGCGGCGGGCATCACGCAGCCGCTACGGCAACGGCACAGCCGCCTCGCGTTTGCGGAGAATCGCAATGCAGGCAACCGTACTGTAGAGTACGTCGGACTTGCCGGTGCGCTCGGCACGAATCATAACTATGCGATTGCAGACAAGCAGTACGGCAAGGGCACGATCACACGCCGCCGTATCGATCCCTCGGGGTTCCAGGTGCGAAAGGCGGACGGGACAATCGCCAATGCGTCAAAGGTCTACGACGGGACGGATGTCTCCGACCTTCCATCGGGGGCGTCTCTTGTCACGCCCACGGCGACGAGCGGCAATACAGGCATCGTTGCCCATGACGCGGGCAAGATTACCTTTAAGCTGAAAGGATGGCTCACGTCGGGCTACTATCTCGAGCGACTAGGGACGGCAACAACCGCACCTCCCATGTCTCAGAGGCACAGTATGTCGCCTATGACATTGTCGCGCATACGAGTGACGATACGAACAATCCGCTGTCGAACTATACGTTCGGCTCGGCGACGGCGACAACGCTAAAAAATCTCGAAGATATCAAAGACACAAACCCCGCCCATGTTACGGCAGTCGGGGACTATTACCGCTGCCGCGCTTCATGCGCAGACGCACAGCATCGAGAAGGTCTACGACGGGCTCGCAGCGCATACGGACGGCAACCGTGCCGCTGTGGCGGACAAGGACACGATCATCACCTTTAGCGGCTGGGTGACACATAACGGCATCACGGAGAAGCGTACGAACAACTCCTCGGCGGTGTATCTGGGCTTTGGCGGCGGTCAGGGCAAAGGACGTTGCCTACGATGCGACTTCGGGCGATGTAACGACGAAGAATGTCACCTATACGGCAGCACTCACGGGGAACTATGCGGACGACTATGCGATCGTTGACATCACGGGCGCGGGCGCAGCGACGGCGACGACGGGCGTGACGACGACCGTTGCCGATGCGGGCAAGATCACACCGCGTGCGCTGAAGATCGTCATGGACGACGTGAGCAAGATCTACGACGGCAACGCAAAGAACACGACGGTATCTGTTAAGGAGATTACGGATACGATAGGCAGCGCGGTCATTGACGACATCCTCAGTGATGATAACGTGACGGCACAGTACCTACTGAATCAATACATAGCGAAAATGACAGGCGCACCTGACGACTAAGAGTACCTACGGGCGCGGAAATACCGATGCGACGTTTGTCGAGAATGTCAACGCCAGCAACGGCACGCCGCACGATGTGCAGTATACGAATATGCGCAAGGCGTTCAACGAAAAGTTCGGAGCCTTTTCGGCGGTAAACTATTCTGTTGAGAAAAACGTCTACAGCAGGGGACAATCAACCGACGCGACATCGACCCGAATAACTTCGACGTGGTGGACGACCACAACGTGACGTCACATGCGACGAGGAGTACGACGGAACAACGACGTACAACGTCCCACAGGCTGGAAGCTCAACCCTCGACAGGGAAACCCTCGACGGGTGTGATTGCAGGAGATGGTGTGACGTTCCATCTGACGTCGGATGGAGCGCAGTTCACCACCGCTGGACATAACCCGACATCGAACGCCTACGATGCAGCCAAGGTCATGTATAACGTCGTCGCGAGCGGCGATCGCGAGAAGATCAAGAACTACACACTCGGTGGGCGTAAATCTGGAGGACGGGCGCGGCAAAAGTTTACGGCGAGGGCAAGATTACGCGCCGTGTGCTCAGTCTCGCGCTCGTGAACAATACGGACATCAACAAGGTGTACGACGGGCAGACAGGGGTTGTCGATACCGATACAAAGCACTGGACAGCGCTTACGAAGACCGATGCAAAGGGCAACGTGACGTATACCACAGGCTCAAAGGAGCTCGTGAACGACGGCTCGTCCTTCCACATCGTGGCGAACTACCGCGACAGCGCGAACACGGCGAACGACAAGAACGTCGCGTATGATTCTGCGACCCCGCGCCATATCATTGACAAAGCAATCGAGTATAACATCCACATCGCGGGTGGTGACGCGCGCAACTATGCGTTTGCCAATGGCACGCCCACGCCGACGAATGCGGAGAGCGGACTCAAACTTTCGGCGACAGGAAAGATCACGCCGAAGGATCTTTCGGGTGCCTTCGAAAAGGTGACGAAGGTCTATGACGGGACGAAGAATGTCCCTGCCGCCGATGTGGAGTTCAAGACGGGCGCGGACGGCGTGATCGTGGCGATAACATTACCTTTACGCATACGGAGGCATTCCAGAGCGAGAACGTGCGCGGCGACGGCACGACAAAGACCATCGACGGAGTGGCGCAGAAGAACTGGATCAACTACTCCGGACTCTCGCTTGGCGGCAGTCTGCGGATAACTATACCATCAATGCGACGGCCGTGGGACTGGGCGAGATCACGCCGGTGGAGCTGAAGCCCTCGACGGTGACACTGGTGACCACGCAGGCATCGAAGACCCTATGACGGCACAGAGACGGTCAAGTGGACGGATGGCTCGGATGCCATCAGTGCGGTCAAGAACTACATCACGGGTGCGACGGTGATGGTCGGGGCAGCTCCGGTGAGCGTCCTCCCCGACCTCGCACTGCAGTCGGCGGAGTATGATACGAAAAACGTCGTGGGCGGGACGCAGCCGCGCGTGACATACCACATGAAATACACGGGCACGAGCGGCAACTTTACCCTCGCGCCCGGGGCGGCGACCTTTGACGGTAAGGGCAACGGCGTCATTACACCGAAGGATGTCACGGCGACCATCAGGGGTCCATGACGAAGGTCTGTGATGCGACGGCGGATACGATCAATGCGGCAAAAGAACAAGACGACGAACGCGCCCGTCATGACGGCAGACGATCCTCGTGACATCTCGTGGGGCTTGTCGCGGGCGACGGCGCGACGAACGCCACGACGGCGACGTTTGATAATAAGAACGTTGGCACGAACAAGAATGTCACCCACGACATCAAGCTGGATACCGCAAATGCGGGCAACTACAACCTCAAATACAACGGGCAGCGATTACGCGCCGATCACGCAGGCGGGGAATACGATCACGAAGCGCAAGGTGGATGTCACCTTTGGCGAGCAGCATAAATCCTACGACGGTCTTTCGACAAAATACCGCGATTGATGCGTCTGTTTCGGCTGCCGACGCGGCAGTGCTGAACCATGAGTGACGGGGCTTGCTGTCGCCAACAAACTCACGAACCTGACCGCAACGGGCACGACGCCCAATATCGTAAAGCGACTACGGCAAGCGTACGGGCACGGGCTTTACCCTGATGTCAATGCGGGGAACGAACAAGGATGTGCAGTACGCAGGGCTCGCTGCAGCGATGAATACGTCCTCGGCGGCGATGCTGGGAACTATGAGTTCGATGTGGACGGCTACGGGAAGGGATATATTGAGAGGGCGACGATCAATGTAAACGACCCGTCTTTTACCTTTACGGCAGACCCCGCGACGAAGGTCTACGACGGCACGACTGCCGTGAAGTACAATGGCTCTGCGGCGTCGAATGATGTGAAAAACTACATCACAAACATCGGTGTGACGCTGAACGGGCACTGGGTTGACCTTAGCGGCTCTGTGGTTATGGATCTCGCGGGGACGAAGTACACCAGTCCGAATGCGACGAATGGCACGCCTGACACGGTGACGTACAAGTTCCGTCTGAACAGCAACAACATCATCGTGAACGGCGGCACGAACGAATTTACCAAGACGGCACAGGGTACGATTGAGCGCCGCGAGCTGAAGCTGGATCTCGCACAGGATTCGGCGATCGACAAGATCTATGATGCAAATGCGAAGCTCATCGACACGAGTACGCGCCACTATGACAAATTCATCGACGACGACGCAAGCGGCAACGTTATCTATGCGACGGGAACGACAAGCGACAAACAAAGCTCGTCCGCACATCGAACGGCGCGTCGGTGAACGACGGCGCGAAGATGACGATCACGGCGAACTACGTCGATAATCTCACGAGCCGTACGGCGGACAAGAACGTCGCACGCGACACGGGCGGCGATGTGATCGGCAAGGGATATTGCCTAGCAACGTCAAGATTGACGCTGCGAACGGCGGGAAGAACTATAAGCTTCGCATGGCACGACGACCGTCGATGCTGAAAAAACATGGTCTTGCTATGAACGCCTCGGGGCACGATCTCGCCGCGCAAGATCACGCTCGGGCTTTGCGGATGCGGATAAGATGTGGGTGATACGATGTCTGAGAATACGTTGAAGAACATCTCGTCCGTTACGCCCGGAAACAGTGACGGGCGCGGTGCGGCGACACTGACAGCGGACGGTATCACGGCGGCAACTTTCGATATGACGGGCGTTGCCAGTGACTTCGGCAAGGGACGACGGATGACGACATTTACCGCCGATCCAAAATGTCGTTTTGAATTCTTCCGGGACAGTCAGCCCGCGCAGCGAAGGGATGCAGTATCGCAAACCTAAAGAATACACTCAATGCACAGCCATACGCGAGGAACTACGAGATCGCGGATACTTCCTATGGTAAGGGGCATCACGAAGCGTACGGTAACGCGGGAATGATTTCGACATTCAGATTGACCCTGCGACGAAGGAGTATGACGGTACGGACAAGGTTGTCTGGACTGATCCGAGGACCCATATCTCGTATAACGATCTGGGAACATGCCAAAAACTACTTCACGTCGAGTACGCTGAAACTCCGCAACAGTGAGGGAACCGTTATTGCGACGAAGAACATCAATCTGGCGGATATTGAGCTCCTGTCTGCGGCGTACAATGGTACCAATGTTGTTGGAACGAACCAAGTCGACTACGGTATCCGCATCAATACGACGAACTTCGACTTTACGGGGTCGCGTGATGATGTGCGCGCATACGGCGGGCACGATCACGCCGCGCGACCGCGACGAAGCTCCCGACACATCTCATCAAGGAGTATGACGGGGAGAGGACGTTCGATCAGGACAACAAAGACTTCGTCAATGCGATGGCAAATGAGAAGCTGACTGGCATCGTTGCGCGGGATGCCAACAAGGTTCATCTGGCAGTCACGGGAACGTACAGCTCCAAGAATGCCTCGGCAGAGACCAAGGCGGAGGCAGAGCGCACGCACACCCGCACAGGCACAGCGTACGGTAGACTACACGCTGACGCTTTCGGGCGATGCCGCGACACTGCCAACTACACGATCGCGGGACACGATACCACGCATACGGTGACGGGCAAGGCTGCTGATATCTATAAAGAAGACGCTGACGGTCGATGTCGCACGTAAGGAAAAAGACTACGACGGTACGGCAGCGGTCACACAACCTCGCTGCAGGGGATATTACGTTCAGCGGTCTCGCTGGCAGTGAGACGCTGTCTCTTGACACGGCTGCGCTTCACGAAAAATCAGCGGGCAGTATCTCGACGATGCGGGACAGCCCGGTGCGGATGTGCGCCGCGATGCGAACCACGCAGTGACGGATAAGGCGGTCGGCTACACGGGACTGAACGCCGCACTGATTGACCGTGCCGCGCGTGATACAACGGCAGGAAACTATCGTGTTGACGACACGAAAAACTATACGGTGGGGGATGCGAAGGGGACGGATTCGTCCGATGCATATCACGCCGTATGACCCCACGCCCACGGATCCGCACCATCCGAATCCGCGCGTTTCCATGGCGTTTGATGCGACAGGACTCGAGCAAAGTCTATGATGGTACGGCGACGGTAAAACATAACGGCGTCGGTACGGCAGATGCTGAAAAACTATCTGACAGGGGCTAAGGTTATCCTTGGCGGAACGGTTGTCGGCGGTGTGTGTCACTGGCGGGACAGAGGGTCAATATTTGGAGGGATATTGCCATTGACCGACAAAGACGCATTATGATGACAAGATGGTGGGGACGAGCAAGAACGTCACCTACGGTCTGAAGTATACAGGCAATAACTTTGCCATCGACGACTTTACGAGAAGCGTCAGTACGGGGATTATTACGGCGAAGGATGTTACCGTTGCCGTGAAGAGCCCTCTGACGAAGGAATACGATGCGACGCGGGACGTGCTCGGCGTAGCAAAAGAACGCATCGGGTGCGACGGTTGACGACGGCAGATGATCTCGTAAAAGCTCACAGGGGCTCATCGCGGGGGATCGCGTCAGCAACACCACAACGGCGTTCTACGACACGAAGAATGCGGGTACGAGGCAAGACCGTTGCCTATACCCCGTCGCTCAGTGGTGCGGATGCTGCGAACTATCGCCTTGTTGATGCGTCAGGGTGCGGCGATACCGACGACAGGACTTACGTCGCCGTCAACAATGAAATCACCAAGCGCAAGGTTAATGTCACGCTTTGACACTGTGTCCAAGCCCTATGACGGGACAGCGGTCAATACGACAATCGATGCGGCTGTTTCGGCTGCCGATGCGAGCAGTGCTGAATCTTGACCGCACAGGTCTGGCAAATGCGTCAAATAAACTCACGAATCTGACCGCAACGGGCGCGGCTCCCAACATCACGAGTGCCTATGGTCAAGCGTGATAATGGGCAGTTTACTGCGAACCCGAATGTTGTGCGCAATGCGAATAATAACGTCGTTCCAAATGGCAAAGATGTGCAGTACGCAGGTCTCCGTGCGGCGATGAATACGACGCTCGGCAGCGATGCAGGGAACTATGAGTTCGATGTGGACGGCTATGGCAAGGGGACGATCAATCCGGTGACGATGCGTGACGGAGACTTTGTCCTGTCCTTTAGGAAAGCATCGAAAGAGTACGACGGCACGCCGGATGTGCACAATGCGGCGCAGTATCTCGACAAGACGGCGAGCCACGCATCGCGTACCGTTGGTGGCACGCCATCGACGATTACCCTCACGGATGACGACTATGTGTCGGTTGACGGGAAGTATGACAATAAGAACGCCGGAGATCCGACGGTTCATTACAAGGTACAGATCAGCAACAAGAACTTTGATTTCGGCACATGGGGACGGCATCGTTCGAGGGATGGTGACGGACATATCGACAAGCGCAAGCTGATCGCCGACCCCTCGAACTATCTGACGAAGGAGTACGATGGGACGGCAGAGATCATCGACAAGGCGCGCAACGCACAGGGGCACCCTCATCACGGCGGGCGGGGACAATCTCGTCAAGTTCCATCACTATGGCGGAACACCGACGCATCCCGATGATGGTGAGGATACCGTATTCTACAGGAGTGATAGCGGAGACCGTGTCAAAACAATACCACCGCAGCCTATGTGGACAAGAATGTCGAATGGCAGGGCAGTGTCTGGAATCAGGGGCGCGGCGTGGTCGGCGATAAGAATGTCAAATATGACGTTGATCTCAGCGGCACGGGATGCCGCGAACTATCAGATTGTCCATGCGGACGGTACTGCTGTGACGGCCGATCCGTAGTCGGCAAAGGGCAAGATCACGCCGAAGGAGATCGTGCTGAAGGCTGACCCGCAGGAGCGCTGGATCAATGAGGGTACCCCGACCAGCTACACGGGAACGCCAATGGGCAAACAAACCTCAGTCATAATGAGGTTCCGGAGATTGTACCGAGCGACACGCCGCTTCCGGGCACGATTGACTATCGTTCGCCGAATGCGCGTCTGCGCGTCGGATACTATGCCGTTGAACGGGTACGTATCATGCGCCGAACGGTGCGAGACGGCGACTACCGTGTCGTGGAACTATCGCTTTGTGCAGGATCCTGCAAACAAACGGCACTCTATATCAGGTAGCATCCCCGACTATGAGTACTACAAGGCGATGACGCAGGTGAGCAAGATGACGCCGGACAGTACGCGTATGAATGCGTCGCTCGACCGCACGAATCATGCAGTACAGCAAACCGACGGCACAGGTTGATCCGTTCCGCCCGCCATCAACGTGGTGAAGGACGGTGTGGACATCCGTCAGAACACGACATCAACGTCCTCGACGACACGGTCCTATACCATCGTTGACGAGGTATTCGTCAGTTACAAAAGCAAAATAAAGGCGCCCCATCGACGGTACTATGTCGATGGGGCGTTCTTTCTATTTTATTTCTAGTTCCGCAGAGCAGCCGCGGCATCGCATCCACGTCGCGGTAGGTCACGTCAAAGTTTCCTGTGTACCACGGGTCGGCGACGTCGCGGTTTTCGCCGATGTGGGAGAGAGGCGGTACCGCCTTTGGGATCGCCGCCCGTGGGCGGGCGAGTCCTGCATATTTTCCTCGTCCATTCCGATGATGATGTCGTAGGCGTCTAGTCGGCGCGTGCTCATGAGCGCACACTGCGTTTCTCGTATGGGATGGCGTGTGCATCCAGCACGGCACGTGCATGAGTGGGTGTCGCTGCCGATTTCATCCGTATGGAGTGCCTGGATGTGACACGGATGCGATCCGTCAGTTCCGCCTCGCGAACGAGATGTTTCATCACGAACTCCGCCATCGGCGAGCGGCAGATATTGCCGTGGCAGACAAATAGAATATTTACCTTATCTTTCGTTTTTGTGTCATGCAGATTTTTCCTCGTGCCAGTGCCTCAACCTCGTGCGGGGAATATCCAGCAGATCAGCGATCTCTGCCGAAGTGGGGCAGCGAGGATATTTGCCCATACGTACTAGTGGCAAATTATGGCGTAATCCCAAGTTTTTCCGTAAACATGTTAAAAAACGCTGATAAATTCAGCACACGATCTTGACCATCTTTTCGCCCGCACTTCGGCGGAAAAATCCTCCACGAAACCCCACTCTGCGTCCGAGTTTTCCCATCGTGTTCGGACAAAATCTGCCGTAATCTGCCATACCTCATTTTATCGTGAACATGTTAAGCTTTTCGTACTTTATTGACGAATCCTGTATTGAATCGGGAACTGCGAAAGTTGAAATGTTTTTATGAAGGTGTTAGAATATAAATGGATTTGTGTGTCTAGTAGCAATGGCACCTCAGATGAGGAAGAGTGTTCGACAGCATCATGTAGAGTTGAGTTCGATCGTGCATAGTGGATGTATCATCGCAGATGGAAGAAGGCGCATCGGGGCGCAGCAGCGCTGCTCTGCGGCGGTGCTCTGTGCGGGACGGCGCAGATGCCGCGCCCTCGCTTGCACGGCCTGGGGCGGATATTGCGGGTGAGCTGCGACGCCGGAGATCGGTGTGGAGGATCGGACGCCGACGTATCAGCAGGGATCATTATGATGCGACGTTTACGGTGGAGAACTTCATTCGGGAGGCTCCCGATCTGAATCTTGATAAGGCGCCGCTGTCACGCTCCTGCAGGAGGGATGGGCAAGAGCAAGACGATTGCCGATCTGCGCCGCACGGTGGATGATCTGACGACATACTGCCGCACCCGGCTATCCTGCCGCGGCGCATGCCTCCCGCCGCAGGACGGCCCGGACGGGACGGTCGTCCTGCGCATCATCCCGGGAGACGCTATGATGAGATCGCCATTGACAATCGCAGCCGCCTCAAGACGCCTGTGGCTGCGGCGTATCATTGCGGCGCTGAGGGCGGATGACATCATCGACGGATAAGCTCGAGACGGCGCTTTACTCGGTGTCGGATGTGACGGGCGCGCGCGCGCCGTGGGTGTGCTGAGCCCCGGCAGTTCGGCACGAGCAAGCTGACGGTGCGCATCGAGGACTCGAAGGGTCAATACGATTTTCTATGTGGAGAACTACGGCAGCCCCTCGACGGGACGCTACCGCTACGGTCTGCAGGAGACGCTCTACGATCCGTCGGTACCGGCGACAAAGGTGAATGTCGGCGGGCTGATCTCCAATAAGTCTGCACCAATTTCTACGCAAACTATGGGGACGGTGGTCGGACGCGGCGGCTCGACGCTCGGCGTGGGCATTTCACGCATGAACTACGAGGTCGGCGGCCAGCTCGCGAAGATCGGCGCCGAGGGCAGAGTCGACGACGGTGACGATCTTCGGCCGCGTGCCGATTTTCCCATCAGACCGAACCGCAGTCTCGCCCTGCGCTATGGGTACAACTACCGCGATCTGGAGGACGACATTACGGCGTTTGACCTTGAGGGGAAGAAGCATACGCACAGCATCTATGCGGGGCTGGTCGGTTCGCAGCAGTCAGGGCGGGCTGAGTCTTGACTACAGTACGAATCTGACGCTCGGCAGGCTGAGCTATGATTCGTTCTACAGCACGGTGCTCGGCATGGTCAACAATGTCGACGAAGGGACGTATGCAAAAGCTCGAGGCTGACCTGACGGCCGTGCAGCAGATTGGGCACGCGACGGATTTCCTCGTGAAGGTGTGCGGGGCAGAAGGCGAGCCCGCAATCTCGACAGCTCGGAGGAGTTCTATCTCGGCGGCACGAACGGCGTGCGTGCCTACGCACAGGGCGAGGGCTCCGGGCGATGAGGGCGTCCTCGGCACGGCGGGACTGCGCTGGCATACGCCTGTGCGCGGGTTGACGTTCAGCACGTTCTACGATACGGGCGTTGTGCGCGTGGTAAGAGTCCGGTGGACGAGGGAGACAACCACGTGTCGCTGCGCGGCTGGGGAATCGCGCGGCGTACAGCGTGCCGGGCGACTGGTTTGCGTCTCGACTATGCGCGGCGCATCGGCTCGGATTCGTCGGTCGCACCGAAGAATAACGCACGCGCCGTGTCTGGTTCCAACTGGGCGAGATCTGGTAAGCAACGATTGATGCGATGCGCCCCTCTGCGTGCTTGCTGCGCTGATGGGGGCGCGTTATTCTCGGAGCGGGATGGGATATGAGACTGAGGGAGAAAGCCGTGGATTGACGCGGCGATTTTTGGACTATGCGGCGTTTGTCACGCCGCTCGGCGAGACTGGACGGGGTCTGCCGGGCGCACTGGGCGGAGCAGTTCGGACGAAGTGCTCCCCTTCACGTGGAGGATCGGTGTCGGCAGGGGATTTCCTGGCGAGACTTGCGGCACGTCATCCGGGTGGATACGTCGGGCTCGAGGCGCAGCAGGGTGTGCTTTACTTCGCGGCACGCAAGGGCGGCAGAGCGGGGGCTGACGAATGTCCGCCTGCTTGTCTTTGACGCGGCGCGTCTGACGGGCTTTGCCCGCATGGGGTCGATCGCATCTATCTGAACTTCTCCGACCCGTGGCCGAAGGCGCGGCATGCGAAAACGCCGCCTGACGAGTGAGGTGTTTCTCGCGCGTTACCGCACGGTGCTCAGGGAGGCGGCGAGATTCGTTTCAAGACGGATAACACAGGGCTCTTTGCCTATTCGCGAGACTATGGAGCGTGAGGGGTGGTATCTGACGGATGTGACACGCACGATCTTCATGCGCTCGGCGAGGGCGGACAATATCATGACGGGTATGAGCGAAAGTTCAGTGCACGCGGCGCAAAGATCGGACGGCTCGTGGCACATCGCCCCGCAGGCGTGTATGATGCGCACGCGGTATACGCTCTTTAAGAGCGAGACCAGACCGATCGTCATCGTCATGCGCGATTCTCCTCGTGACGGGAACGATCAACGTGTTCAGTTCGAGCTATGTGCTGGCGGCAATGAACTTCGAATCCGTATTATTTTTGCAGCAGCATCTCCAATGGCTTCTGCTCGGTACGGTTGCCTGCTGGCTCTGCCCGGCGGATCAACTATCAGCAGCTGCGCGGGCTCATGTTCATCGGGCTGGGGATCAATCTCTTCCTGCTCGTGGCGGTTCTCTTTGTGGGGACGACGATCAATGGCGCGCAGCGAAGTGGATCGCCCGCCAGCTGCCAGGCTTTCCAGCCAGCGGAGTTCGCCAAGCTCATGGGCGTGCTCATGGGCTCGTTCTCGATCTCGGCGGTGCTCGCGAAGGAGCGGTTCCGCATGGATCGCTGACTGGCCATGCGTTGCAATTCCATTCGGTGCAATTCTCCTCATGGCGTTTCTCGTCTATCGTGAGCCGGACTTTGGGACGGCGTGCATCATGTTCGGTGTGCCGCTTTTTATGGCACTCGTCCTGCTCGTTCCGCCGCGCCGTTGGGTGCTGATCCTGATCCCTGTCGCATTGGCGGCGCGCGATCAGGACGCTGCAGCCCTATCGCATGAAGCGCATGGAGGTGTGGCTCGATCGTGGTCGGATGCACGGACGCGGGCTATCAGATGGTGCAGTCCCTCTCGACGAGTCGGCTCGGGCGGTATTTTTCGGCATGGGGTTCGGCGACGGCGTGAGTAAATATGAGTACCTTCCTGAGGCGCATACGGACTTCGCCTTTGCGATTTTCAGTCAGGAGCATGGCTTCTTCGGCGTATTGCTGATCTTCTTCCTGTTCGCCGTTCTGTTGGTCGCGAGCATTCGCGTAGCGACGCGGGCAAAGGATACGTTCGGACTGGGTGCTCGCTCTCGGCATCATCTTTCTTGTCGTCGGACGGGCACTGCGCAATCTCGCCATGGTCGCGGGACTGCTCCCCGTCGTGGGCGTGCCGCTGCCATTCATCAGCTACGGCGGTTCGTCGCTGATCGTGACGATGGCGGGGATGGGGAATGCTGCTCGGCATCGCGAATGCCAGCAAGGATGCACCGCCCGTGAAACAAAGAAGCATGGGCCGCCGGAGATACGGCGGAGCAGGATGCACGTGGTGCAATAGGAATGTATGCAGCTGCTGCATAAGGGGGCGACCGCTCGTGCAGCCTCGAGGGAGATGCGATGTTCAGTGGTTTTGCTCTGGGGATGCAGCAGGATGTGAAGATGTTCCTCCTGCCGCCGCTGCTATGCGCCGTATTCCGACTGGTCTTCATCTTGGTCTATCGTCCGAAGAAGTCGCCGTGCGGCGAAGTGGAAGAAATGGCTGACATGCTTCCGCTACGGCTTCTGGTGGGGATGGATGTCAAGCGCATATCTCTATATCGTCCTCCTGCTTCTCGTCTCTCTGCCGGGGCGTTTCTTCCTACGTACTTTGCGGTTGGGGATACCGTGCGTCTGGCGGTGTTTCTCCTCTATGCCCTTTGTCCTTTATACAGCGTTTCTCAGGAAGATGGTTTCTATTCACATTTTTCACGATACGTTTCAATCCTATTCTTCTGCTTGGATGCTAACGCGGACAAGCGAAATCTAACGGATATTTTCTTTCATCAGAATCACGGCGCGTGGCTGCTGCTGAGCTATCTGCCCTATCTGGCACTCTGCTATGCCGCAGGAAATGCTCTTTTGGCACTGCCGCCGCTTGCGTATCCGACACTGGCGGACGGGGCGGGGCAGTACGCAGTGAATACATGTGTATTCGTACTGTCGGTTGTGTTTTTACTGGCTGCGCTATGGCGGGACGCTGCGTCACCGCAAAAAGCCGGAGTGGGACGAGTGCCGGTCACGGTCAAGGAGGATGTGTTCCTCAGCAAGGCGACAATGGATGACCTCATCGCGACTGAAACTGCTGCGTCGGCGCACTGTTCATGCGGCGATGCGGCACCTGGATGCGGATACGGCGGCGATCCTGCCTGCCATTATTTCCTCTGATGCGCTCTCTGCCCGATCCCTGCGCGCATTTTGCACGGACGGCACAGGGCGCAGTCATCTCACGCCGCGCCGCATTTTTCTTTCTGCTCGCGGAGAGCTACGGGCAGGTGCATTTTGATGCGCCGTACGCACCGCTGGGGCTGATGGAGGCGGGAGAACAATTCCGCGCGGAAGAGCATACCGTCTGCATTGATAATTTTCTCTCGGGCGGTATGATCTCACAGCCGTCGCTCACGAGTCTGCTTGCCGGTGTCTACGATGCGGACTTGGAGCTGAACGAAAATATGCTCTTCTGGGAGCACACGCTGCGCAGCTTTGCCGCTCATCCTCAAGCGTCTCGGCTATCGTACGTCTTTTCTGGTATGGCGGGGAGTTGAACTGGGGAGCCTGACGCATTTCATCCCCGCACTCGGCTTTTGATGCGGCGTACGGTGGCGCGATATATGCCCATCGGATGCACCGCGCACCTGGCTCAGGATCTACGACCATCTTTTTCTCGAAGAGGCGGGGCGGCGGATACGAGCGGAGGGATGCCCCATCGTTCCACTTCATCTATACGACATCGAATCATGGCTAGTATCTGCTTCCGTTTGAGGGTATGGATTCGATGCGAGGCGGCTGACCGACCGCGGCGTACGGAAGGACTCGCTGAAATATCGCGGGCTTGCCTGTGCATGGTATGCCGATCAGGCACTCTGCCGTTTCATCGATGAAATGCGGGCGGCTTATCAGACAGCCTCTTCATCGTGACGGGGGATCATGTGGGGGTTCCCGTTGATTTCGGGGATGACAGAACGCAGAGAGCTGCTGCTGCGCGAGCGGCTGCTGACCTCGTTCTCGATGCATCATCCGCAGCTGACGAAAGCAGATTTTGCGGGGAACATGATCGGCGGGCACATGAGACATCCTGCCGACACTGATCGAACTGATTGCGCCGCAGAGGGTTCTCCTACTCGCCATTGAAAAACCACTGACAGAGCGTCTCGATCATGTCGTTACGCCATACGCATGGCTGACGCAGGAGGTCGGGCACTATCAAGATCGTACGGCACAGGCACGACAGTGACGGCAGGGACGCTGCCGTGGCAGATCGATACGGAGCAATTCGCGGAGGAGCGCGACGCGTACGTCGAGCTGACGGCCTACTAGTGCGGCATCCGGGTTGCTGATCAAGAGAGAGATATTTGAAGTTTTCTTGCTTTTG
>BNJS01001236.1_pt1 | contig 27787 bp, 36 predicted proteins | sample 8540461 | NCBI WGS metagenome assembly BNJS01 (sample SAMD00202454, study PRJDB9452) | human saliva metagenome | isolation source: human saliva | place: Japan | reverse complement strand
ACTGCGCTTGTCGCACCCTTTACCTCGTACCAGAGCGACCTGGTGAGTTACACAACAATCCGGCCGGGCTGTTAGGGGAGGATTATGAAAGATATTGGAACTTGTTCATTGCAGTATTTTGAACATACAAAAACCGGTTTTGATTTTTGATGTCAAACTAATGTGAAGGTATAGTAATACATAGTGTATATTAATAATATATATTCTAGTATTCAAACTGGAAGAGGTACGGCTATGAAAATTTCAATAAACGCAGATGATTTAGATCAATTTAAATTTTTTTCTCAACACTTTACTTCTTGGAGGAGTAACTGCCCTGTTGCAAAAAGAAAGCAAATATTGATGATATAGAATATTTAATGTTTGGACCTAAAAGTATTGAACTTTTGAAATTGATCCCTGTTGAATCTGTATACTCAGATCTAATTCATCAAGGAACGGAAATTGAAGATATAGCTAGTTTATTACCTGGTGAGTTAAATAATTATTTAGAATCTTTACAAGAAGCAATATTACATAACTATAAATCGATTTCTTTGTCAAAAACAAGACCCAGTTAAGATTACTTTTATTTTTGATAAGACTGAATATTTGGTTAAATAAATCATGGTAAGCGTAGCGTAGTAATCGTAGGCTGAGTCGTGCGCCAACAAACCCGTATGCTCTTCTAAAAACTTTCAGAATGTAGGGTATGCGTCCAAAGGTACGCACGCGGTTTTAAAAATTTTTGAGCCAAGTTTTCCCAATCTTGCTTGTTTTTCAGACAGGCTCTTTACCTTCTTTGAGGTCATCTGAGACGTTCACTTTAACAATCCAATTCCCGTTATCGATCGGATTGGTATAGCGGATGCCTGAAAGTCAGTTTTTCAGATAGCCTCTATCAAGTCGTCTTTTGCGACAGCGGCGCACGGCTGCTGTTTAGCGAAGTCGCAGACTACAGCATTTTCCAGCTGGCTACCCATTTCGATCCCGGCGACAGCCGTGTCCCGTCTGCCGCCGCTACGACAATACCGGATACACCTACGACGATGCCCTAAACACCCCGATTTACGCTCAACTCCCCCACCGACGAAAGCCAGTACTTCCAAGATGATACCGAACTCTTTCGTACCGAAACTCAAAAGCTGACAGCACTACCAAAACCTGGGTACCTACAACCTGTTCAGATCTAGCCTCTCTGACGAGTGCCGGGATAAACCGGCTTGAACATCGGCCACAAACCGAAGCGCACTCACTTTGTTTGGGGCGGAACGAGATCACTTTAAGAGTACACTTACAAAGGCAACCACCCCTATAACTATACTGGCCACAGTCAGGAACAATACCTCTCCCTGAGCCATCTGCGCATGATTGTTTAGGACTGTTAAAAAGAAATATTAGAGTTGATAATTTATAAGGAGCTTTTATGACAAAGTTATTTGATGTTTCTGCTGAAGAGGCTATCTATATTGATAACTCAGAATCTATTTTACTGAAACTTTCAAATGAATTTTCCGAAAGTGAATATACATTTCCCCAAAGATAATATTCAAGAGTTTAAAGATTTTATTACAGAAAAATACACAATACATAAAGCTAGGGTTTATTCTTGGATATTCAGTCATGTGGAAACGAGATAACTCTGATATTTATCTATTGATTGGCGATGATGAAAGCACTTGGGATGTCTGTTTTATAATGAATAAATCAACAATGCTAGATATTCTAAATGAAATTGAGGGCTTGTTATAATATAAAAAGCATCAAACCTTTCCTACTCATACAGACAACATACTGAAGAAGTAAAACATGACTAACTCCGTATCAACAGGTAGCATTTATTGGATTTCAGATGAGGAAATTAGTACTCTAGAAGAAAAGGCCCACAATGGGGATAGAAATTCATCGTTTAAGTTATACCAATATCATATGTTTGTATCTTTAAATCAAGATTTAGAATTTAAATGGCTGGAAATAGCGGCAAAAAATGGACACCCCACTGCCCAGTCCAACTTAGCTGATTTACTTTTAGCACAAGGTGACCAGAAGAAATATATATTCTAGACTCAGCTATCAGAAGCAAGATATTCTCACGATATATGCAATACAGATTTTTGTTATTTTTTGAGGGCTATGGAGATTACGATATGGATAACTTAAAAATTTTAGGATGGGATAAAAACCAAAAAAACTTTGTACAGGTATATCAAAGAAGGTGATATTTTTGCGTATCAAATAAATCTTGGGATCCGCGACAGTAATGGAGGTTAAAATGGCTGAGGTAAATAGACCTGATGTTATAGCAGGAAGAGATATTAATCAGTACATTTTGATATTGATGCCATGAATTATTCTGATACTCAAAAATAATTACACATGATTTTTATCAAACAAACGTACTTTATATGCAGCCCTTGTATTCATAGATCAAATTACCTGATACTGAAATACAATTATCGCAGAAGATACGATGTCGTAAATAATCCTTATTGAATTTATCCAATGTCTTATCAGATGAGGAATTGATGGAGGAGCTGATAGAGTTTGGAAAATTCATGATTCACAAGCATCATCATATGAAAGAGGCGGTTTTTACCCAACTTATACTAGATGGTTAACAGATGAAGAACAATTCACTGATACACTTGAGAACTACGCTACAGTATCCGATATATTACTTTCCACTTTCTTTAATGTGTATAAATTATGCGGAGAGGAACTTTGTAAAAAATACCTAGAGTTTCTAGTTAATCATCCTACTTTAAGGAAGTATCGCATTGAACATGTTTGAACCAAAAGTTGAATATACTAATTGAATTGCCCCAAAGACGACATCCGGCGCGGGTTATTAAAAACTACTGGTTTAGCATACTGCTGTGGTGGTTCCTGTTTTCCGTATTTTTAGTTTACTATGGAAGGAACACTTACTTTCACATTTAATCTGCTTGGCGGAACGATAATTTCATTTTTCTGGTGATATTATTCCATTTAGCAAACGTAGGCTGGGTCGAGACCCAATAAACACTGAGGTCGTCTGAAATAAATTTTCAGACGGCCTTTTCCTATATGCAACTATCACTTGTTTCGACTACAACGAAATGGCCAGATCCAAATCATAGCCCCAGAACCAGCAGAAAGCTTCTTTCCCGTGTGACAGAATGCTTCTATAGTGGAGGAGACTTGACGGTGAACGAACTGATGAAACAGATAGATGATTATATTGGACTACTACAACCGGGAGCGATGCAGTTTGAAAATAAAAAGCTGGGTCCTGTTTACATACAGAACCCAGCTTATGCAGAGCGCCTGAAGAGGTTTTTATGAGTGTCCGATTGCCCAAAGTGGGAGTCAGTTCAACCCGAATCCGGATTTTCAGACGGCCCTTTCTCTATTTCAATCAGCGTTCAGCAGGCAATTAATACAACCCTTCACGCTCTTCGCGGGTGGAAATGTAGATGTTTTTCACCTGCGTGTAGGCAGCGAGCATCATTTTGTGGGTTTCGCGGCCGATACCTGAAGTCTTTGTAGCCGCCGAACGGTGCGCCTGCGGGCAGGCGGTTGTAGCAGTTCACCCAGACACGACCGGTTTCCAGCGCGTTGGAGACGCGCAGGCAGCGGTTGATGTCTTTACTCAAACTGCGCCACCCAAGCCGTATTCGCTGTCGTTGGCCATTTTGACGACTTCTTCTTCGGTTTTGAATTTAATTACGGTAGCAACCGGGCCGAAGATTTCTTCTTGGGCAACGCGGGCGTTGTTGTTGTCAGCCTCGATCAAGGTCGGCTCGACAAATTCGCCTTTGCCCAATTCGCCTTCGAGTTTTTTACCGCCGGTGATGATGCGGCAGCCTTCCTGCTCACCGATTTTGACATATTTCAAAAATGGTTTCAAGCTGACCGGCGTTGACTTGCGAACCCATTTGGGTATCGTCTTCCCAAAGGCAGCCCGACTTTGATTTTTCTTGAACTCTTCCGCCAAGGCGTTGACGAACTTGTCGTAAAATGCCTTCTTGTACGAAGACGCGCGAACCGGCGCTGCACACTTGGCCTTGGTTGAACAAAATGCCTTTTTGCGCGCCTTCGAGGGCTTTGTCGAACGGCATGTCGTCAAAGAAGATATTGGCGGATTTGCCACCCAGCTCCAAGGTAGAGGGAATGAGCATTTCGGCAGCAGCGATGCCGATGCGGCGGCCAATTTCGGTTGAGCCGGTGAAGGCGAGTTTGTTGAAGCCCTTGTGGTGCAGCATGTATTCGCCGGATTTTGAACCGCGTCCGGTAATGATGTTCAGCACGCCTTTAGGGCAGCAGGTGGTTAATTTTTTGAGCGAGCGACAACAGGCTCAGCGAAGTGCTGGAAGACGGGTGAATGACGATGGTACAGCCTGCGGCAAGTGCGGGTGCGATTTTCCAAGCCGCCATCAGGAAGGGGAAGTTCCACGGAATGATCTGACCGACTACGCCGATAGGTTCGCGCAATACGATAGACAGATCTTCAGAGTCAAGCTGGGTTGCGGTGCCTTCTTCGCCGCGGATGACGCTGGCGAAATAACGGAAATGATCAGAAGCCAGCGGGATGTCAGCGGCGCGAGTTTCACGGATAGGTTTGCCGTTGTCCAGCGTTTCCTGCAAGGGCGAACAATTCCAAGTTTTCGTCAATCACATCGGCGATTTTGTTGAGTACAGCGGCACGCTCGGTTGCGGTGGTCTTACGCCATGTTTTGAACGCTTCCTGCGCGGCGGCGACGGCGGCATCGACATCGGCGTCAGTCGCGTCGGTAAATTTCGCCAATGCTTCGCCATTGGCGGGATTGTAAGAATCCAAAAGCGTGCCGGGCTTCGTCCACGCGCCGTTAATCAAAAGGCCATACTCTTTATCGAACACATTTAAATCTTTTGCCATGATGCTGTCCCCTTAGTTGCCTTTCTTGGGTTCTGGACGTTTCTCCAACGTCACCTAAACAGGATAGTATTTTTTCTCTTTCGGTTCAAGCATTAAAAATGAGAACGTTCTCGAAAATCCAAATATGCATAAAACGCAGCCAGGCAAATCTTGATTATGTATGGGGACGAGGACGGTTTATTAATAATACTTTAAGTTCTCAGACAACCCTTGTTTGGTTGAGACCAAGGAATCTATCTTATGAACAGCACCATTCTGATCCCCAAATTTTTCCGGAGCTTTGGGCGACATAATTACCTGCGTCACCACCAGGGTTTGTGCCTACTCAAATTTGTTGGCAGTAGGCGGGTCAAGCGCGAACAAAAGAACTTGCAGCGGTTGTTAAACCTACCGTTGCGCATCGGCACAAATGACCATTTGATGCAAACCGAAGCACAGCTGCGCGAATATTTTTTCTGGTACGCACCGCTCTTTCGATACTGCATTGCATACGCACGGAACATCGTTTCAAAATGAAGCGTGGCAAGGATTTGCACCAAATCCCACACGGCAAAACGGGCAGGTCAGCCGCCGAGAGCAGGCAGCCCGCATGGGCAAGCCGTCCGCCGTGCGCGCCGTCGCCAATGCCGAAGACGAAAGCCTCAGGAAGTGAACTACCTCCACTGCGACCACATCAACATCCCAGGGAGATGACCGATAAGGGCGGCAACCTGCTGTGGTTCGGTATCTATACCGGATGGGATCGTCTGAAAAAGGAAACCAAGGTAACGGATACTGTTTACCAGCCCTTTCGCCCGCAAAGCCAGCACTATGACCGTGAGATGGGCGCGCTACGACTTCTTCAGGTACTATGAACCTGATGCGGGTCGATTTGTGAATTAGAATTCGATTAGGTTATAGGCGGAGAGAATCTGTATCAGTTTGGGTCGAATGTACAAGATTGGAGGGATAATTTAAGGTTAATAGGACAATGTGGTTGTAGGAGGGTATTTGCTGGAAATTGGACCGTGTCACCGATGTCCTTAATAACCTTAGAAATATGAATATAAAATTATGAGTATAAAATGAAAGTATATGGAACTGGAACCTATGAGAACGATAGAGCTGATCTTGTTGGATTGGGATATTTACATTTCTCAATATCTCAAATCGAAGATGTTATTGAATGGATGAAAGGTACTGATGAACCTGCTCAGCAATTATTAGGGTATTTAGATATGTTACTCATGATTGCTAAAAAATTTCCCGACGATGCCAACTTGAAAAATAAAAACAAAGAGTTTCTGAATGGCAAATTATTTTTAATGAATGGTTTGTAAGAGTCGAAAAAAAGTTACAGAAAAAGTATCGTGATTCAATTAAAAATGATTCAGAAAAACTATTTGAAGAGATAAAAAAAGTACGGTCATTCAATAAGCTGGTTATAAACATTAAATAAATAGTCTATTTTTAGATTTTTAATAAGGAGTGTATTTTTTTATGGGAGCTTGGGGATATAAATTTTACGAAAACGACGAAGCAGCAGATTGGTTACATCAATTTTGGGACACTAAAAGCTTTGAACTCCTAGTTAAAGAAGTGGAGCAATTTGATCCTAGTAACGAAAATTACGACACAATAAGAGTGATCGCACATATTTTAATTTGTTTTGGTTCACCTTATACATGTCCAGAGGATTTTCTAGATCAAAGAAGCATAATCATTAAGAGGGTTTTGACAATACTTGAAAATATGATAAATCCTCCAAATAGCGATTGGGAGTTCTTAGACATATGGGATAATGATCCTACAATTATCTCTGAGGTAGAAAATCAAATCATAGAACTCAAAAAAATTGTATAGGATATATGTCCTAAATAAAAATCTACTAGATATTAAAAACCGTTGTTGCATTGTTTATACAACTCTGCTGGACGGTTCGTTGCCGTTGCGTTTTGCGCCGCTGGTAGCAGAGGACGGTTCGTGAAGACTACTTTCCGCTACTTCCTCTTCGCTAGTGGCCGTAGAAGACACCAACGGCAGCCATCAGCGTTTCGTTTACCATCTGCTGACCGGACCGGTTTGCCGCAGTATGTTTTTCTCCGGCAAAGTAATCACGCATCCGGGCGTTCAATACCATCAGCAGTTTGCGCACACACGCCGTAACGGCAACGAATAAGCGGTTCAGAACCGTGTTGCCACCATGGTAGCCATATACAGCGCCTTATGTACTGCAGACCTTCCACCGAAGTAGTGGCTTTTGAATTTGGTTTCGTCGCTCTGTCTCAGGTGCAGCGCGATGCCGACCAGACTCGCTATCCGATTGTTCGGCAACCGTTTCAACTCGGGCAACATCGCAAGAGGTATTAGATATAATTACAGAACACCATGATCGGCGCATGATAGGAAGATTTCCACTGGTCTGTGGTAGATATGGTAATTCAGTAGATGGTTGATGAATATAATTGTTTAACAATTCAAGTAAGGAAAATATCATGTTTTTGGAAGAAGATGACGACAGATTCGACAGGGTACACTTGTGGTTAGGAACTGTAACAGATTCAGAAGATCAGTATGAGCAGTATTTCGAACAAGATAGTTTGCCAGAGGGTGTGTTTTGCCCTTTTTGTAAAGATATTGGATTAGATGAAGAATACGATGAAGACTATATTGGAATTATTCCTTTATTTCCTAAAGTAGTTTCTTTGAATAAATTATTAGTTGAAGCTGCGATAGATGAATCTGAATTACCAGCCGTAAAAGCAAAATGTAAAGAGCTGGGTATTACAAAAAGGTAATGCTGTCTTATGGTATTCAGACCCTGACTTAAAAATTTCTCCAGATAAAAAATATAATGGTTTAACATATATCGGTGAGTTTCGTGGAGATTAATATGCAAAAAGCGTAAGCACTAATGCCGTCTGAAAATTTTTAGATAAAATTTTCAGGCGGCATTTTTGTTTTTAACAACATATTTTATCTAGTTGGCAACCGCCCTGAGATCTGGACATACGCCTACGGCCCGTTCGGGACGAAGGCTCTCCAAAGAACGCCAAGACAAACTGGCATAGGCGAGCACCGACCCGAAACGTACCCATTTCGTCTGGGACGGCAATCGATTACTTCAGGAGTACACCTACAAAGGCTGCTGCCCCCCTAGCCAAAGTCTTCCGCAACAACCAAAACAAAGAAGAATAAATACCTCGCTTATTTCCGCACCAACCACATCGGTATCCCAGAGAGATGGGCACCCACGGCAATCTCCTGTGGCTACGGCAAATACACCGCCTAGGGTCGCCTGAAAGGACGAATGGGTCTATCGGAACGCACATCAGCCGTTCCGACTGCAAAACCAGTATTATGATGAAGAAACCGGATTGCTTACAACCTGATGCACTACTATGAACCTGAAACCGGTAGGTTTATGAAACAGGACCCGATTGGGTTGGTAGGTGGGGATAACCTTTATCAGTTTGCGCCGAATGTTCAGATTTGGGTTGATCCATGGGGTTTGGTTCGCCTTATACGTTACAAACCCCGAGATACTATTCCGGCTCAAAATGGTGCACGTGGAACAGCCATAGATAAAGCTTTGGAGAGAGGAAAAAGCTTTAGTTGAGGCAGGGGGGTACTCGAAAATGGACACAAGCAGAAAGAGATTTGATTTTGAGCACGAAAAATAAAAATTTGACTTCTGTTATGTCTAGAGCGGGTTATACCGGTCATCATATTAATTCTGTTGAATTAGGTAGTTTAGGTCAAAATGGAAAGGCAACCCACGAAATATTGTATTTTTGCCTAATGGTAACCATCCTGGAGGAGTTGACGAAAATTTACATTCTAATCAAGGGCGTAGAGGTCGCTGGACCAATTTAGGACGCGGTAAATTAATTGGTGGGCGAGCAATGTTACAATAACTTAAAAATGCATAATATAGGAGTATATTATTATGTTTAGTTTGAAAACAGCAGTTAGAAATTTTTCTAATATTTATGGTCAATTTTCTCGTGAGGAGATTGATTTTGGGCAAATTATAATTGATAAAAAAATATTACAAGATAATGAGCTTGCCATTAACTATTTTTCAATTTGGTAACATTAAACCCTCAAATCCATATAGGGTCAGCTATTTAATTTAATTTTTGCATCACCTAAAAATCGAGAAAGCTTAGTAGGATGGCCAAAAGGCATAAACATAGAGAATTATCTCTATATGGCTAGTCAAAATGATGAACCTATATTAATTTCAAAGGAAACTTTTGAAATCTTTTTCCTTACGATTGGGTTCAGAAGAACCTAAAAAATAGCTTCTTCTTTAGGAGATTTTATACAAACATTATCTGAAATAATGACATTGTCGGAAAAAAATTCTTTTCGAAAAAAATATTAATAATGATGATTATTTTATTCTAGAGGACAATGAATTTCATTGCTGAAATTAATGCTTTTTCCAGACTGACTAAACTAAGTATTGAAGTAAAAACTTCTATGGTTTTTCTTTGAATAATTAGGAATAACAAGAAAATAAATAAGAAAAATGTAAACCTCTATCTGTATGCGCTTTTTAGCGAGCAAGCCACAACCTACCTAAATTTCCAAATTCACAGGTAGCGGTGGCGTGCGTTCCTCAAAAACGATGCACGCGTTTTTGGTTTGCAGAACTACCCCAGTATCTCTTTGTGGTCGTCTAAAATATTTGTTCTTTGATAGTCCGATTTCTGTTATCGGTTGGACTGGGATATCAAGCTGTAGCCCGAACAAAACCTTCAAGTCTGGACGTAGGGTGTATGCGGTACGCACGCACGTGGTTTCTGCTTTTCAGAGGACCTTTGTTGTACCGTGTTTAATCGCCGTTACGCCTACGACAAAGCTGGCGACCTGCTGTGGTTCGGCAACTACACCGTCTAGGGTCGCCTGAAAGGACGAATGGGTCTATCGGAACGCGTATCAGCCGTTCAGGGTTGCAAAAAACCAGTGTTATGATGAAGAGACTGGACTGCATTACAACCCTGATGTGGTATTACGAGCCGGAGACTGGACGGTTTGTGAAATACTTTTAAAGTTTAATGTATTAAAGGAAAAAGTAGTATGGATAAAAAAAGTATTTTTAGAAAATCTCATGGAAATATATTAAAGAAAACATGAATGAAGAAAATGTGCGTTTCTTCAAGAAGTCCATTAAATTTAGAAAAAGCAAACCACCTTTACGGAGAAATCTCCTTCTGATCATTCAAGAGTTTATGAAGGATATACAGCTATATTTCGATAGAAAGTAAAACTTTAGCTAAATTTTTAAAAGAAATATATGAGTCTCAAAATCGAAAATATAATATTTCATAACATTGGCTTTTGAGGAGATTTTTCGATGTATCAGTAGCAGGTGCACATTATTATCATGCTCCCTTGCTTACTAGTTTCAAATGGGGAGATGCTATTAAGGTGCCGTCCTCTCCTGAGGAAGCTGACAAAAATTTATCCTGATGTCCTGAAGCATTTGATGTCAGGTTATGTTTCTATTATTAAAAGCTTTCATGGACATGAGTCCAAATGTTCTAGAATATTTAGTTAAGTATTCATCTCATTTTAAAGTTTAAATCCTTGACAGCTTTTTATATTATTAAAGGTAAATAAATTACCTTTCAATCACCCACTTGTTCAAAAATTGTTCGAGTTTGATGATAAAGTGAAAGAAAATAAGAATGGCCTTTTTACTGGTTTTGACTTGATTTTCGAAGATAATCCTTTTGATCAGGAAATTAAAAAGCGCATATTAAATAATGAATATTAAATTATGTGACAATATGCGTAGCAACTGTATTTTCACCTCATCGGGCAAAAATACCAAAACTCAAGTCAAGCTGTTTGGATATTGTTTTCGGTAAAGTAATCGTGCACCAGGACATTGCAACATAAAAGATGATGATAGGGTGCAATCACACCATACCATTCAATAAGAATGGGCAAGAAAGAATATAAAAGGTTACGATCCCCTAAAAGCTCCAGCAATTATATTGCCTTCTTCGTCAAAAAGCTCATGCTATTATTTCAGCAATGAAGCGAGCCTTTAGGAAACAAAATGGATATAATACAAGTATTCGACAATAATTTACGGAAGCAGCAAGACAATTAAAAGCTGCAGGTTTGTCACCTAAGAAAATTAAACGAGCATTAAATCAAAACTATAAGTATTTCAAAGAACTGGGAGCAATTTAAAATGAATAGATATGAATTAGAAACTTTATATACTTTAAATGATCCTGCTACTAGTCAGGACATTAAAAATGTTGCCTACTAGAGTGGCATAGTTCATATTCATCTATATTCAACTTTTAGAACTAAGTAATGGATTATTTGGAGATGAGATAACCCTTTTAGAGGCAGAGGATATTCAACAAAGGAATATTGACTATGAGGTACAAGAATATTTACCGAATTTTCTTATGATTGGAGATAATGGTGGGGGAATTGCTATTCTGATGGACAATAAAGAGCAAAATATTTTTGCTGTTGGCATGGGAGTAATGAGTGAAGACTCCTTAGAAAGGATATCATCTTCCTTAGAAGAATTTCTATTGGTAAAGAAAGGAATGTTTAATTATTAGAAAAACTAGGTTTAACAAGCAACAAACCGTAACGTGTATAAAACTTCTAATTCCGACACAGCAAGCCGTAGCCCGCATAAAACCCCTAATCCTGAAGTGGGGTGTGTGTGGAATGCACGCGAGTAGTTTCTGATTTTTAGAAGACCTCAATACGTTTTTTGAGATCGTCTGAAATATTTGCTCTTTAACAACTTCGTCACTAGTCAACATAGAGGTCATCTGAAACACAACTTTCAGACGACCTTTGTTGTAACGTATTCAACCACCGCTACACCTACGACGCACTGGGCAACCTGATTCTACCGCCAGCTGCCCGACGGCGAGAACCAATTGCGGATATAAGGACAAAGATTGACCCACGGATTACCGAAAACCCCAATGTAAAAGTTCAAAGGGTATCTTTTGATGACCTGATTGAACAGGAAAGCTAAAAGACAGGGCAAATGCCCGAAACTGATATGTTAGGAAAATTAGAATGATAAATGATTCAGACATTAAAAATAAGTTATCTCGAATATTATGGCTCTGTTTATTATTTTCAGCCCAACCATAAGGGAACACGCAGATGAAGAATGGATTAGTTGGTATCGGAGTTGTCGAGTTTATATACGACAACTATCAAGAGCCGGAAACCGTATTTGCCGGTTGCAAGTTCCATTTTGAACCTGTGATGATGAGTGCTTATCTAAGGATTGCCAAGGGATTAGAGGATAACCTTTACCTGCTGCAATCTGAAAAAGTCAAAGCTTTTTAATCGAACAGCTTAAGGATATGGCTGTCCGGACACGCTAATTTTTACGTCCTTTAATCATGATGAATGATAGGAACCTAATCAATGATATTGCGAAAAATATGCCGCATTTGTGGGAAGCAAATTTTGCAAATACTTTCCTGATGGAGGCCGTGGCAAAATGAAAATTCCGATTTCGGAAGGAGATGGAACAGTTTCTGAATAGCGGGGCAAAAATATTGGTTAGGAAAGCAGAAACTTATTTAAAGAACGAAGGCAAGTACAAGCCTGTATAACTTTCGGTTATTCGGTTTTTTCAGGCAGCCCATCGCCCCCATCAGGCTACCTGAAAGCGCAGCACCACCGCAGTTAAAAAGTGCAGGCTGCTTTTTGAGCCGTTTTGAGCTTTTAAAGCAGCCTGCATGTTCAAAGACACACCGGCCAAGGCCGTCTGAAGCCCGCTAGCAACCCCCATCCCGGCCCTCGTCGAACGTCGCTACCGCTACGACAAAGCCGGCAACCTCTCATCAGCAGCACTGACCTCAAAAGCGGCACGACCCATTACCGCTACGACCCCCTCGACCGTATCCGCGAAGCCGCATATGTACCCAAAAATACAGCACAGAAGTTTGCCTTCGCCCCCGTAGGCAATATACTGGACGATCTGACCCAAAACGCCCGTGAAGGCGGCCTATACCGCCCCGACGGCACCAGAATCGCCGAATTCAACGGCATCGAATACACCTACGATGCACTGGGCAATCTGATCTACCGCCAGCTGCCCAATGGTGAAAACCAATATTACCAATACGATTTAGAAAACCAACTCGTCCGTGCCGAAATCAAAAAGCCCGCCGGCAATACCGAGATCTGGACATACGCCTACGACCCGTTCGGGCGAAGACTGAGTAAGGAAAGAAAAGACAAACTCGCCTGGACGAGTACCGACCCGAAACGCACCCACTTCGTCTGGGACGGCAGCCGCCTATTGCAGGAGTATACCTACAAAGGCAGCTACACCTATATCTACACCGACCAAGACAGCTACGAACCGTTGGCGCAAGTCTTCCATAACAACCAAGACGAAGCGCAATACCTCGCCTATTTCCACAACGACCAAATCGGCATACCGAGGGAGCAGACCGACCAGTTCGGCAACCTGCTGTGGACGGGGAGTATGATGCTTGGGGCGGCCTGAAAAAGAAGAGAAAATCTATCCCAATGCCCATCAGCCGTTCAGACTTCAGAATCAGTATTATGATGAAGAGACAGGGCTGCACTACAACCTGATGCGTTATTACGAGGCGGAGACGGGGAGGTTCATTAACCAAGACCCGATTGGGCTGTTGGGCGGGGAGAATTTGTATCAGTTTGCACCGAATGTGCAGGAGTGGCTTGATGTTCTTGGGTTATCTTCATTTAGTCAGGCTGTTGGAAATGCAGGAGAATCTCAATTATTAAGATATTTAAAATTTAAAGGAAACAGGGATATAAAGAGGTTTTTGCTGTACAAAATGCTTCTGGAAATGGTCTAGATGCAGTAGCTCGAAGACCTGATGGTAAATATGATATTTTTGAGGTAAAGAGTTCAACGGTAGGTAAATTTGAACTTAGTGATAGGCAGGCAAAAAGGAGGTAAAAGGATTTTGCTGAACTTTTTAACTAATGATGTCCCTAACAAAGGTGGATATTTTTAAGATTGATGCAAGTGGTAACAGAACTCCTATCGGCACGTCAAGCTACAAAAATCTTTGATAATCTTGGAGGTTGATGTTGATGTTGGACGATGTCCTAAGGGGTTCTCCGGGAGGTACAGGAGGACAAGTCAGAGCAGAAGCAATGAAATTTTCATCATGGAAGAAAAATGAAGACAGTTAAAGTCTATTTACAAAACGTTAAAGAAAAAGGTTTGATTGGTTTGAGAGTGTGGAAAAGCAAGATAATGAAGAGGTTAATAAATTTTTGTATCATTATATTTATGAAGGTAAGAGAGTATTTGAATGGGATGGTAGTGAATATGAAATATTGCAGATTTTAAATTTTAAAAATTAGAAATTTGTACTTCCCTGTATAAATTTATTGAGAAGTCCTTCAATAAATTATTATACAAATTTAATAAGTGAACGATATTATACCGTTGCTGAAAATATAGCGTATGTTCTATCGGATAAAATTAGCAAATCAAGGCCAGAAGAAATAGCGATGAGTTTCTTCACTAGTCTGATATATTATCCTATTGATGAGCAAATTTTACTGATAAAAGCGTTAATTGCAACAGAAGCGGGAGAAAACTTATGCTGGAGTGAGTTAGATAGTAAGCATACGTTAATACCATTGGCACTGAACTTGGCTAATGATTATTCTTTAAAGGAAACAGAGGTAGAACTTAAGAACGAAATTAAAAGTCTTATCAAAAAATATCCACTAAGTGCGTTATATACAGATATATATAATAATTTTTTGACTGATGATGCCCGAAATATACGGTTGCCGTGTTTGATGGGTTTTTGCAAATATCATTTAGAAAAATGTATTGATAATCCTAAGAATTTTCCAGAGTTTGAATTTCCTGTGAATCAGGCTTTCCCTGAAGAAATTTTAGTGTTGTTGAATCTTCGTATTCGAGCAGGACTTGACAACAACATGATATCACACCCTCTAATCAGTCCTTATTTACCTTTTATCAATCAAAAGCATATAGATTTAGATATTATGTTGAATGAGCAAAAACATTTTAAGAAACAAAATATTTACTGAATTTAATTATCATCCTATGAAATTTATGTAATTCATAGAGCAAGTCGTAACCCGCATAAAACCTCCAATCCCGACGCAGGGTGGTCATTACTGCTCGCGCAGCACCCTCGGGTTACCTGAAAAAGTGCAGGCTGCTTTCAAAGCTCCAAAACAGTTCAAAAGCAGCCTGCACATTCAAAGCAAGCCGTAGCCCCGCATAAAACCTTCAATTCTGATGTTATGTGTGCGCGGAACGCACGCACGCGGTTTCTGTTTTTCAGACGACCTCTACCAAATCGCCTCCCCCGACGGCGGTGCACGGCTGCTGTTTGCCGAAGTCGATTCCGGCTGCGGCATTTTCCAACTGGTCGCCCAACTCGACCGCAACGGCCGCCATATCCGCCTCTGCTACGACGACAACGGACTGCCTCACAGCATTTACGACGGCAGCCGCCTATTGCAGGAGTACACCTACAAAGGCAGCTATACCTATATCTACACCGACCAAGACAGCTATGAACCCTTGGCCCAAGTCTTCCGCAACAACCAAGACGAAGGGCAATACCTCGCCTATTTCCACACCGACCAAGTCGGCATCCTGCGCGAGATGACCGACATCCACGGCAATCTCTTATGGTACGGCGAATACACCGCCTGGGGTCGTCTGAAAAAGGATGAGCGCGTCTATCGGAATGCGCATCAGCCGTTCAGATTGCAGAACCAATACTTCGATGAAGAGACCGGGCTGCATTACAACCTGATGCGGTATTACGAGGCGGAGACGGGGCGGTTCATTAACCAAGACCTGATTGGGCTGTTGGGCGGGGAGAATTTGTATCAGTTTGCTTTAAATTCTTTAACATGGTTTGACACTTTGGGGTTAAAAGTCAAAATATTGACTTATATACATATCTTAAAAACCAGATAAAGTTACTGATGTTAAAGAGTTAAAAACGCCAAATGAGAGGGCAAATTAGGGGCATTTAATAAAATTTTAAAAAATAGAGGGTCTAGAAGGTTTGCAAGAAAGAATTAGGAATTCTAGAGATGACCCAACTATAGAAGCGAGAGGAAGAAGGTACACAAGTGATAAAGGATCAGCAGGAGAGGGTATGGTATGGTTACGTGAACCAGATATGTGTGCAGGTGGTGCTCCCGAGAGTGCCGATAGAAAAGGGAAAAAGCCGAGAAAAATTCGATAATTGGGGCCTAATTCAAGTAGAATTTCTGATGAAATATTGAAATTAAAACCATCTGACGAAATAACTAAATTTAGGTCTAAATTAATTTTGAAAGATAACCTTGAGGTAAAAATATGCATTATGAAGAATTTAAATCACTCTATCAAAAATTTAATAATGATAGTGATAAAGAAAAATTTCTTACAAAATTATGTTGATGAGGATATGTCTGAGGAATTAGCAAACTTTCTTTTGGATATTGGCATAAATTCAAAGGAGTCTGATCTTTCTCGGAATGAGGCATTCAAAATATTGAGAATATATATAGGTGATTTTGACTATAGTGAAATATTTAAAAATAATTCATTTTGTCAATAATGTTAACGAAGATATTTACCTTCGAATTGAGGCACTGAGTATTTTAAAAAGAGCACCAATAACTGTCAATGAAGCAGATTTTGCAATGAGTACTCTCAAAGAAAATGAAAACGAGTTAATAGCTAGCGCTGTACTCCAAGTCTTAACATTTCATCGAAAATTACCTTTTGTAAAATTAATTCTTCGTCAACTAATTGAAGATAAATCTGCTTTTGCTGAAGATGCTCAAATAGCTTTAGATTCAGATTAGCAAGTTGTAGCGTGCGTGCATTAAAGCACGCACTCGGTTTTTTTGGTTTTCAGCAAGCCGTAGTCCGGACAAAACTTTCAGTCCTGACGTAGCAAGCTGTAGCCCGCACAAAACCTTCAGTCCTGACGTAGGGTGTGTGCGGTACGCATGCACACAGTTTCTGTTTTTCAGACGACCTCACAATCTTCTTTGAGGTCGTCTGAACCATTTGTTCTTTAACAATCTCGTTTCCGAAGACGAATGTTTCTACGTCAACCGCCTCACCTCCGTCACCTTCAACAGCAAGGAACTGGTGCGCTACGACTACGACGGCTACGGTATCCATGGCAATCTCTTATGGTACGGAGGATACACCGCCTGGAGCCGTCTGAAAAAGGACGAGCGGGTTTACAAGAACACGCATCAGCCGTTCAGACTTCAAAACCAGTATTATGATGAAGAGACAGGGCTGCATTACAACCTGATGCGGTATTACGAGACTGAGGCCGGGCGGTTTGTGAATCAGGACCCGATTGGGTTGTTGGGTGGAGACAATCTTTATCTCTTTGCGCTGAATACAAGTGGATGGATTGATTGGTTAGGCTTGCATAGTGACCCTGACTTAGCAAGCAGAATGGCTAGAGTTGTTTCAAACCTAACTAAAGGAGATATAAGAAATACAACTCATGCAATTGCAAGAGTAACAACTTGATGGTTGTAGCCAAATCTGGATGGCCTCTGCAGGTAAAGGAGGACGCGTTAGACCAGCGCTAAGAAACGCCGCAGGTGCAGATGAGGTTATTAATAATCTACATCGCAGCAATAAGAATCATTTAAACGATGCAGAACGAAAATTGATGAGGGAAGCAAGAAAAAGAGGGGCAAAAATAGAATCAATGGCTGCAAGTAGACCTATGTGTGGCAGATGTCAAAAAGATGCTAAACGTATGGGTATACTACGCCGTGTAATTACCGCATTTAAAAAATAAGGATTTTTATGGAACCACTAGATTTATCAAATGAAATCTTATTAGAAGATATTTTAGATACTAATGAATATGCACGTTCTGAAAAAAAGAAACTTGGTAAAAGCCGTAATAGAACATTTTCCTCCACATTCTGTTATTTACTTTCTAGAATTTGTTGAAAAATTCTACCTATGAAAAATAAATATTATGGGCATATTTTTTTAATAAAACAGAGAATAAAATTTATCAATTTTCTTTTACCGATAATAAAGAATTCAAGAATGTAAAATTAAATCTAAGGCATAGAGACAGAAAAAAGCTCACCAAAAAAGATATTTTAGCTTTGGACATCATTGATTTATTGTAAATGTAGTCTGCAAGCGTAGTTTGGATTACCAACGCCAGCAAGACGTAACATATATAAAACTTTTAATTCTGGTGTGGTGAGTGCAGTACGTTCCTATGCGGTTTCTGCTTTTCAAACGATCTCAATAGGTCGTCTAAAATATTTGCTCTTTAACAACTTCGTCACTAGTCAACATAGAGGTCGTCTGACAACCAACTGGTCGCCCAGCTCCGTCACCTTCAACGGTAAGGAACTGGTGCGCTACGACTACGACGGCTACGGTATCCATGGCAATCTCTTATGGTACGGCGAATACACCGCCTGGGGTCGTCTGAAAAAAGATGAACGCATCTATCGGAACGCGCATCAGCCGTTCAGATTGCAAAACCAGTATTATGATGAAGAGACCAGGCTGCATTACAACCTGATGCGGTATTACGAGCCTGAGGCGGGGCGGTTTGTGAATCAGGATCCAATTGGGTTGCTGGGTGGGGAGAATCTATATCAGTTTGCTCCAAATACTCAGGATTGGATCGATCCTTTGGGATGGAAGAGAACGTCAAAAAGATATGCCACAATGAATGCCAACGAAACGTGACTATCAAAGACAACATCTTATTCCATGGTCGCTTAGAAATCATCCAATGTTTGCACAAAGTGGTAGAAGCATACATGGTGCAACAAATATGATGTATCTGCCTGTGACAACGGGAATAGACCCTAATCCCAAAATTGTTACATCGTGGATGGACTAAAAAGAGCATAAAGTTTATAATGAAATGTTTTAATCAACGATTAGAAAGATTGGCTACCATTGCTAAAAAATAAAAAATGGAGTAAAAAGAAAATCTCAGAAAGAAATATTAAAAATGCAAAACAACATATGAGTAAGAAGGTTTTAGAACTATGTGCAAATATGCTATGCTGACACCAAATTTCTAAAAGTAATAGTAAAAAGGGGAAAAATGATGACTCTTTATCTGGAAATATACTCTGCTATTGTGAGTAATGAAGATGCTTATGCCGGACTTAAAACAGGATGATAGAAAAATTGTGGAATTTAGTAATTACAATACGCAATTATACAGATGAAGCAGTTTTATAGCTCAGAAGTGGATGTACCTCCATATTTCTAGAGCAGATTATGTTCAAACAATTCCTAGAGATGTTATTGTTCTCTGGAAACTTTCTATTTAATAAATTAGCTGATAAATTATGAATTAGGAATCCAAGCTAAACTTAGGAGCAAGAATGACGAATTTAAAATTTTCCTTGGAAAAATTAAATTAACTACTGAATGAAGTGAGATGTAGAAAATCAAATTTTTATGGATTAGCTGGAGAAGTTTATTGATTATCCACCCTGTATAGGAAATATATCTAGTTTGAGTTTTGCGTTTCAAGATATAAATGATGATTTCAATTTGGGCTTTTCTGATAAATTCAAAAAGGAATTAGTTTGAGACTAATAATTTGAAGATGGAATTTCTTCCTATAACATGAAATACTTTGTTAGTAAGTCCTAGCAAGCCGTAGCCCCACACACACACATCAGATTCTGATGTTGGTGTGTGCGGTACGCACGCATGTGTGGTTTTCTGTTTTCGACGACCTCGGTACTTTCTGCTGAGGTCGTCTAAGGAAGCAGTACTCTTCAACAATCGTCATTGGCAGTTCACGAGGCACCCTCTGAGCCAGCTCGTCTGCTTTACCGACTGTGCCGGCGGAGCCACCCGTTCGGTTACACCGTATGCGGCGATCTCGGACCGTTACCGATGCTGGGCCCAGACCTTCGCCTACGCCTACGGCAAAACCCGCACGTCTGACCGTCCTCACCAACGAAGCGGCGACCTACCGTCTCGATTACGACCCCATGTGCGCGGGCGGTTTGTAGACCTGGGAATCCGATTGGGTTGGAAGGTGGGGACAATCTCTATGCGTTTGCACCGAACGCGCAAACATGGGTTGAAATATGGTTTGTACAGATGCCGGGATAAATGTGAGGCAATATTCAAAGAGAGATGGAATTATAATAGGATCACATAATAGTGTGAGGAAGAAGGTTGATGAAGATTACAGCTACTCATGATTCGCATCATGTTTACCAAGACCGCTGCTTTCACAAATTTGGGCAATTATAAACGTAATCGGGCAGTTGCTGTGTGGGCTACCACAAGGACGGATAAGCCCTACGGATAAAGAACTACTGGGACACCACATTGTGATGCAAAATACATGTTCAAGAAAAGCTAAGGAGGAGGGCGTGATTGGAGCAAGAAACCGTAGTGCATATAAAGCTCTTCGTGTGCTTCGGTCTAAAAGCGGATGGAGCTGTATGTGCGATTTATAAAAGCTCAGGGCATCTTCAAATAAAGAGTTTGGAGTCACTTCCGAAAACAGCGACCATTAATTCCACATCGAACTTTCTAAGAAAAAGAGGTTACAGTAGCAAACACAAATATCCGAGCAACTATTTACGAGCTACCAATCAATTTGTCGCGACATAAACAAAATAATGCAAATATTGTCGTCCGAATATGGTTTAGACAAAGAAACTTTTAGCTGAAGATAGATGATTTCACTGAGGTTTTTAAAAGATAAGTCGAAAGGAAATTAAATTTATTTCCTATATCGGATCTAAATAATGACACCTTTTTATCAATAGAATATGTTGATGGTGATTGTTTAGTCGATGTATTTTTAATTTACAGAAGATATTAAATTTTATCTTGTCGGAAGTACTCCAGCAAAACTCAAAGAGGGCTCAGCACTAATTTGAATATCGAAATTTTGATATATAAGCATAAAGTAAGCGCAGCCATGAGAGAAACACCGTAGATTGGATTCCCAAGTCCGACATCTGCATTACCTAAAGGGCGTGCGTGAATCCGCTTATGTAACTAGCCAGTGACCGCGGTGCACGCACGCACGCGAGTTTTCTGATTTTTCAGACGACACTCACTATCTTCTTTTGCAGGTCGTCTGAAACGATGCTAGCTCTTTAACAATCTCGTGCTAACGATTAACATAAGCTAGATGAAGGTAGGAAGAAATGTTTTATGTAATTCCAGACAATCGACTTCATTGGATATGAAAGTGGAAAGGGTGTGGATGCGGAAGGAGGAGTTGAAAATGTTTTATATAGAGAACGTTATGGTTTCATGATAACAATGATGACCCATCATAATTTCTACAGTGAATTGGATCCAAAAATAGATGTAGAGGGCTGAAAATAAATTTTTAAATGCAACCACTTATATGCTTCCAAGAAAACAGAATCATGTGCTTTTGAGGAGAATTGCCAATGCCAAAAATAGAAGAAATTAATAAAGATAAGCAATTTTGGGCAGTTAGCAAATTTCAAAAGGAGAAATTTGATAATGCGTGGGAGAAAGTAATACATGGCAAATCGTGGCCTAAATAAATCTTCAAATCAATGGTTGTATGTGTTTGTATCTTAAAAGCCCATATAATTAATTTCAAAATGAAATCCTAACGTACTCCTCTCGATTTTCAGACGGCTTACTATCTTCTTTGAGGTCGACCCTGAATCGTGCAATCTTCAACTAATCTCATTAAACAGTTAACCTAAGAAGTCGTCTCGAAAACGACTTTCAGACTGACCTCTGCTAAATCGCCTCGATGGCGGCGCGCAGCCTCCACCTCCGTCATCTTCAACGATGCGAGGAACTGGTGCGCGCTTCCACGACTACGACGGCTACGGCACCCACGGCAATCTCTTATGGTGCAGCGAACCACCCCCGCCTGGGGTCGTCGAGAATAGAGGCGGGTTTACAAGAACGCTTTATCAGCCGTTCCGACTGCAAAACCAATACTTCGATGAAGAGACAGGGCTGCATTACAACCTGATGATGCGGTATTGCAGGCCAGACGCCGGGCGGTTTAGATGGGACCATCAGGCGAATGGGTTGCTGGGTGGAAAGGGTATGTATGGGTTTGCTCCTAATGCTCTAGCCTGAGTCGAGGTCCATGAGGTTTTGCCATGGTTATTACGAACTCTATAAAAATGGTAGAGATGAGTTTGCTCGTGGGATTACCCGGAACGTAAAAGCTGTCGACCGAATAATGGAACATGCCGCCGACTGCATAAAGATTTTGATGATACCCGATACATTGAAGACCTAAAAACCATCGAGCTGCGTGTGATATGGAAGGTTCGGGATTGTGGCATGGCAGTTGGAATATTGATGAAAATGGGGAGCTATGTGCAATAAAGGAACGCTTAATAACCGAGGTTATTATCATGAGTTATCTACGATAGATGATCAATAATAAAGAGCAAGGGATGGAAGAACATTTTGTAACACAGAATAAGTGACCAGGATGAAAATGTGACTTCACTAACCTAATCTGAAAAACAGGGGTTAAAAGAAACTCGGAAATGTCCAGCTAGAGACTGCCGATAATCGAGAGGCACATACTGGAAATATATCAGCAGAGAATTGGGAAAACCCTAAACAGCTCCAAGTTATTAGGACTATCTGACCGCATTTTTTAAATGATGAAAATAGCAGACTCTACCCATTGGATTTCAGCTGATACAATGTCTAAAATAGCCTTCGCTATCATCGTATGCCATCTGGTTACAGAATGTGAGACTGCTTTTCATTAGCGATTAATTTTAGTAACAAGTATACAGATGATGAAAAAGATTTTATGGCATTGTTTGCGCGATAGGCGAATCTGGTTTTTATCCACTCAAGAAAAGTGTAAGCTTTTTATGTTTTAATTGTTAAGTAAGTTCCAGGAACCATAAGAAGAAAAATTCGCCATCTTGTAGTTTTGAATTCGATATGTCTTTTATCTTGAACTCTTGAAAAGAAGAGCCTGATTGAGTTTTGATTATGCAGTCTCTAACTCAGATCTTCCTCCTGCTAATGAGTCATTTTCCGAATTTGCACTTATGTTTTGATGATGAAATTAGCTCGATGAGTAATGCACAGATTTCTATGTAAATTTGAAAAATATGAAGTTCTTGAAAAACGAAAAACGATTATTATCAGATTTACTAAACTTGTAGACTTATTACATGCTGCGGGAAAAATTGTCTCTAACTCCCGCTGATTTGGAAAAAGTAAGAGATGTTTGAGCAGCGCATAAGCCCGCCTCCTGTAGTGTGAGCGATCCCGCATGCGGTTTCACCTTTTCAGGTAGCAAGCCGTAGCCCTGCATAAATTTCCAAATTCATAAGTAGTGCGTGCCTCAAAGCACGCCAGTGGTTTTTCGGTTTTCAGACGGTCTCAATACCCCTTTCCTTCTGTCGGTTGCCGTCAACGATCCCGCTGGCAGGTTACCACTTTACTACCCACGACGCATTGGGCAATTTGATCACCGCTGCCCACTAATGAGCAGCTCAATACTTCCAATACGACACGAAAACCAACTGGTCGCGCTGAGATTAAAAGAAGATGCGACACCGAAATCTGGGAACATGCTACGACCCGTTCGGGCGAAGACTCTCCAAAGAACGCAAAGACAAACTTGCCTGGACCAGCACCGAACCGAAGCGGACCCATTTCGTCTGGGACGGTACGAGACTGGCGCAGGAGTATACCTACCAAGGCAGCCACACCCATCTCTACACCGACCTGAGACAGCTACGAACCGCTAGCGTAAAGTCTTTGACAATGCCAAAGACGGCAAACAATACCTCGCCTATTTCCACACCGACCAAATCGGCATCCCGCGCGATGACCGACATCCACGGCAATCCCTATGCTGGTCAGCGAATACACCGCCTGGGGTCGTCTGAAAAGGGATGAGGCGCGTCTATCGGAACGCCCATCAGCCGTTCAGATTGCAAAACCAATACTTCGATGAAGAGACCGGACTGCATTACAACCTGATGAGGTATTACGACCCTAATTGCGGGCGGTTTGTGAACCAGGTTCCGATTGGGTTGTTGGGTGGGGAGCATCTTTATCAATTTGCAGATAACGCTTTGGTTTGGTTCGACCCGTTGGGATTGAAAAAACCTACGCGCAGCGCTTGGGTACTGCCGGCGAGCGCAGGGTAATGAAATATCTGGAAGGTACGGGATACAAAAAAGTCTTCTCTATTCAAAATGCCTCCGGAAACGGCTTGGATATTGTCGCATTGAGACCGGATGGGAAATATGACATATTTGAAGTTAAAAGTTCTAAACGTGGAAAATTTAAACTAAGCGAAAGACAGCAGAAAGGCGGTAAATGTTTTGCTGAGCAAGTGTTGACGGAAGATGTAACGGATAAGAAAAAAGGCGGATATTTTATGAAAGGCTTAGGCCGCAAAAAGACGCCTCTTGATAAGAAGAAGGCGCAAGAGATATTTAATAATATAGATAAAACCGAAAACTGTCTTTGTGATATGAATCGTAAATTTCAAGCAACCCGCATGACACTTTAGGCCCATGGCGTAATCAATTTAGGAGTAAAATGAGCAAAAACCCACCGCCGCCATGAAGCGCAATCTTGACCGTCTGGTTGAAAAACATTACTACCGGTGACGACAGCGAAGACTATCAACGCGAAACGCGGCTATCTGGACGAATACATCCGCCAAGGCACCATCCCCTGTTCCCACCGCTGGTATGACGACTTTTGGAGAAGGACTGCGAAGCCAGCCACACCGCCACCCAAGCTCATCTACGATCTGCGTGCTGGAACTGTGCATCCCGCTTGCCGAATTTCTGCAAGCTCAAGCGAAAGCCTGTTTCCGGCGCCATGATGGCAAAAGCCTATTTCCTTACCATGGGCTATGTGCGCCACCACCTCACCGGCAAACCGCGCATTCCCTATATCAGCGTAGCTAATAGCTACTTCGCGCTTCCTCGCCTCCCTCTTTTCAGCCGCGACGAGCAGAGCCTCGCTTCGCCGCCCTGCAAACCATCATTGCCAACCCAGACGAATGCATCCGACCGCAGGAAACCGATGCCGCCGCACCCTCATCCCCTGTCGTTCCGCCTCGCCCAAGACCATCTTGCCCTGCCGATTGACCAAACGCAGGCAGATTTGTTCGCCTTCTCCGAACTCTACCAAACCGCCTACGCAGGCTTTGACAGCAGCGACGCCGAACAGGTGAAGCAGATTTTCAACGACCTCGCCGACTACCATATCCGGCAAAAGCCGCGACGATGAAAAAGCGTTACCCCGAATTCGAATACAGTTGGAACAATGGATGCCGTGGAAATCCTCGCCCTGCTGCGCATGCGTACGCAAAAAGGCTTGGACAACAGTATGATTAGCCACCCGCTGATTACCCGTTTCTCCCCTTTGTCGGCTTTAGAACTGGCGGCTTTTTCGACGACGCGCAAAAACCTGCGCCGCGCCGTGTTCAAAGAATTTGGTTACCAACCTGTTGTTGATTTATAAATATCTGTGGCAACAAGCGTGCGTTGGATAGCTAAAACTCAACCCAAAAGCAGCCTGAAAATCCTTGTTTCCCTGTTTTTCAGGCTGCCTTATCCTAAGGCCGTCTGAAACTCCGCGCTTGGTAAGCCATGTTCGACATGGGTAGCAACTGTATTTTCACCCGTCAGGCAAAAATACCAAAACTCAAATCACGCCGTTTCGGATACCATTTTCGGCAAAAGTAATCACGCATCCGGGCATTCAATATCGTCTAACAGTTTGCGCATACATGCCGTCAACGATCCCGCAGGCAGGGATTACCGCCTATACCTACGACGGACGCGGCAACCTCATCAGCATCACTGACCCCGCCGGTTACACCACAAGCTACGGCTACAACGCCCAATGGCTGCCCGAAACCATTACCGACGCCTTAGGCAAAACCCGACACCTACACTACGACACCCTCGACCAGCTCGTCTGCTTTACCGACTGTACCGGCGAAACCACCCGTTTCGGTTACACCGAATACGGCGATCTCGAAACCGTTACCGATGCGCTGGGTCATACCACCCGCCACCACTACGACGCAGCGGGCAACCCCGTCCGTACCGACTATCCCGACGGCAGTCACGAAACCTTCGAATACGACCGCCTCAACCGACTGACCGCCCACATCGACGGACTCGGTGCCAAAACCGCCTACGAACTCGCAGTGGACACAAACAACAGGTGGTCGTGGTAGGGCAGATACTATGAGAGAAAGCATGAGAAAAATGGTTATCTGGGAGAACCTATTGATGTTGTTGAGATGGGTGAAGGATTAGTTACTCTTGACCATACTCGTGCAGCAGTTGCATTGGAGTTAGGTATTGACTCAATTCCTGTTAGAGTGCATGGAATAGATGAGTCATTACCATCGAGTATGACTGGTAGGTTCGGTGATTCAATCATTTGGGGAGAGACGGTTGCCTATAGATCAGGGAATCAAAATCCTAAATTACCTCCATTGGGTACTACAACACCCCTAGTCTTCCAAAGCCGAAAAAATGATTCAAGGAGTAAGTTATGAATAATTATCAAGAGTTGTTACCTACTGGATATCAATGGGTAAAAAGCAGAGTATTTTTGGTTATGAACCATTTCTCACAGCTTCAACCATGGTATCTGCTTTCAGAAGAAAAAAATTTTTGGGTACATAAAAAAATTGGAAAAACTGATAAAAAAATATTAGTTTTTGCCCAGAGACAAGATTATGATTCTTTGGCGGGAATAAATTTTGATGAAAATTTAAATGAGTTTAATGAAATATATTTAATTCAGGGTTGGGCTCCTGAAGGATTTGAAATTATAGAAACGTACAAAACATTTTGGGAATGGTTTAAATCAGTAATTGATGATATACAAGAGTGGGTTGAATTAGAATAGGAATACATAAAACATTAGCCGTTTAAGAAGCTGTAGCCCGCATGAAACTTCCGGTCCTGATGTAGGGTGTGGGTGGTACGTACGCACGCGGATTCTGCTTTTCAGACGACCTCAATACCTTCGTTTGAGATCGTCTGAAAGAGGACGAAAAGTCTATTGGAACGCGCATCAGCCATTCCCGGTTGCAGAGCCAGTGTTACGACCAAGAGGCGGGGCTGTACTATAACTGATACGGTATTATGAGCCTGATTATGGTAAGTTTATGAATCAGGATCCGATTGGGTTATTGGGTGGTGATAACCTGTATCAGGTTGCACCGAATTCTCAGAATCTATTGCAGGAGGTCAAGCAGATAGAATAGCTAAGGATATATTAAAAATGCCTGGCGAAACAACTAAAATTACTTATCAAGTAAAATTAGAAAAAAATAGATTAATACAATACTATGACATTGTATTTAAAAGGGATTTAAGAATGAAAAAGCATAGAACATTATAAAAAATTTGGGCGATGATGGAAAGATGGATTTGCTTGATGATTTTTAGTGGTAATCCGTCTGTAGAATTTTTTTGAATTATTTGGAAGGAGAGCTGTTTTCTATAAATGTAGATGAATTTGTAAAAGTTGAAATATTAAAATTTTTATCTAGATTTCGACATGATAATAGAGAAACAAAAGATAAAATAGTAAAAACTAATAGTAGAAAGCTACCCGGATAATGAAGAGATGACCTTGTCTATTGCGGCACAGAAGTTAATGTTTTTGATTTAGGAAAAAGATGATTTCAGACAAATATCTGATTTATTGTTAGATAAAGAATATCAAAAATATGGATATGATTGACTTAACATCATCATTAATTAGATTATTGTGTACAAAAAAATAGAGGTGGTGGTTCTGATGAGTATTTTCAGGAACTAGAAAAATAGATTCTTATAGAGAAGATATAAAAATATGGAAAAAAATTAACAAAAAAATTATCAAGA
>BNJS01002430.1_pt1 | contig 27830 bp, 48 predicted proteins | sample 8540461 | NCBI WGS metagenome assembly BNJS01 (sample SAMD00202454, study PRJDB9452) | human saliva metagenome | isolation source: human saliva | place: Japan | reverse complement strand
GCGACCACCCCCGTCCCACCGTTAAAAAAATAAAAAAATAAAATAATAAATTATTATTTTTTTGCAAGGGGACCAAAACTTAATTGTGCTTTTCAGCCGCTGGCTGGCGGCGCCAGACCATATTGTCTTTATTGTTCTTAGTAACAGTAAAGCCATTACGTGCCAACCATTTTTTCAGGCGCTTGTTAAAGATTGACTGCACAATGATCACGTTATAATTTTCTTTTAAGTAATCAATGTAGCGCGCCCACGCTCCATTGTGCGGCACGGTGTTCTGGACCGCAAGCAACACATAGGTGTCAGGTTTCAATAGCTTATATTTCCCTACTAGGGTTTCAAAATTTAATTCTTTATAAGTTGCTAAGGCGTATAAAGCGTCATCAACTTCATCAAGCGTAACCGTAACGCCAAATAATTTCTGCAATGCTTGGCGGAGTATTTCAACCTTTTCAGGCGTAACAGTAGTCATTACTTATTTCTCAACGTGTAAAGCCACGTTTTATTTCGCTTATTACTTGCGAATTTCAAACGGTGAGTTATAACTTTATAACCATCAACGCGTAAGGCGCGCACTGCTCCTCTATAGTCAATTGCTACACGCGACAGCTCCCAGTTTGTTGCGCCGCCAGGGCGCTTAATCAGCGCTAACACTCTATCAGCCTGCTTATCAGTATAAATATCAAACATATCGCAATTGTCATGTGCGTAAATTAAACTGCGCCAAACAGTCTTGGCACTATGTGATTTGCTTGGATTATAGCTCGGTGATTTATCAATTATGCCATATTTAACCGCACGCAAAAACACGCCACCGAGTGCGCTATAATTTGTTGTAGCGTAACCATCTTGAGTCAATACTGCGATCAATGTGTCAGCAGTAATATATTGATTATTTAACGCCACCTGCCGCAAAACACGCTCAGCGGCTGCAATCATTTTTTCATTCATGACTGCCATTAGCCTCTATTGCCTCCTATAACAACATCGCTATTATTTTCAAGGTATTTTAGAAATTCAACGTTGCCTGTGTGCAAATACGCATCTACAACTTCTCGGTTATGCTGCGTATCTTTATAGCGCTTGCCGTTTATATAAAAAATCATTTCAACTCGACCGTCTACAGTTTCCGTAACCTTGCCGGCTATTCGGACCGGTTTCTTTGGTTTGGTTTGTGGTCGTTTAATATCTTGTATAAGCATAATTAAAACCTTTATTTTTTAGGCTGTGATAGCCTCTCCTCGGTTAGTAATCTTAGTATAATTCCATCGATTTTATCGATTTCAGTGCGCAACTCGCCAATCATGTTGCCGGCGGCAATTCTTCTCTCAATTATAGCTAGTAGCTGGCTACGCTGATCAAAAAGTTGTTTTATAATTTCCTCTGTGTTAATCATAAGCTCTACCTATCAACTAATCCGTCATCTTTAATTTGCAGTCGGCGCTTTTCTAGGTTGTACCAATCAGCTAACCGCTTCAGTAATGCTTTAATCTTTGTCATTCTTGCCGCCTTTCGTATCGTCAACTGCTTTATATAATATTGCCGCTATCAGCATTAGTAAACACAATTGCATAAACAATAACCAACTCATGACCAAGCCCTGCCTGTCAAAATTACTTGTATGCCGCGGTCATTGATTGATTTAGGTACTTCACAAACAAATTCAACCTCAGCATCATACCACAAATCAATGTCCTCAGGTCTGGCATTATCAACACATACGTCAATAGCGCCTTTTTCATCATAAGCCGCAACCATATGCCCATCAACTACGCCGTCCTCTAGCTTTACTATGTATAAATTAGCCATTATTAGTATCGCCTTTAGTTTCAGCTTCGTCAGTTTCTAAAAAGCTATCAATAATTTCATCAGCTTCAGAGTTTTCACCATCTTGTTTAGGTTCTGGCTTTTCTGCAACTTCTGGCGCTTCAGTGTTAGCCTGATTAAGCACATCAGCAACCTGTCGTTCAGCACGGCGATAGATATTAGCAACCTTGAGCAGCTTCTCATAATCGTCATCATGTAATGATACTAAGTAGTCAAGTACTTCATTATAGCCAAGGCCGGTTGGCTCCGTGGCAAGACTAGCTGCAATGCTACTAGTTGGTTGTACATTTTCTATACTATTTTTGAAAAATGATAAACTCATATTTTGTCAACTCCTTTTATTATTTACATGTATAATCTCGGTTATCGCCATAAGCAGTGCCGTTGTAATGCCATGTGCAATTGTTGGTGGTGGCATAGCTTGCTAACTGTGCCGCACGGTGCGTGTTTATTGCGTAAACTATTGCAACCAGCGCAACTATTAAGCTGATTATGGTTACTAGCCTGTTATTTTGCTGTGTTTGTTTTTTGGTTCTATTCATAGTATTGCCCCTTTTGTTATTTACATATTCATTGTAGCAAAACTACCCACCGACTGTCAATAGTTTTTATAAATAAAAAGTTAGCTATTTTTTTGATCTGTTGTAGCTTCTAATTTATTCATAACAATCGGCAATTATCCCATTGAAGCAAGTAGGTAATTCTCGTAATCTATGCAAGATGTAAGCGCTTATGTATAATTAAATTGGTTATACTTGCATTAATAAAAAGTAGTAGGTAAAAACTAGTGGGACACTATGAAAGCGAATAAGATTGCAGCATATTTTTATTAAACTCTCCAATGCAAAAGAGGAGAATGATTTAACTAACTTAAAATTACAAAAAAATTCTTTTACTTTGCACAAGGGGTATGGCTTGGTAAAAAAATAAAGGAAAAAAATGAATTATTTAGTGACGAGATTGAAGCCTGGAAGCTTGGTCCCGTCATTCGCGAAGTTTATAGCGAGTATGCTGTGTGTGGAGCAAGCCCCATCACCGAATTAGATATTCCAGAAGCGATCGCAGGCGATGATCTAAGTAGCGAAATAAAAGATTTTCTTAATAAAAATATGGGATGAGTATGGAAAGTTTTCAGCGTCCTACCTCGTTAGTTTGACCCATCAACAGACACCGTGGATTAAAAAAACTATAAAGAGGATCAAAAAGCTAATAATCTCAAAATCCGACCTAGCGAGCTTCTTTGTAAAAATAGTTTTTTTATGTCGAAAAAGAAAAAGAAAAAAAGAAACTCAGTCTATAATTTACGGCTAGTGTATATGAATATTCAGTATAATATTCACCGATTCCATGAAAGTACGCAACTAGCCATTCAAGGCACGCGTCATCATCAGGAAAAATCCGCCTGTAATTGTTTTACAGTATATTTCATAAGTCTAGACAGCTTATCGAACTGTATTATATAATTAAACATTATATTTTGCAAGTGATTTATGGACACCACAAACAATCTGACGTATAATAAGAGATACGACAGAAGCGTAAGACCCCTACCCAAGGGGTCTTTACCTTTATGGGAATATTATTGGTACCCGGGGTGGGATTCGAACCCACGTCATCGCCTTCGACAGAAGCGTACTCTATCCACTGAGTTACCCGAGCTTATTTACATAAAAAAACGCGGCGATGTTAATGGACTTATCCATTTCGCCGCGCCGTACGCGTAAGTTTACCGGATTTCGAAATAGGTTATTAATACTATTATAGCATAAGTTATTTATCAGTCACTTGCTTCAATGGGATAATTGCCTAACAATCTCATAATCACCGTCATCAAGCGTGATTTTTTTATCCGGTGGCCGTCTGCAACCTTAAGAATTTCTGTTATAAGGTTAAGAGCCAACTCTAGTTTAACTTCCCTGGGGCTAAACCCCATAAAATATCTATTGGTTCCATATAATTCTCCTTTACTTTAAGTTATTTAATTAAACTCAACCACATAACTGGTTGGCTACACAAAAATAGTAAAAATGATTAGTTAACAGGTAGAAATTGATATTACTTAAAGTTACGTTGTGTAGCCAGTTGGCAGCACCAAATTATAGTTATTTTTTTCCGGTAAACTTATAAAAACAAGGTGCGTTGGTGCTACCAGTTAGACAGACAATACACGTTGTACTGCAGGTGACATTTTCTGACTCGCAACGTTCCACAATTATTTTTTGATATCCAGGGTGGGCTGAATATGACCATATAAATAAGGAGCTGTGCATATTATCTGTCCAGTTATGTGGTTGAGTTGTTAATGTACTTAAGGCAGAGCAGTTTAACGACGTACTCAGGTCACGTTATTTATGAAATGCTGATAGCTTCGTTACGTTCGTCTTGTGCTTTAGCTAATGCAACCATATCGTCAAAAGTTTCTTCTTTTTCAAAAAAGAAATCATTGCATTTTGGTGAGGTGATATCTTTAACTGTGAAATATTGACGGCTCAGCTTTACTGTAAAAGCTGGCATATACGTTTGTTGGCCGACTCGGCATTCTTTAACTTGCCAATCTTTAAGCCAAACGCCTTTATTTTCACCTACTAGCAAAACATAATACTCGCCGCATTCACCAAGCTGAATAATGTTGTTAGTTACGATAGTTACGTTATCGTCATCTTTGTAACGCTTAAATGTAAAGTACTTGTTTGATTTCTTGCAAATACTGTCGTTAAAGTAGTTGTCATTGAATTTACTCATAGCTTTTATGCCTTTCTATGAATTAACTTTTGTTATGTTATTATTGTAGCAAGCTACCCACCGACTGTCAATAGTTTTTTATGACTTTTTTGGAGATTTTTACGGCCTGTGGAAAACCATTTTCGACAAGTGTAGAATATGGTTTTGGACCTATTAGCTATCGAGCAATTTTTCAATTTGGCGATCAATCCAAAATATTATCAGCATAAACAGGATCGCTGGCAAATAATCTTTATCCATAATATCCATTGCCACGGTGATAATTGACGCGGCATAGATAAACATCAGCGCTAAAAGCTGCATTAAAAACCAAATACTTCTCATATTTCGACCTCTTCAGTTTCTTTTTTAGGCACAATTAGCTGTGCGGTTTCTTGCCATTTAGTACGCTTACCGCATTTTTTGCACTCAACGGGACCGCGGCGGACCAGTTTAAGCTTTACCAGATTTAAGCTAGCAGTTGGCACAAATGCGTTGCATTTTTCATTGCCGCACTTAAACACAAATATAGCGTTACTTGGCATTTTTCGCCTCCTGCATTTCCACCAAATAATCATAAAGCTTGCCTAAGTCTGTAATATTCCAGCGCTTAGCGTGTTTTTCATCTGTAATAACACAAGCGGCTTTATTTTTGCCGGCGTGCGGCGCGTCCCACAACCACCAAGCAATAGTGCTATCTGTATCATCAAATTCAGCCTCTAGCGTCATAACAAGGCTTGTGATTAGCCGCGTTGTGTAAAAGCCGGTGCTGTCTACCATGATATCAGCTAGTTTTTTGGTGGTTTCGCGGTCTTGACGTGCTTGGCGCTGAATATCCTCTATAATTTCGATAAATGTTTGGCGTTTCATTATTTAGCCCCCTTTACGTTAAATTTGTAATAATCCTGCGGCTTCATGCCGTTTTGAATCGCCTTAGCAAAATATTTTTGTGACATTCTTTTACGTTCAGCTAGCTCTAAAAGACATACAAAACCAGCCATGCTGCATTTGTCAATATAGTTAGCGCATTGCCGCACCCAGTAGCGCTCATACTTTTCATTAAAATTAAACTGTTTGATTTTATCGCTGATATAGCTAGCCGTATGCTTAGCCACCTCTTTAACTTTTTCAACAAACTTGTAAGTGCCATCTTTAACCATCTTGCAAACGACCGCAAAATAATGATTTGGATTAGCTTTAGTTTTAGCTGTGGCAATCATACGTTGCCACTCGTCAGCTCTGCCCATTTTTTCAAGCTTTATCTGTACACTTCTAAAAAATGGCAAATATTTCTTGTTTTCGATTAGTTCAGCGGCTTCAGATCCAATGCGTGCTAGCATTGTTTTCTGGCGCCGTTCCGTAACTGTTATATTCACTAGACCCTCCAATTTCGTATTTTAACCTTATGTTTATATAATACCGAGCTTAAATTATAAATGCAAGTCTGACTTTTAATAATTTGCATAAAGCCTGTGGATAACTCAAAAATTCAGGTCTGCTTTTATATACTATATAAAAAAACTTCTTTTAGAAGTTAATTTATATACTATATAAAAAAATACCTCTGTTATTCATCGATTTTTAGGCAACAAAAAACCGGCGCCAATTGGAGTAAACGCCGGCTCTTTGCACAAAAGTGGCGGTAACAGAGTTGACCCTTATTACCACCTTTATTATACCATGACGCGCTGACCGCTTGCAATACCTTGAGTGGATTTCTTAAAGCGATTTGCCCCATAGTAGGCAAATGCCGCCGCTTCGGTTGGATCGCTTTGAATTTCTGAGTTCATTGTGGCATAGCCAAACATGCCGTCACGGCCGATATCGCGGCGTTTTACCGTTCGTATGCTTATGTTTAGGATTGGCTGATTAAAATGTGTTAGCGTGCCTTGCTTAATAGCCGCGTCAAATGCTGCATATGCTGCGCCAGCTTCGCGCACGTTTGGTGTTAATATTCGTTTAGATATTCGTTTATCCATGCGCGTCAGTTCCTCAACTAACAACTGCGTGCCAGCCGCGCCGTCAATGATTATTTTAGCCGCATTGCGCCACCTAGCAAATAGCCACGTGCTAAGCCAGCTTATACCAGCGCTCAGCGGCTTGCGTTCAATCACTTCAACATGCGTTTTGCCATCAGGCATTGATACGCCAACCGCTAGCGTCACGTTGCTGCGGTCAGGTGCAAATTTAACTGAATAAACTAGACTAGGATTTTCAGGCAAGTCAACTTTATCAACTGCAAGCTTCTGCCAGTCCTCCTCGTCAATAGCACGCATATTTTTAGTACCGGCATACCAACACAAACGCATTTGTTAAAGCTGTCGTCAGCCATTTGTTTAGCTTCTGTTTCAACGCGGCGGAGCTGCAGGAAGTAGCCAAGGCTAGGGTTAGTATAGTACCAAGCGTCTTTATCGGTTTTATCGACTAAATTCTCGACTGACCACTCTTGAATACAGTAGTCAGGCGCTTTACCATCTAATGCTGCATCACGGATACGCAACCAAACAGTAGCAGTGGATCCAGATGTTGGCGGCGTACCAGCACGGATTGTCTGGCTATTCTGGTTACGACCTGCTGCAATTGTAGGCAATAACGCCTCCTGTTGTGCATCCGTTTCCTCTTGACATTCGTCAAGTAGCAGGGTATCGCTAGTATTACCAAGTCCACCGGTTCGGGTTCGAGTTCTGAATACGCACCGCCCGCCATCCATTAGCTCTATATAATCAAGCGTGCGCGGTTTGCTGTCAAATTCAGGCGTTAATAAGTCAGTGATTTCTTTTTTGGCATTATAAAAGAAATTTTGCACACGGCGCTTAACTTCAGTCACAGTCTTATCAGCGTGCGCTGTATAAATTAGCGCCTCGTTAAGAAAAATCATACCGCCGACAATCCTAGCGATAAATAGCTCAGTTTTGCCGTTTTGGCGCGGCACGCTAAGCCCTGCGTCAGGATTTGCCCAAATCCATTTTCCCTCATCATCTTCAATAACCGCCATCCAGCGATAGAGGACCGTTTTTTGCCACGGCAATAAATGTAGGTCATATTTTTCAAGCAAGTCAATGGTTTTAACCGCTAGCCAGACGTCGCCGTTATTATAATGATCAATGCGTGGTTTTTGGTTTCCTAGGCGTTTCTTCGCCATTTTTAAGACTTCTCCATATCATCAATTGTAATACGTGCCTTAAAGCTTGTAGTGCGTGCGCCATTACCACGTTTACGCTTCTGATCCACTTCACCCACTAATTTTGCCAACTCAGTGTTTTTACGAGGACCATTTTTACGTTCAAGCGCTTTAATCTGATCAGTAACGTCAATCAATTGCCGCGATAAGCTAGCCATATCACGCGTTGCAACGCCTTTTTCAAGCTCAGCAGCGATATTATCACGTAATGCTTGCAACACGCCCAGCTGATCATTTTTGGCGGCTAATTCAGCAATGCTTGGACCGGTCTTCTTAGTTTTGTCACGCTGGAGGCTGGCTTGTTGCAACTTCTCAATTCGGTGCGGTGATTTGATAATGTCGTGCCAACGACTCAGTGCCGCGTAAGCTTCAGTACTAAGCACATCAATACCGCTACTGCTCAAAATTCTAATGGTGCTTGGTGGTAAATCCTTGAAATAATTAAGCCACCCCTCATAATCCTTATTTTTTTGGTAATTTAATTTTGAAATTGCGCTCGTTCCATTTTTGCACAATTCTAAAAAAATTCGTCATGTGATAACTCCAAAAACCATTGCTTAGCGCGTGCTTCTGTAAACGTTGGTGCTTTAGGCTTCGCGGCGACTTTACGTTTAGTTGTTGCTGTTTGCCGTTTTTTGGGCGTTTTTGGCGCGGTTTCGGCGTTTTTGGTATCAACACCCGTTTTTGGTGTTTTTGTTGCTGTGGTGGCTTCTGGCGTGGTTTTTAGCTGTCATCACTTGACCCCATTCCAATAAACATTTTCGAAATTATAAGTCGCATTGGCTCTGGTTCGATAATCAAGGTTGCTACGCGTATTGATAGCTTTAATTAACTTAAACCGCTTGTCGCTGATTTTGTAACTGCTAAAGTAAACCGGCACTGATTGGCTGATCGCCCAATCATAAAACGCTTGGCTATCAAAACCGCCCTCCTTGTATTCATTCGTATTTTCGTATGGCGGATCACAGTAAAACACAGGTTTGCCCCCCTAGAAAAAAATATCGCGGTAATCGCTATTAGTTATCACTAGCTCTTTAAGCGGTAACTTGCGCAACTGTTCTAATCGTTCAATACGTGTCATGTGTTCAAGCTGATTATATACAGGCAATTGGCGGCTTAGCACTACTCTGCGCTTATAAGAGGTATCGTATTTGTTAAAGTCCAAAAATAGCTGTATTTTACGACTTAAGCCGTCCTTTTCTGAAAAATGCCCATTTATGTAATTCTCGAGCCATTTGATATTATCAGTGCCGTCTTGCACAGTTTCGTGGTACTTCTGCTTAAATTCTTCGATTTTATCGCCGTAAAGATATGACCGCTGATTATTTCCAAATGTCCAGCAACACTGCAAAAACCCAGCATACCAGTCGTCTTTAGCTATTTTTTGCGAAAAAATCGCACGAGGCACAAAAATAGTTGGTATTTCGCCCCCATTTTGAATATGTCTCAAAAGTTCAACAATTGCCGTATTTAATTCATTGTAGTGCGTTTTAATGTGAGGATATCGTTGTAATACGTAAAATGATACGCTACCACCGCCACCAAACAGGTCATAGAAATCAGTAGCGCCTTTATGCCTGCTTAAAATCAGCGGTATGATTTTATCAACCAGCTTTTGTTTACTGCCCATGTAAGGCATGCTTAAATGTCTTGCCACTTTTATAAGCCTCCTCTTAAATATCGATTAAGCAACCGCAATTTGGACATTCAATGCTATCTTTATCAGCGGCTGTATCCTTGGCCTTTGGCTCTTTAGGTTCAGCAATATCACCAAAATCAAATGTGTCAATGCCCCAATCTTTAAGCTCGTCAACGTTCCACATATCTTTTAGAATTGACTCGTCCCATTTTCCGCTATGGTGATTATCAAGCGCCATAAAGCGCCGTTTCTGTTTATCTGTTAAACCAATAGCCTGTTTAACCAAAATATCAGCATAGCCAAGGTCTTTTTGCACATACCAACGCTGCGTGCCTGCCAAAATATTAAAATCTTCATCTACTATGATTTCCCTAAGCTGTTTCATTTCCGGAAAATCTTTTATAGATTTTTTTAGGTCGTCGTATTCTTTACGGTTAATGGTTCGCGGATTATCTTCACGCGGTTTACATTTATCGATATTGACAGTTAGAATATTGACTTTGAATTCTGGTTTTGACATCTGTTGGCGTTCCTTTCTTAACCGAGTTAGTTCTCGTATCGCTTAGCTTTATTATATCACCATAAGCGGTAATCCTCAAGTTAGAGAAGATTATTATTACGCCGCCTAATTAAATCTCTAACTTTTCCACAGGCCGTAAAAATCTCCAAAAAAGTCATAAAAAAGTGTTGACATTCGGTGGGTAGCTTGCTACAATAATAACATAACAAAAGTTAATTCATAGAAAGGCATAAAAGCTATGAAAAATCCACTACCAAATCTATCAACTAAAAAACTACTAAGCATTTTACATACTGAGCTAAGCGGCATGGAATTCGTTGGCGGCGCTTTTAAGGACGTTAACGAGCTAGTGCTTGCAACACACGACGAGCTTGACCGCCGATTTGCTGAGCGTGGTGAATACGTTCGCTTATCAAACAAAACTAAGGGCTTGTGTGGACCAGCCTATGTTTGCGCTAAAGTCCTTGACAACATCGCCATTAGCACCTACTACGAGTACGACGCCGTTAAAGCCAAAAGCTACCGCCGCGTAAAGTAGTAGGACCAAATAGAAATCACCGCCTGCTGCGAGGGGCGGTGATTTTTTTAATTGCCACAGGTTAAGCTTGTGGCTTTGGCTGATCGTTGTTATCAGTCTTAAAGAAGCGATAGACTGCAAATAGCGCCACGTTTACGCCAGCAACTGCCGCGCCGGCAAGCATACTAAGCAAGCCCTCCCAACCAATGTCAGTCTTAAAGCCGCCCTGCGCAAGTAGTGAAGCTATAAAGCCACTGGCAAATGCAAATGCGCCCGCCTTCATAATGCTGTTTATGTCTTTAGAATTTAATCCCATTTTCAATTTCTCCTATTTAATTTAATGTTTATGGTAGCCTTAGTACTTGGCCTGGATATATTAGATTAGCGTCAGGTATGCCGTTAATGGCTTGTAGCGTTTGCCAATCCGTGCCATTTTGAGCTGCAATGCCGCTTAGGGTATCGCCGCGCTGCACTGTATAGGTTCGTTGGCTTGGTTGTGCTGTGCCGCCACGTACGCGGATCTGTTGACCTGGATAAATCAAGTTGGCATTTTGTAAACCGTTATCAGCAGCAAGCTGTTGCCACGTTGTGCCAAATAGCTGCGCAATGCCGCTTAGGGTGTCACCAGATTGAACGGTGTACACCTCGTCATCAGCTGGTGCTGGGCTTGGTTGTGGTGCCGGTTGTGGAGCGGGTGCAGGTGTGCTATCGCTAGCGCCAGCATAAGCGCGCCAAGTGTTTGCATCGCCGTAAAATTCATTACAGTCAAGGTTGCCTGCCCAACCATCAAGCCTGCCCGAGCTTGTCCATTGCCACATTGCGTAAAATTTCCACCATTTAACTGCAGGCTCTGGACCAGCATTTGACATGTCATAGTTGTAATCAGCTACGTTATCGCGGTATCGCGCAATCCATAAACCATAATCAGCGTCAGCAACACTTGACCAATCGTGGCTTAATACTACGCTCTCTGACATGTAAATTAGCGCCTTTTTGCCTGTTTTTTCCTTAAACAAATCAAGCCAGCGTTTAGCCCAAGCAACATCATGTGTTGCGTCCTCCCAGTCTAAAATAAATAGCGTGCCAGGTGTTTCCAAAGTAACCCCTAATGTTGTTTATGAAGAAATCAACCTCAGCCTCAGCGCTGTTTGCGCTGTTGCGTGCGAAATGATAAACGCCTACTAACTTGCCGGCAGCAATTGCTTGCTGGTAAAACGTATCGCAAGCGCTGTCAACAAATCCAACGCCTTCTGTAGCTTTTGCAATCACAAAATCAGCGTTAATAGCGCCAGCGTTTAAGCCTGCTTGCCAGTTGCTTATGTCTATGCCTTTTAGTGCCATTTGACCCCCTAAATAGTAAAATTTATAACTACTGTTATTATATCATAAAGCTAATGTAAATAATTTACTTTTGCGCTACCAGTTGTTGCTGAGCGGCGTTAAATTTTCAGATTTATCAAGCTCGTTATAATCATCACGCATTTTATTCGATTTTTTACGATTACAACGCATATGCGACAATTGCACGTTTTCAATTGAATACGGCGCGCCGCCACGGCTAATTGGCACAATGTGATCAGCTTCAACTGCTAGTGGGTTCATTTTTCCAGTGGCCGGATCGGTCTTTGGTAGGGTTACGTCAATAAAACGACCGCAAATAGCGCATACAGGGTCTTTTGAGGCAATAGCACGCCTGCGCACTTCACGCCACGTTTTCAAATCAAAAGCGTCGCCATTTGGTAGCACTCTGCCAGTTTTCTTTGGTTTTTCCATTTTAGCCCTCCTAGCCTATTTGATTTATCGTAAAATTAGCCTTGCCACTATAAGTGATAGCTATAGTATCAACCGCCGCGGCCGTATCGTAATTACTATTGCTAATAAACAAATACTCAAAATTGCCATCACTGCGCTTTACAGGCTCAACGTATGCGTAAGTCCTTAATTGGTTTGGTTTGCCAGGCTTGACAATAACGCCGATAGGCATAGTAGTGTCTTTATTTTCTGGAGTCATCAGCACGCGCCAACAATGCGTGCGGGTGTCTGGCGGTATTACGATATCCACCACGTAACGTTTAAGGTTCAGCGCATCGCCACCAAAAAACTGCAACTGTTTAATCTCCTCAAGCTTCTGTTTAGCTTGTGATAGTAGCATATCAAGTACGTTTTTTGTTCTCATTTTAATTTAGCTCCTGTAAATAAAAATCAACATCTGCATTTGCCATTATACCAATCTTCAGCCGTAAAGCCGTGCCTGTTGGGGCTACTATGTGGATCAGGTATTCGTTTTGGTTTTGGACCGTTGGGCTAACTGGCGCAATGCTATAAGCAGTGTCGGCGTTAGCACTATTTGTAGCACTGTTCCAGTTTGAAAATCTAACGCCGTTTAAGTACCTTAAATCAGGTACGACATCAGCCAATAATATGTTTTTGGCGGGCATATTCTTAGGCACGACCACAAGCTTAATGGCTTTATATGAGGTGCCTTGCGCCTGATATGGCACTACAACGCTAAACTGCAAGTCATAACTGCCAGGCTTTTCAAAATACTTAGCTTTGATCTGATTAGTGCCGACAAACTGCGTAGTTTTAAGCTCGTCAATATCAAGCATTATCTGGCGTAATATTCGCACCAAATCATCAAATGCCCGCATTACCATGTCCCCCTAATAGTGCTTGAAGTTGTTCCTTTATCGCTGCTGCGCACTGTAAAATGATAGGCTAGCTCAATATCGCTAACGGTTGCCGCGACTGTCATGCTAGTATGATATTTATAAAGCTTGTAGAGTCGTATTGTGGCATAAATAGCTCACCAAGTATGCCACTACAGAAGACTGATCCAACCACCGCATTAGCGCCGTTAAATATGTCCATTTTTACGCCATAGCCGCGATTATTCGCGAAATATTCGCTTTTGCCATGATAGCCGTTAGTCTTGACTTCAAGCTCTAAGACTGGTACTACTACCGCGGGTTTGTTATGCTTCGGCGCAAAAGTCTGATCGCAAATTAAGGTGTGCTCATTATACAGGTTGCCTGTATTTGGGAGTGGTATGTGCGATATCTGCCGCACGGTTGGTTGTTAGTGGTGCTGAAATAAACAATGTCGCCGTGTTCATCACGCAAGCCGCTACGCACTAAATACGCCAGCATGCCGCTGTTCTGGCTGGTTAGTTGCGGCGTTTTCAGCTCATCGAGTTCACGCCGCATAGCTGCAACCTGCTCTTCAATGCTATCATTGGCGATATTTAGCCGCATTAAACCGCCTCTTGCTTGCTGATAATATCATTGATATCAATGTCGTCAAATGTTAATTCAACCGACTCCCAACCATTATTATCAACGCCAACGCTTATACTCTCAATTCTGTAATAGCCATCAATGTGCTGCAACGATTTATTGCCATTCAATTTTATGTAGATAGTATCACCCACGCCGACATCACTCAAATCAAGCGCGCCGTTTTCAACAGTAATGCTTGGTAGTTCTATGGGGTCTTTGCTGTAATGTAGCACCGCGGTGGCGTTCTGTGTTAATGTGCTTATCTCGGTAACGCTATTGTACGAGGCTATCATTTCACGCCTATAAATTGCCTGCTGGCTTGTAGCGTCTTCAACCTTGGTTTGGACCGCATCCTCACCGTTGCCGCTGCCAATACCATAAACAACATTAGCCACGTTTTCAACGCTTCTGTCAAACGAAAAGCTGGCGATATCGCCGGGATACTCTAGGCGCATATCAGGGCGGTAATAACCTTGAGCTTCATATGTATTAAATAGCTTGTCAGGTGTTATTTCAAAATCACAACCCTTGCTGACCTGCGACAATTGTTGCAAAAATGACTTAACTTCTTTGCGTTCCTGGTTCCTATCGCGGCGCACGGTTGCGCCCGTATGCCTGCCGCGGCGCACGCCATAGTCACCGCCAGCCATTTTATTGCAAGTATCGATTACGCCCCACATAATGTCCTGCTGCGGTTTGCCGCTGTAATTCATGGTTACGTAACGTTTCTTGTAGTAATTCAGATAGCCGCTAGCATTAACTGACATCTTCACGGCGCTACTTGATCCCTTGTAGCCAAACTTTATAATGTTAGTGCCGATAATATACCTGCCGTTACGTTTTACGCGGATATCATTACGGCCGACCTCCATAAAGCTTTTAGGATTATCACCAAATCCCATAGCTTTTATGTATTCCTCGTACCGTGTCAAGTCAACATCAAATGATAGCATATCTGCATCATTGCGTGTTTTGGACCAGCGCATATTTTCGCATAGGTGGAAAATATCGCCCATCGGCTTGTTATCTTTGGACCAAACTTCAACCTCATATTTTGCCATAATTAAATGCCCATAAATCCACTGCTAAATTTAACTGTTGCACGCCCCGTGTCGCTGGTCACGGCGCTAGTTAGTGCTAGGTTATTATCACCGCTTGCTATCTTAATAAACGTGCTACCATCAGCCTTAAGGTAGTAAATGTCAGTGCCGCTTGGTTCTGTGCCGTTTTGGGTAGCCTCATCATAAGCGGCTTTGTCAACCTGCACTATGGTTTTCAGGTGAGTATTTACAATCACCACATCATTTACGGTTAAGTCTGCTAATATCTGCATAAATTGGTTAGTAGTTTGATTTATGACCTTTGGCTGATGAATAGGACCAAATATAGTAACTACAGGATCAATAGTGCTTGTGCCTGTGTTCTTTACGGCAGTGTACTGCGATCCACCACCTGCAATAATCAGCGGAAATGTAACAGGAAATCTAAAACCGCCCTCGGGCTTGCCAATTCTTAGTGTTGCCATAATACCGCTACCGCCGCCATAATCGTACCAGAGAGGGTCATCAGCTTTAAGGTTCAGCTTGTACTGCGACTTTTGCCTAAGTGCGCCAATGCTACTCACTACGCCAAGCACAACCACGTTAGTTGTGTAGGTGTTGCCTGCGTCGGTTACGTAACGCAACAGTAGCCGTTTTTCAGCAAGCAGGGCAAACAGTTCGCGCCGCTTCTGTTCAACCACCGCAATATCTTGATCAGCAATAACGCCAATGATTGATAAATACCGCGCCTCAAATTCTGCTCACCTGTCCAGCCGCCGTTCATGCCAATATTCGTACCTTGACTAGTGCGGATTTCTGGCAAGCCTGAAAACCCCTCTAAATCAGGGTTTACGTGCATACTATTTTCACGACCGCCGTTTAGGTTTATCTCTGTATTTTTTCCCTTAAGCCATATTTGCATAATTCCCCCTAACTCTGGCTAACCGCATAAGCAATATCACTTGACACCTGTTTGCTTGTTAAGCTATCAGGCACGTTATTCGTAATATTCATAACAACGTTTGTCGGCGTTTGATAATTTCCAGCACTAGCGCTTTGGCTTGTAGTAATATTGCTATTAAGATTAGCACTCATTGACGGATCAAAACCAGCCATAGCGTTCATAGCTTCGTTAGACATGTCATTAACTGCTTGTGTAACCATATCTTTATTTTTAGTAATTCCCTCAGCCAAACCCATCACGTTCATTTTACCAATCCAAGCAAATTCCTTTGACGGCGAGTGAATTCCAAAAATATTCTTAATGCTATCAATGACGCTTTTACCAAAACTCTTAATTTTATCAGTAATCCAGCCGGTCACATTGCTAATACCTTGCCACAATCCCTTTATAAGGTTGGTACCAATACTAACTAAACTGCTAGGGCTTAATACGCCAGCAACCGCGCCAATCACCTTGCCAGCTGCGCTAATCACGCTGCCAATCATTGAGGCAATTCCGCTGATTAACCCAGCTATAAACTGCACGCCAGTGCGCATTAGCCCCTGCAAAAATTCAGGGCGGGTAAGTGTAGCGATGATATTAGTGACAATTGTCGGTATTGCGTTTACTAAGGCGGTAATGATAACCGGTATAGCCTGTAAAAGTGCCATAAATAGGGTGATTGACCCCATGATGATTGCGGTTAGGCTGTCAGGGGCAGTTAAGGCGGTAACTAAGCTATTTACAATCTGTGGTATTGCTGGTATTAAAATGTTTATGATTTGCGGTAACGCCTGAATTAAGCCAACGGCAATTTGAATAACGCCTTGAATAAATTGTGGCAATGCTGCAACCAATACTTGAATTAAAGTCGGTAGCTGTTGCACGAGGGCGTTCATAATATTCACGGCGGCGCTAACAATAGCCGGCACAAGTGTTGGCAGTAGTTCGCCAACCATAGGCGCCAATTGTTGGACCAACTGAGATAATCCGTTAACGATTTCAGGCAATATTTTAACAACTTCAGGTGCGGCAATTTTAATAGTGCCAATTAAGCTTGTTATAAAGTTTTGCATACTGCCACCACCGCTTAAGAAATCCTGAAATGCTTTTTTGGTAGTGTTTAAGCTGCCAGACAGTGTTTCATTTTCCTTTGCATAGTTGCCGGCATACTTGGCTGTCTTTTCCAAAAACATCTGTGTTGCCAGGCTAACCTTTTCTTGCATCGACATTTGCTGCGTGGTTTTGCCAATGCCCTTTTCAAGCGCATAAGCATTTAACGCTGTGTCGTTCATCGCCACGCCAAGGTTGTCCATCATAGTAAAGTTGCCTTTAGCCATGCCTGCTACCGACTCAAGTGCAAAAGACGTATCAATACCCATGATACTTGCCACGTCAGTCGCACGCTGAATAGCCTCAGCGGACATTTTCATACTATCCTGCACGCTAACGCCAGCACCTTGATAAAGCGAGCCCATTTTGTTTGCGCCCGCTAAAAATTCGTTTTGGCTTAAGCCCATGTTTTTGTATGAGTTTTTGGCAATGTTCTGAATATTAGTAGCGTACTGACCAAACACCGCCTCACTACCGCCAAGCTGCTGTTCAAGCTCAGCGCGTGCATTAAGCATTTTACCAGTCAATGCGGCGATACCAGTCGCACCGGCTGCAATACCGGCAGAAATAGCCTTGCCGCCCGCTTTAGCAATACCGCCAAGCTTGCCTAATGCGTTTTGAAATGGACCACCGCCAGCGTTCACCTCATCGCTAAGCTGCTTAGTAGCCTGCGAGCCTGCGCCCTTCATACCTGCGGCAATTTTTCCTTGAATGCCGGTCATGTTTGGAGCTATTCGTATGTAAGCGGTTCCGATATCTGCCATGTGTTGTGTTGCGTTTCCTTTAGTTTAATTGACCAGTTTTGCCGCAACCGTTAGCGTATTATTTACTTAAATTATACCATAATTTAGTCAACGCGACCAGCGTCTTTTGACTTACGCAAAACCGTATTAGCTATATATGCTTGGTGCTTATTCGCGGTGTTTATGCTAACTTTTCCAATTGCACGGGTACCGCGGCGGATTGTGCCAACGCCCGCGCTAACTTCAACCTTTAACGGTTCAGTGCTGATGCTACCAATCATGCTTTGCGCACGCTGCGCCACCGCAACCGCACTTTGATTAACTAAATTGCTTGCCATCTCAGTCAGGATTGCGTTAGCAGCATTTGTGTCTAAACTAAAACTAACTTCTGCCATAATGCTTTTATTATATCAGTACTATAAGCAATAGCATAACCGTTACTATCTATCACTCCCCTACTCACGCTATGGCGCACATGTTTATAGGGGTCGCATCTCTCCCCTGCCCTGCCATTAGGGGGTGTTGCTACCCCTGTTATAGCCCATTTTTCAACCCCCCCGCAAAAATCAGCCGGGGAAGGGGTTTTGGCATCAAAAAAACCGCCCACAGAGTTACGCGTAATTAGGTGAGCGGCATAAAACAGTCAGCTATTCTAGTAAAAGTGAAGGACCAAAACTCACTAGCTGCTGTGAAATCATTTTAGCATTGCATAAATATTTTGTACATAATTTATTTGCGCGGTCGGCTTAAGAATTCGCGCATTTCGTCAACGTCCATAAGCACCGTGTCCTTGTTAATTGCGCGAGTCTTATCAACATTACGCATAAAATCAGGCATAAATGGCTTAGGCACATTGCGCGGTGGTTTCTTGGTCGCGTCCTGCGTATTTGCCAAGCTAAGATATCAAGCGCGTATGTGGCTTTGTTTAGCAATATCTCGTTCCAGCCCCACTGATTAGCCGGCTCTATTTTACAAAACGTGCGGCAATTTTGCGGCAGCTGAAATAGCAAACGGGCGGCGCGTGGGCGTGGTACTTGACTAATGTCTAGGTTATAGTATTGCTGGAAATCCGCCTCCAATTCATCAAAATATTGTTGGCGCACACGTGCCAGCGCTAGCCTTTTGGGTCAAATGCGGACACAACCATTTGGTAAATTTGAAGTAGCTTAGTAACCCTAAACCTGCCGTCTTTTTTCTTAAAATAGGCAGACATTTGCTCGTAACCATCAGCACCAACCAAGTACTTAAACAACGCCACAACGGCCGCTGATTGACCTTTATTTTCAATGCGATCAATAATTTCAAACGCTTCAACGTCATCAATTAAATCAGTATCAACTTTGAATTTATAGCCATCAAATTCAAACTCTTTGACTTGTGCCGGCATTGCTGACGGCGTGTTAGTTTGTGATTTTTCTGGTACTTGCGTCATTGGTGTCAACTCCTTTTAGTTCCTTTAACATAATCAATTATATCATAAAATACGCCCCATTTAGAGGCGCATTTTTAGGTGTGTAAAACGCTTACGCTGCCACCGCTATGTATTCAGTGTGCGTGTTGCCGTTCTTGTCTGGGTAGGCTACAAACTTAGCCGGATACGTGATAGCTTCGTTATCAACGTACTTAACCTCAGCGCTACGGTCAGTAATCTGCGCGTGTTCAACCACAATGCGCTTAATGCGACCGCCGGTCATGCCAACTTCAAACACAACCACCTGTTCATCAAGCGGTTTACTGTTTGCCTTAACGGTGATAGCTCCGCCTACGCCGACAGTAACGTTACTTGGACCGTAAATAGTTTTTAGTGTGTCAGCGTTGGTTTCAATTAGGTTAACCGTAAACGTTTCTGTAAATGACGTCAAACCGCTTAAAACGGTATCACCGCCCCAAGCCTTAACGGTTTCAGTATCGGTTTCAATACTGTTAACCAAACCATCTTCACTCACATAACCAAGTGACTTAAAAGCGCCGTCAAGCGCTGTTGTTGCGTCGGTTGGTACTGTAGTACCTTTTGGCGCTACGTAAACGCCACCGGTAACCTTAGGCTTACCAAAACTTACATTTGCTGCTGTATTTGCCATAGTATTATTTTCTCCTTTATTTTTATGGCAATCGGCACAACGCACGCCATTGCGTGGCTCTGCTTGCTTTTATTATAACATATTATCTTATAATTCTTTGTCGCGGTAAATTAGCCAAAAACCAATTGCCGCGCATAAATCGGTAGTGCTATTTGATAATCTGTAAAATATTTCTACGGCAGGGTGGAGCGGGGGTGTGCCTAGCGATAAAACGCTAAGTGCTATAGGCATTAGCTGCGCCAAGGCGTTTATAAGCATTATAGCAATCAGCGCGTTGCGCGTTGGTATTACTTCAGGCTCGAGCGGTGCTTGCAACAGGCTAAACTGCTTAAATAAAATGCGCGTAAAAATAACCAGAGTTGCTATTCTGGTTATTAGTAAAAAATGCGATTACCGCAATATTATTTTCCACTGCCTCCCCCATTTTGCGGCTGCTTGTGGCTTTGCCTGGTGTATCTGAATTGTAAAATGATTTTGGCGTATCACTTCATTTAATTTTTTTCGGTGCTGTCTTTTTATTTGTTGGCGGGCGCGCTTACGCTCAAGCTTAAGCCGCTCAACTTCAATATTAGCAATGACAGTTGGCCTTGATTGCCGCAACGCTAACATACCTAACATTTCTCACCTCGCCCTGCTTCAATTTTAATTAAAAGCCTATCTAAGTTATTACGTATGCCTTGGTCAACCGCTAGCCGTGCAGCCTGTTCTTCTTTAAGGTCGTTAATGCGTGCCTCATTTATTTGCTTATTTTCAGTGCGCAAGGTACGGTTTTCAAACCATAAAGCTATGATAGCTAACACAAATAGCACTATGAATAAACCAAGCAAGCCGCCTTGTGTAATTATTCCGTCTAGTGCCTTTTCTAACATATTGCAAAATCCTTATGTTTTAATTATATAAAATTGTGGTCTAGCTATCAATACGCTCAATATAGATTTTACGACTATGCTAACGTATGGTGTTAACAATTCAGCACAAACTATTTCTGGTAATTTAATAATCCAATCTGGCTGGGTTTATTTTTTGGGAAATGGTGGAAAACAGCAGTCTGTCCAAGTCAATTTTCCTAAGAAGTTTAAGGAAGTATACGCGGTTATACCTGTCTTAATCGGCTATACGTTCAAAACGCCAACATCTCCAGAAAGTTTTGACCAGAAAATTGGTGCTGGCACAAACATAGAATGTGGAGCATTTAATCAGACAGGTACTACTATCACAGCCTCAACCTCAGGCGTTTTTGGTGGTGCTAACCACGGCATCTCTTGGATTGCAGTAGGTACTGTCTAGTTACTTAACATACTCTAAAACAATACTAACTTCTGAATTTCCCCAAGCGTAGCTACCAGAAATAGTGATATTCGTTTGGTCGATTGAGGTAACACCTGATTGGTGTGTGTCTTCAATGTATGGCAACGCTTGCTTGATAGGGTTATTATTAAGACTGCCAGATAGTCGCATATTTCCATAGTAGCGTATGAGCTCCCAGGCGCTTGTTAGACCTTGAATACCATGTGGCAAGTTAGATGTGTTAGAACCACCTGTCATATTCACAGTACCACGCACCACTTTACGATAAACAGGGCGACCGTCAATCCATTTTTGTCCAGTGTCCTGCTCGTCCATACTGTATTTATTGCCAGGCATTGTCGTAAAATCTATATTTTCAGCTTTAACCGCTTTTTTAGCCAAGTTGCTACTGTCAATCATAGTAGCGACCTTGCGGCGGTCGGTAAACGTTGCCGTGTTCATGCTGGTTGCGCCATTTGGCACTTTAACGTCAGCCAGCACCATATACTTGTTGCCAGCACCAATTGCCGCCTGAATTATTGACTCAGCCGGTGCGGCTGGGTTGGCGGCTGGCGTGCCAGCTACTGCCGCAAATTTCAATATGCCGTTAACGTTATCAATAACCGCTGTGGTTGGCTGTACGGCACTGTCAATATACACAACCACGCTGTCAATGCGTGAGTATGTAGCGTTAGCCGCGCTAATCGTAACCGTTTCAATAGCATCACTTTGAATACGCTTGCCGGAGCTTGGCGTACTGATAATGGCGTCGCCAGCCGCAATACGCACGCTCATACCACTGCCAGCGCTAACCGCAAGGCTTGTAGCGTTTGCCACGCAACTACCGTAAGCTGCATTTTCAAATGCTGTGTATGCGGCGTCACTGTGCGCGCCACCACCCATATTAAACACACGTTTTGTCATTATTGAGTACCTCCGTAAAGATTATTATTTGGCGTTGTGCTAAGGCTATTCAGGCTTTGACCACCGCTTATGCCAAGTAGCGCCAATTCTGATTTCTTAAAATACAAATCACCTGTAGGGTTCGCATAGGCGATATTTTCGCTGTATGGACCAGCTGTCTGTTGGTATGAATTGATTGGCGGCAAATCAGCCGGCGCTTGCATAGCACGTTTAACCGCATCTAGCACGGCAAATTTCAGCGTGCTAGCATAAACACCACCAGGATCAGCTTGTACTTTTTATCAAGGTCAACACCGGCGCGTTGTGCCATCATGCGTAAGCGATCGCTTGCAAGTGTTAATAAAATTTTAGCGCGGTTAATCTCGTCAGGTGTTAGCGTGCGCCAATATTCCTGTAAATCAGCTGTAGTTGCAAATGGTTCACGCGTCATTTAGCACCTCCTTGCATAAATTGACTATTAATAGACGACTGCCGTATTTTCTGCAACTGTTCAGCTTCGCGCACTGAAATACCAAGCATTTGATACGACTGGACCGTTCCAATGAGCTCAGGCATTGCTTGAAATAGCTTATAAACTGCATCACCAGCTGCGCCAAGGTCAACTTGGAAAATTGGCGACCACGCTGGCACAATCTTCTTAAGTTTATCAGGCACGGTGTCAATGCCATCAATTGACATACGTAACGTAATAGCTAGTTGTTTAATTTGTTCACCCATTTCACGCTGAAGGCTTTTAGCTTCTAGTAGTAAATCATCACTCATTGCGGTTAAGCTGTCGGCACTGGTTGGGTTGGCTGTTTCATAACCAAGGTTGCGGAGCGTTAGGCTTGTTTCTGCGCAAAAATCGCGTGCCAAGTCCTTTTTCTGGCCGCTGAATTGATCAATACTCATTTGCGCCAATTGCCCAATATCAGGCTTATCACCGTCATCATCTTTGGTCACTGCCCAAACCTTGCCTAAAGCGCTGTCTAGGTTATTATCCTTTTCAGCACCTTGAGCCAAGCCGTTTATATAGCGTTGCGGCGTGCTGTAGAATTCACTAGCGATTTCATAACGGCGTTTTACGCGTGCAACCTCCTGAATAATTCGGCGGGCGGATTTGGTAAGTTTTGACCTACCAAGCGGTGCGTTAGCGCTTCTTTTTCGCGTAATCGGATGGAGTAGACATCGTTTTGTTGGATTTTCTTTAATGTCGCACAATGTGTCATCTTCAAAAACTGCGGTAAATTCCGGCAAAAACAGGATATAGTCAACTGGCACCGCTAAATAATTGCGTTTGCGTGGGTTTGGCAGCGACCAGCGGGTTACCGCCAAGCCCATTGACAAAAGCCCTGTATTTTCGTCAATAACGCCAGTAGCTTCCAATGCAGTAAATGGTATGAGCTTTTTACCACCACCGTCATCAGCTATAGCAATAAAAGCACACCCAGCAATAATGCTGTCGTGGCGTGCTGCGTTAATAACAGGGCTTGCCCCAATATGTTCAAACAAATCATTTATGCCTGACTCATCACCAGCAAAACCATCGAAATTAAGGCGATCACTCAGCGTGTTCACTGCGCGGCTCGCCCAACCAATGCCAGGCTTTGAGTTCATCATTTTTTTAGGCACTGATATGCCAAAATCCGTAATTTCATTGTCGGCGTCGTAATATTCGTATTTGGTGCGTGCGCGCTGCGATTTACAGTCTAGCTGTTGCAGCAAATATTCAGCGGCACCGGTAATAGCCTTGTAGAGGGCGGTTTTAGGATCAAGTGCTTGTGTTGGTTGCATATTTTCAACAGTTCCCTTTATAAACCAGTTTTGCCGCAACCGTTAGCGTAATTATTATTGATTATATTATAACATAAATAATTATAGCTATAAAGCTACTTCACAACGCCAACTTGGCGCAATTCAGCGGCACGCGCTTCTGTAGCTAAAAACTTGTCGCCATTTTTGCGGTCAGTTTCAGCCTGCAAGTCAAAAAATGGCTTAAGCACTTTAACCTCAACCAAATCACCGGCTTGTTCAGCAATTTCTGGTGTTTCAACAACTTCTGGTGTTGGTTCGTTAGCGGCTTCAGTAGCCTCATTTACATCAATAGTATCAGCCTTGACAGTTTCGTCAATGGCTGGCGCAATAGCTTGATCGTTCGTATTCTTTCCCATGCCAACATAATACCACAAGCGGCTTTATTATTCCAGCTCAACCAGCCGTAATAACGCGCCGGGCTTATTCTTGCGGTACTCTGCCTTGGCGTAAATTTCTGGCACATATTGCCATTTATCATCTTGAATTACCATAGCCTCTTTTAGCATATCGAGTATGCTGGTAACGCGGTTGTCTAAATCAGCCTGCACCTTAGTACCAAAATAAACAATAACTTCAAGCCTCACTGGGTTCACAAATAGCTTACGCTTCTGTTGCTTAATTTGCCAAATAGCGCTTGATTGCCATCTCATAAAATCGGCGCTTGGAAAAGACCTCCCCGACCTAGTATTAACGCGCGAGTTTTTCTTGCTTGGGATATTCCCGGTTAAAATAAGCTCAATCACTAGCGATCCTTAGGCTTTACGTAATTTTGCAATAATCCGTTGCGACTCTTGTAGCCTTTAGTAATAATTTCGCAATCACAACCGGCGTGCCTGTGGAAAAATTCAGCAGGCGGGTTTTCCACATTTTCAGCGGCAAGGCTTCGGCACCATTTGCACGTATCGCCGACAGTTCGGCGGCTAGCTGACGGATAGTGACCGCTCTGGCGTGCGTTAGTCATAGCGTGCTGTTGTGCCTGCGCGCCGCATTGATTGATAAAATTACGCACTTGATCAGCAATAGCCACGTCACCAGTAGACACACTGTAGCTAGCTTTTTTAGCCAACCCATAATAGCGGTCGTCCATACCTTCGCCAATTGTATGTTCAATGCCAAAATCAAAAGCGTTCATATCGTAAATTTTATTATAAACCGCGGTGCCAACCTCCCTAAAAAGAATTTCAAGGTTAAACTGTCGCACTTCTGGCGTGATTTCAGGGTTGTTTATCAACGCCAGCGCTAGCATAACCTTGTTAAAAATTGTATCTGTTAATCTGCCGTAATTCATGACTCAAAATCCCAATCATCAATAGTACTTTTAATATCATCAAGCAGGCTTATGGTTCGCTTTATGCGTTTATCCGCGTATGTGGTTGTGCGCACCGGTTCTTTAGCCTTAGTTAGTAAATCAATAAACTGACTAGCTTGCAAATCGGTTAAAATGTTTGTGATATCGGCTATGCTTAGCGCGTGCTTGATCATTTCGGCATTTTCGCTAACAATTCCGCTAGCTATCAGCATTTCTTTGACTTCCTTAAATTCTTTAGTCTTGCGGACCGCCAAATCAGCGATAAAATCACTTTGCGCTTGTGTTGCCATCAATCACTCGCCAAGTTCATTTTCAGAAATATCAACGGTTGCGTAACCTTTGCCGTCAATCGAGCGTATTCTAAACCGTGCCACTGCTTTACCGTCTTCGTTCTTTGTAAATTGAAGGCGGTGATATTCTTTAGGCAAGCGTAAAGCCTCCTGATTGCTTCTAACAGTCACAATATCGCCTGTAATTTCATTAACAAATAGCATTGGCTTTTTCATATTATCATTATACCACGACCAAACCAAAAAGCCCCTCTACAGGGGGCTTTTGTGGCGAGTTTTCTAGGCGTTTTTTAGTAAGCCGCTTTTTCAACTAGTGAGAAGGCTTTCTCATCAAAAATAGCGTAACCAAAAATGCTTTCAGCGCGGATTGCAACCTCATTTGTGCGGTTCAAATCACCAGCGCCATCTGGGTCACCAGCTTCGATTAACTTCAAGCCAACATATCGAGCGACACCCCACTTAAACGCGCGGAAATCACCCATAATACCCTTAACACGAGGCTTAGTAATTTCCTGGCGGCCGCTGACGGTATCGCTAGACGCTGCCATCAAGCCTTGGAAATTATCAACGTTAAAGCCAAGGCCTAGCTCTGGATAAAGCTTAACGCCGTTAGCATTAGTTACGCGAGCCAATTCGCCTGCAAATGCTGGGTCAAAACCAACACCTGTTGCAGTGTAGCCAGCTTCTTGTAATTTAGCTGCGGCATTTTCAATATCCTCATTAGGCTTTTCAGTAGCAACAACACGTGCAACCTTATTGCCGTCTTTAGCAAAATAGCTAACAACAGACGAGCTTACTGCACCAGTTTTTGGATTGATACCGTGAATAGCAACCAAGTCAAGTGCGCGGCTTAAAGCAATAGAGATATTCTTTACCAAGCCATCAATAAGCTGCGTTTGGTAGTCTTCATCTTCGTACTGCACCTCATCGCTAAAGCGGTAAGTAACCTGCACCTTGTAAGTGTTTACAGTTGCTTTGGTTGGTTTGTCGTCAGCTGAGCTTTTATTTGCGCCTTCGCCAACCAATTCAGCCTTTGGTGTGCCAGTAAATACGAAATGATCGGTTTTACCAACCTTAATGTCTGGTGCTTCTACTGCCAATTTAGCCAAAACACCTGTAGTAATATTTTTAGTCCAAGTTTCGCCCTGGTGTGCGGCGAGGTCAAGGTCTGTAGTTTTTAATGTAGCCATGATTTTCTCCTAAGCACATTACTGATTTATATTAGTCTTCAGATTTCTTGCCAAATAGTTTACTAGCAATTTGCGCGGAGTCTGTTTTATCGCCCTTTTCAGGCTTTGGCGTTTTGGTGATTGGTACACCGCCGCCTTTGACATTTTCAGCAAGCTTTTCGGCCTGTTTACTCATGTCTTCAACCGTTTTGCCGGTCACAAACTCTTGCAAATTTTCAGGTACGTTAAACTTATGAATAATCTTAATGCGGTCGGTTTCTAGCTGTACATCGCCCAGCTTCTTTTCAAGCTCGGTTTTTCTTCGCTAGCCGTTTTCAGCTTCGTATTCAGATCATCAACTTGCGATTTCAAGCTATCATAATCTGTATACTTCTGCCGTTCACGCGCAACACGCTTCTCGACTATATGATCGACTTCATCTTGTGTAAAGCCAACAATTTCTTCATATTCGTCACCGTTTTTGGTAAACATTTTTGCCATCGCCGTTTTTTCCTTTCCAGGCCGTCGCCTGTGTTTTCCTCTGACACGTAAATTATAACATAACCATTACATAATTCAAAATACTAAAGTGTGTCCTCAATTGGAGGAGGGGGTGGTGCAGGCTTGCTGCTGGTTTCGCCACGGCGGTTGTATACATCTAAGTAAATTTGATAGCGGTAATACTGACCGAGTGTGTCATCAAGGTGTACAACGCTATTAACCTTAGCGCGGGTGATTTCGTCATACTGCAATAAGCCACTAACCGCATCAGCAATAGCATTGGCTTTTTCGCTGGCTTCAAACCGGCTGGTCTTGTGGTAAACTTCAATCAATATTTCAGCCATATCAAGCACCATAGCCTCCCGTGCGCCGCCGGTTCTATCAACCAAAATAAATTTCTCAGGTAGTGATTTGGCTTTTATTTTATCACCGCTAACAAAATAACCGCTAACAATTCCGCTAGCTTCAAGCCACTTTATAACGCGCTTTTCAACGTTCACGGCCTTGCTCCTAAATCACCACTATCCAAGCACTCAGCGCGCAAGTATCTATTCCACCTTGTCGGTGTATTTTCTGGCATAAACACAACGCTATCGCTATCAAGCGTAAAAGTCTTGCCATCATACACAAACGTGCTAGCGCTAACATCGCCAGTAAATGTTTTTGGCAAATGCACACGCACTTGATCGCGTGCCTGGCTTATTGCTTGCTGTTCACGTGCGCTAACTGGCTCAGTAACCGGCGCAATTAGGCAATCATCAACTGCAATTTTAACGACTTCAGTGATAGGATTGTTAAAGTCATCAAATTTTACAGTAATCTGTTTATTAAACGTTATTTTTAGCCCCTTCATAGCAAAAATTATAGCACAAAACCCCTGCAGAAAAAACGCTTGGCAAATTTGCACCCAGAAATATACCATTTACACAGCGGGTGACGGTTTTTGTCAAGTGAGG
>BNJS01002706.1_pt1 | contig 27837 bp, 25 predicted proteins | sample 8540461 | NCBI WGS metagenome assembly BNJS01 (sample SAMD00202454, study PRJDB9452) | human saliva metagenome | isolation source: human saliva | place: Japan | reverse complement strand
CCAGTATTTTTATTAATTAATGTCATTTGCATCCATCCTGAATCAAGAGAAGTTCTATTATATATTTCAAAAAATTGTTTTTCCCAATTTCTACTTCTTTTTTTCCTGAGTCTACTGCATTCCAAATATCTTTATATATTCCCTTACTAATTGCCGTTATTCTATTAGCCAAACCTTCTTCTTTATCATTCTCAATTAAAGTAGCCTTTCTTGTTGGATTGTTTATAAAATCTGTTATCCTTTTTACAGTAAATAGATTCTCGGTATACGAAGTACCACCTTTTTTGGCATTTTGGTTAATTATGTTATCAAGAACATTGTCCTTCTCATCTGCATCCAGCTCATTATCAAATTTTTCATACTGTTTCGCAGCTTTAATCACTTTTGTTGTACCTTTATTTCTGTTTTCCTTTTTAGTAACAGTAAATGATTTCTTTATATACTTAGCACTTTTTATAGGATGTTTAATACTTATTTTTTTCTTTCTTACTCCAATTCCTATATTTTTCCCTTCCCTATCTTTTATTTTTCTGTCAACCTGGCTTACTTTTGTCAGTATCTTGGAAGTTGCAGCTCCAACTATCGGAACTCTTTTTACATTAGCCTGAACTCCATTCTTAAAGTTTCTCCAGTTTTTCTTACCAATGAGTCCTTCCATAAATCCATTGATGAACTTCTGCATCTCCTCGTCAGTATATCCGTTAAGCCTTGCAATCTCCTGAACTGTCAGCATTGACGCATCGTAATCCGTTATGCCGCTTCCATTTTGAGCATACCCGTTTTTAGCTAGTCCTGTCAGAAATTCTCTGTAGGCCGCTTCCACATATTGTGCCTGGTATTCACTGTCTTTTCCAAAAAGAATATGGCTAATTTCGTGCTGTGTTAAAGTATTGAAGTCTATCACTTTTCCTGAATCAACATGTTCCTTGTTTATCCATACTGTCCCGTCTTCCGTTATTGCAAATCCATTTGCTAGAAGTTTTGTTTTGGTTGCATTGTCAAGATCAAGACTTCACTTTACATAATTTTACTACAAGATTAATTGTGCTCTTTGCTTGGATCAATATAATCTGGCTCATAAACTTCTTTATATTTCTTAACATTTCTTTGTTCAAAAAATTCTTTTGGAATATCTTCTCTAAATAAATCTAATAGATATTCATATAATTCTCCTTCTGTTTCCCAAAAATAATCTTTTTGATTGAATTTTTTTATTTTCAGTAATTAATGTAATTTCTTCCCAAATAAGAGGAACATAAAAAAATATGCTTCTGCCTTGCTGTTATTTATTATTTCTAAGTAATTACTACCTTTGTCTTGTTTAGGGTATTTTATAATACATTCTTATTTTTAACTCATTATTTTTATCAATAAAAATAGGGTTCTAATACATAACGTGTGTAATTTTTATTCTATAAAATTTACCATATAAAAAATTTTTCCTCATTTTTAATTCTATATAATCGCTTAGAATAATATTTATTAAGATAATTCATATTGAACATTTGTTCAAATTCTTTCCTTGTCTTGTCAGTTCCGTCCAATGACTGCATCTGATATGTCTGTTAGTTCTTTATGAAAAAGGAATATTGCCATTATCTTTAGATAATATTAACTTTGAAAAGAATGAAGAATAATATTATTAATCATTTTTCTCCATTTCTTGTTTTATTTTATTGATTCTTATTTTTTTCTTCCGGAGATATTCCAAGATCAAGGGAGCATTCCATGAGATATTCTAAAATCAAGACTGTGATCATTAGTAATACAGTTTACTCCTATACATTTGTGTTCTTTAATGTCTGTTATCTTCACGCTATATTAAAGCGTATCTCCAAATAAAAGTGCTTTTATTTTCTATCAGAAATTTGTATCAGAGTAGTAATATCTTTTAGTATTTTTATTACTCATTTCAACATCAAAATCTTTTATAGTCCATATTATCAATAATAAATCTTAATATTTCTGATTTTTCTTCTTCTTATTTCTGGTTTTCCTACAACATTAATCAATTCTTTAAATTTTGATTTTAAACTTTTTGTTCTTTATTAATTCTATATTCTTGTATACCTTATTTCTTATTTCAAAGAATTTAGATCCATTATATACCATTGTTCAGCACCTCCTGTATATTGATTTCCGAATTGTAATTGTGGTGCTGCCTTTCCTGTTATTATTATTGTTCCAGGTTCTATTTGCCATTGTTTTAATTTTGTCATTTGATTCCATTCATATGGCAAAGCTAATCCTACCCTATTAGTATAGTTATTAAAACTCGGAAATAAATATCTTCCTTTTGAATAAGCATACACATTGTCATAGAATCTTAATCCGTATGTATTTTCTGTTGCAGTTATTACTTTTATACTATTTACATCAAACGATTTTAAAACTTGATACCTTTTATCAATTGGAACTCCTGCATTTCTCATGTAGTTCATAGCAAGACGACCATCAGATTCTATAGCCCAGAGCGATTTATTTCCACTATTATTTACTTGTAGAGTGCTATTTCCTTCCATTGCTTCATAGTATTTACCCGCTTGAACTCCCGCATAAACTGTTTTTACTGTTGTTTTAATTGCTGACTCTGCTTTCAATGCTGCTGCAAAATTTCCATATTTGTTCAGTTCTTTTTCTGTCAATGTTCCGTTATAATAAAGCTCTACAGGATTATAATATTCTCTTGGAGCCTTACCTTCACTTTTTGATAGCATTGCCACATGTTCAGGCATCCAGTCAGGTGGAACTTTTCCATTTCTAAAAGCTGTACTTGCAACTATATTGTATACATCCCGAATACTCTTTTCCCTATAATATACAAATACCTTGTCACTTAATTCCGCTTCTCTTATCTCTGGATACAGCTTTTGATAATCATTTCCTCCAGCATAGAGTATCAAGTTCCCATGTTTTTCAACAAATCCATTATCAAAAAATGTTGTTGAACTTACAGTAATTCCATTATTTTTAAGAATTTCTTCCACCATCGGCAATCGCTTAGATGTTAATCTTGAATCAGAAAGTTGAAAATGTTTTTCATCAGATTGTTTAAATTTATCCAGACCTTTCTGCATGGCTTTTTTTATTGCAGGATTTTTTTCATTTTTTATTTCCTGTTCCCATGATTTAATAATTTGTGTTCTTTCTGATATATATTCTAAATTAAAACTTTTTTCCTGTCTTTTTCCTAAATTTTCATATTTTTTTAATTTAGATATTCAGTATTATCACTTGCTGTTTTAGTCTTTTTCTTCTCAATCCTTCTTCTCTTGTAATTTGCCTCGGCAGCTCTTTGATTAGCTGAGAATTTCTTTAATGTTACTTCCGCATTATGTATTCTTCTGCTATAATCCTCTACACATCCAAAACTTCTGCACTCATTCATTTTTCTTTTTAATGTTATTAAATCAGTTGTTAGTTCGCCGTGTCTTTGAATCATATTAAACACATAACTGTTGAAAGTTTTTTTGTCTTCATCATTTAGCATGGACATCTTGTAGTCAATAATTCCTTGACTATCCTGTCCATATCCACTATTTTGTACATCCTTCAGAAACTCTCCATATGCCTTTTCAACATACTGTGCCTGATACTCACTATCTTCTCCAAATAGAATGTGACTAATTTCATGTTGAGTTAACGTATTGAAATCAATAACTTTCCCTGAATCAACATGCTCCTTGTTTATCCATACCGTTCCATCTTTAGTTACCGCAAATCCATCTGCATCAAGTTTTGCTCTTGTATTTTCATCCATTTTTGATGTGTCGACATCTTTTTCTCCATAGAAGTACACCTTGACACCTTTCTTGGCCAGACTTCCAAACCTTGCTTCCAGCTCCTGCTTCACCTGCTGCTGTGTCTTGCCTTTCGTGTCAACGTATCCTATCCTCATGAACTTCTGTACGGCACTTTCCGCCTCCACGCTCTTCAGTATGTTCAGGTTTCCATTCTCATCTCTTGTTGTCAGTATTCTCTTTATTCCGTCTGTCGTTCTTTCAGAGTTTTCAATAAGGTCTTTCAGTTTCCCTCTTCCAGCCTCAGTTGCCCAGTACTCTGTAAGCAGATCTACATTTACAGGTTTTAATTCCCTTCCCTCAAACTCTGTTGTCTGTCTGCTAGAATCCCTGTTCACTCCTTCCAGATCCTGGTTCATTGTTACTCCTGCTCCGACAGTTGCAAGTATTTCCCTTGTCTTGTCAGTTTCTCCGTAAGTAAATCCTGTTTTTATTGCTGTTCCTGTTTTTTTTTAGGGTTCTGTCCGTCTATGTATACCTGATTCCCATTTTTATCCCTTTGAGAATACGATACGTTTGGATAGACTGTCACGTTTATTCCCACTGTTCTTGACTTGTCAATGTCCTTCAAGTCCTCGTGTTCATAGCCGCCTGAGTTTAATGTGAAGTTTCCGTCAATTAATGAGCCTACCTGATTCACTGTCCCCTTCACGTCAAGGAAGCCTGCTCCCGCTGTAAACTCTGTAACGTTTCTTGTTATTCTCTGCTCCACGTCAGTTCTTGTATGCCCGGCTGATACGCTTGAAAGGTTTGCTCCATATCCTTTCGGATTGTTCCTGTCAAAGCCTTTACCTATTCCTGCACTTATTCCTGCCGAGTAGCCTCTTCCTTCGGAAGTAAACTCATCCTGAACGCTTTCAACTGTCATTTTTCCTCCAACAGTTCCTGATACGCTTCCAGTCTTAACGTCAACTCCTGTTACCTTGACATCTCCTGCTACATTGTAGTGGCTGTTACCTTTGGTTACATCCTGATTGTTTGCATAGTACACTCCGTTGCTTCTTCCTCTGTACTCGCTTGCATTCACTGAGGCAGTTATGTTTGATGATTTAATGGATTGATTGTCCCCTTTCCATCAGTAAGCCCTTTTGCAAGGCTTATCCCATATCCTGTACTGCTTGATGTCTCCCTTATTGTGCTTTTTCCTGCTTCCTTGATAATGCTTCCAGTCAGGTTGTAGACTGTATCTCCATCATTCTGAATATTCAGCCCTCTTGTGTGAAGATTGCTTCCATTGTATTCCACTCCATTTGCAACATATAGGTTGCTTCCTGCTGAAACACTTTCTTCTCTGTGATGGCTAGTTCTGCTGTTGCTGTAGTTTAATGAAACTCCAGAAGATATTGGGTTTGTAAACAGTTCTCCATACGATGCCAATGCGCCTGCTCCTGCACTTGCAAGGCGTGAACCGCCGTTTATGTAGTCTTCCTTGCTTCTCGCATGTCTTAGCCCTCTTCCAGCTTCCCATACTTGCTGCAGTGAACTTACCACAGGTATTCCAAGATTTGCTCCTATTCCTACATAGCTTTTTTGTGTTTGTCTATCGTATGTTCTTTCATTCTGCATGTCCAGTATGTTTATCTCGTTTCCGTTTGCATTGAATACAAGCTTTCCTACTGCTCCTGTTGTGGGATAGAAGTCTATGTTGCCTTTTTCTGTTTCAAGTACAACTTCTCCTGCTACGTTCATCTTGTTTGGAACGATTGTCTTTGTTGTTTCGGCTATCCTGTCAACGCTCTTCTGGTAGCCCACTCCTGCACTTAGTCCGCTCCAGCTTAGTCCAAGGCTTGCTGTAAGGCCGCTTGACTTATGCTCCTCGTACCTGTGACCGTTTTCTATTCCTGGAAGGAACTGTGTTCCCATTTTCCCTCTGAAGAATGTCTTTCCGCTGCTCTGTACGTCAACCCCTTCAACTCTTAGCTTTCCATCCGCATCATATGTTATTCCTGCATCTCCGTAAAGCTGTCCCAGTCTGTATCTTTCCTGGTAGGTATTCACATAGTCCGATGATTTTTTGTATCCTATTCCTGCAAAGCTCTTTTTCGTCTTTGATGTGTATACGCTGTTTAGCCTGTCCTTTGTTCCCTGTATGTAGATGTCACCTTCAGACAGTCCCAGTACCTGCCCTTTCGCATTGAAGTTCACTCCCTGTGCAAATATTCCCTTGTTATCTGCTGGGGCTCCTACACCGTGATAGTTAAGAAGTATATTTCCATTTGTCGTTATGTCCACATTGTTTGCGTATTCATTGTCCTCTGTCCAGTTTTCTGTTGTTGTCTTCTTTCCTCCGTGCCATCTTCTCTTCGTATGCGTCTGCGTTCTGTGCTTGTGCTCGCTGTTGACCGTTGACAGCATAAATATGTAGTTCTTGGCATCCACATTTATATCCTGCCCAGCATCAAGATCTGAACCAAGAATTCCAACGTTTTCTCCCTTGACAACTATGTCTTTTCCAGCCTTTAGCACACTTTCCTTGTTCGTAATGTTCTGGTTCATTTCACTTTCAGAATTGCTCTTGTATAAATGTCCGCCCCTGAACATTCCGCCTTTATATTTGGACGAACTTTCCCCGTATTTTTTCATCAAGTCCTGTAACCACGACATTTCCGCCTGCTACCAGTCCTATGCTTTCTGTTGACTGCAGCTCACTTGCACCAATCAAGGTGTCTTTTCCTGATTTGACAACTATATTTCCACCATTTGCAGAAAGGTGCGATGAATTTTGGATAATTTGTGCCATCCCATCAGCTCTTCCTTTATTTCCAATATTAAGTGAACCTATGCTTTTGCTCTTCGATGTCATTGAGCTGCTTGACTGTGAAGTTGTATCGCTTAAGATATTTACATTATTTCCAGCAGTTACCAGTATGTTTCCACCATTTCCAAATTTATCCTTATTTGCCATTACATCTGAAGCTATGACATTTGTATCTTTCTTGGAGTTAAGTAGCACATTGTTTCCAAAAATTTGAGAACCTTGATTATCTTCAACGTAACTATTTTTAGCTTTTCTTTCAGTGCTTAAAAATCCTGAATTAACATGTTTTGATTCCATTGATTCACTATTAACGACGTTTGTAATATTAATATTCTGTGCATTAATATTAACATTTCCAAATGAAGCCACCTGACTTCCTGAAATATTTGTATCCTTTCCTGAAGTCATCATAACTCCATCTGTTCCATTTACAAAAGATTTTAGATGATTTACAAAACCATAACTTCCATAATTATCTTCATCTCTTCCAAATTTTTGTTCCCCAGTTAATTTTAGTGCATTTATATTTATATTTTCACTTGCATTTATTTTTACTGTATTTCCTGAAGTTACAGCTCCTGTCGAAGTATAATTTTTACCTTCAATATACGTATTCCCATTTGAAGAGATTTCTCCAATTGAAAGCTACTTCCGTGTATCTGCTCCTATCAAATTCTCCGTTATTATATCCTATTTCTCTTGTTGTAGTTTTGTTAACTACATCACCGTTTTGTGAAACTACTGAAACAAGATCTTGTCCATTAATTGATCCACCGATATTTTCAATATTTCCAACAGAATTTATATAAGTTCTATCTCCGGTAATTTCAGAAAGAAGGTTTGTTGTAGTCTCATTTCTCACAGTATTCGCTTCAACATAGGTAACTCCACCATTACCCCATTTTGTCCCATCATTTACAAAATCTTTAGTCTTGACATAAGTTCCATTTATTCCACCAATTCTATTTCTAGTGTCATCGCTTATGCTTTCCCTAGTTCTGCTTGACAAGTAAATTTGCGGTGTCAAAACACTAACTCCATTCACTTCCTTTGAGACATACCAGATAATATCTTCATTCAGGGCATTTATCTGATCCTGAGTCAATGCCTGACCAACAACAAGACCAAGCCTTGCCTTTTCATCAGCTGCATTATCCATCATTGACTGAATCAGTTCCTGATTAGACTTTCCATTTAAAAAACTTGTTCCAAGCTTTTTCATTTAAAGCTCTTGTAAGCAATTGATTTTCATAAAAAGCATCCCCTAATCTTTTACTTCTGTCCCAAATTTCTGAATACCCAACTCTTGAAGTGAAGTAGTCGCTTCCATAGTATTGACCTAGACTTATGTATTTTGAACGAGTTTCTAGAAGATATTTTGAAGATGGATTCATATTCATCGTAAACATCGCACTGCTTAATAGTGGGTTTACATCAATTGTTCCAGTTTTTTTTATATTTTGAATAACTGAATTATTTCCTGAAATTTGTATTGCCCTGTCAAAACTATTATTGCTGCTGCCATTAACCTGTAAATTTCCATTAAAGCCGCTATTTACTTTGGATAGTAAAGCATTTCCAGCAACCTGAACCGCTCCATTTGCTGAACCTGTCCCCTTGTTAATTCCTATTGAATTTGAAGAAATCAAGGCTCTACCAGTTGCTCCGCCATTATTCAGTACTTTTCCGTTTCCTGCTTCAATAGAGTTTTTTATGATATTTGGAGCATTTACATTTACAACTGAACCTTCAATAATTGAGGGCTGACCTGCTGCATAACCTATATCTCCTGTAGTCATTTCTCTTTTATAGTAAGCTGTTAAAATAGTTCGAATATGATGTTTTTGCTGAATATTTATTCCAAGTAGTTCTTTACCATTCTTTAGTTGGATTGGATTCTTATCATCAATAGTTACAGAATTTTCAAAATTAGTTGCATTTATATTAACTAATCCGCCACCTGAAATTAAACTATCCTTATTTTTAACATTTCCCGAATTAATTATGATATTTCCGCTTGCTATCATTTTACCGTATTCAGTTGTTGCTTTACTTTTAAGTTTTCCAACAAGAGATATTTTTGGATTTTCTGTACTGCCAGTTTCTTTCTTAGGATTGAGTAAATTCATATGCCCTAAAAGAGGTCTATAATATTGTTCATATTTTGTAAAAAGATACGACTTAAATCTTGAATTATTATTATTTTGAACTTGTCTTTCAAACCATTTTCTCTGATCTCTTCTTGCTTTTTTCCTAATATGTCCAACACCTTTTTTACTCCAACTATTATCATCGTTGTATAACCATTCATTGGCAACTTCGGATTCAGACAATCTTATTCCATCCCAAGTTTCATAATACTTCTCATAATTTCCTAAACCAGTAACTCTTCCAATATTCTGAAAATCATTTGAAGTAACAAAAATATCCCCAGTTGACTGAACAGTTCCAACATTATTAGTGATTTTAGAAGCATTCAGATCCATATTTCCACCAAGAATTTCACCTTCATCATTCATCAGTTCCTGACCGTGAATAATCAAAGTTTGACCACCATAAATACTTTTATCTTTATTATTCAAGACCTTACTTTTAGCATTCATTTCAAGATAATTGTCAAAAGCAATCAAATCATTGTTAGTGATGCTGTTTCCATTAATTTTACCATCATTTCCAGTAATCATATTGTTGTTTACAACATTCCCACGACCATCAATAATCACAGTATTTGAAGCCAGTTCCTTATTATTTGTAAAATCATTAGAACTTATTTTAATAAGCCCCGCCCCTGTCGTATTTCCATTGTTTGTAATGTTGTTTCCTGAAATTTCAAGCAAACTTTCTCCATGCAGATTTCCAACCAGATTTAGATCCTGGTCAGTTGTAAGAACCGTCTTATTCCCTTTTATTGTTCCAGTATTATCAAATTTTTTCGCATTTTGCATAGAAATTTCTCCAGACAAAATTTCTCCAATATTTGTAATGCTTGAATTATTTAGCAGTATTTTACCGTTTGAAGCCATTTTCCCTGAATTTAAAACTGTCGCATTATTTGAATTTATGCTGTTTACTGCCAGCATTTCTTTTATATTTGTTAAAGTATTTGTCGTTAAATCAATGTCATTTGCTGAAGAAATACTTCCATTATTTTTAGTGTCATTAACTCTTGCCCTAATGTTGTTAGCCGATATTTTACCGCTATTTGTGAATTCCAAACCAGTTATATCAAGATTTTTACCCTCAATATTTCCGCTGTTAATCATCGAATCCGAAGTTGTAATATTCCCATTTGTCGCCAAAATTCCTGAATTTTCAAGCCTTTGCGATGTAACATCACTTCCTGCGGCAATTTTTCCAATATTTTTAACATTCTTAACATCCAGTGTTCCATTAGTCAAAATTTTTCCAGAATTATTAACATTACCACCTGAAATTTTCCCAACTGCTGTAATATCTTTAGTATTTTCAATATCCGCCGTCTTCAAATCATTTCCAACTTCAACTTTTCCATCGTTTTTCAAATTATCAGTTTTAAGATTTTTAGAATACATGCTTCCTGAATTTTGAGTATCTTTCCCTGAAATATCCTCATTTACAGCAATCTTTCCAGTATTCTTAATATTTTTTGAAACAGTCAGACTTTTTCCTGATTCTAAATCCCCACCATTTTCAAGTTCTCCTGAAACTGTAATTTTTCTATTTGCCCTAACTTTTCCTGAAGTTTTCAAATCATTTCCTGATACTGATCCTACAGCCTGAATTTCTCCAGTATTTTTAATATTTCTAGCTTTTACATTCTCATTTGAAGAAATTTTACCATCATTATCCAAATCTTCAGATTCAAAATTTTTGGAAATAATTTTCCCTTTTGAAACCACATTCTTACCAGAAAAATCACCATTTGTCGCTATCTCTTTAGTGTTTCTTACATTTCCTGAAACCTTTATATCTTCTACAGCTTCCAAATCCCCATCATTTTCAAGCTTTCCTGAAACTGTAACTTTTCTATTAGATTTTATGCTTCCTGAAGTTTTCAAATCTTTTGTGGAAATATTTCCAGCAGATGCTATTTTACCAGTATTCATAACATTTTTAGCCTGAAGATCTTCATTTGTAAAAATTTCTCCATCATTTTTAAGATCATTTCACTCTTAAATTTTTAGAAACTATTTTCCCGCTTGAAACAGCATCTTTTCCTGATAAATTTCCGCCAGCATAAATTTTACCGCTATTTTTAATGTTACTTGAAACCGTAATATCTTTAGCACTCTGTAAAGTCCCATCATTATTCAAGTCACCTGAAATATCAAGATCTTCATTTGTTCTAATGCTTCCACTTGAAACCATACTGTCGCTTGATATTTTCCCAACGGCTGAAATTTCTCCAGTATTTTTGAAATATTTTGTTTTCAAATCCGCATTAGTAAAGATTTTTCCATCATTCTGCAAATTACTTGTTGTAAAATTATTTGCAACAATTATACCTGATGAAATTGCATTTTTACTTGACAAATCTCCATTAGTTGAAATATTTCCAGAACTTTAAAATATCATTTTTTACAGTTATTTTTGTCTATAGAAGTCAAGTTACCTGAATTATTTAACTTCCCGTCAATCCCTGTATTTTTAGAAACTTGAATGCTACCACTGTTTTCCAAGTTTTTAACATTCAAATTTCCACCTGTATTAACAGCTGCCAAAACATTTTTAAAATCATCAGCCTTAAAATTCCCAGCAACATTAATATCGCTTGTATTTAAAAGACTTCTCGTATTAAAATTCCCTTCAGAATATATTTTAGAGTTATTTTGAGTATTCCCATTTAAATTAATATCCCCAGCTGCCTGTGTTTCTCCATTTAGCTTAATGTTTTTGGCATTGATATTAATCCCCTTATTAGAACTTGCAAGCTCACTTTGGGCATATTCAGTCCCGTTTATTTCAATGCCGTTTCCTTTAATCTTTGCGACATTGATTTTCCCGTCAGCTGTAATTTCTAATTTTGTGTCCCTTGAGTAGATAAGTCCATTGGAGTTTACCCCTGCCCCCTTGTCCGTACTTACTATCTTTATCTGTCCAGCGTACATCGATCCAAGATTGCTCGCATCAATTGCAACTGAATTTATTCCGTTTTTTGAAGTTACAGTTCCGCTAGAGTCAACAGTATTTTCCCCCAGAGTTACATCAACCTTGTTCCCAACAAGATTTCCCTGCAGCTCCATAGCCTTTGCAATAACGTTTACATAATCGGTATTAGTCGCATCAAAGCCATTAGCCCCAATAACAACTCTTCCCTTTTCGACATCGATTCCGATTACATCCCCGTCCTTCAGCTTAACTTTTCCAGTTGTAGGGATAAAGTTCTTTATGTTGATTGTCCCTGCGCCGTTTAAATATATTCCATTTTCATTGCTTAAGATCACGTTTACTTTCTGCCTGCTGAGAGCCTCGATATATCCCTCAATCTGCGATCGGTTTGCCCCATTAACCTGCAATAAAATTAGATTTGCCCGCCTGATTTGGCCCAAGATTAGGATTTGCGTTAATAATACCGGCAAGATGGCTTCTTCCGATGTTGTCGGCATTGTTAAGAACCTGCCCCTCACGCCCAACATTGTACTCCAAGAACTCGTTAATACTTACACCACGACCATTCGGAGTGGAAATATTAACGACAGGCACGCCATTCTGAGCCCTGTCAAGGCTTGTGTTGTATCTTGAGTTAGGGTCAACCTGAAGTCCGTCGGCAAGAATATTAAAGCTGAACACGTTTAGCAATAATGCAGCAGTTAATTTACGTAATATCTTACTTTTTCCTCTCATTTTTTCATCTCCTTTCGATATTTTTACTGATTACAATTTGAAATTTTTTATTATTTCTATTTTGAGTTATTATCTAAAAACTTACTTTCAAAGAGCCACTAAAATACATTTCCTGCTTCTTAGGGCTTAAATAGTCTGAATGCGCCATAGGTTTTGCATATCCAAAGTCAAAATCAAACATTTTTGTATCAAACCTGATTCCAGCTGTCATTCCAGTTACATATCCAGTCCTGTATTTAGATTTATCCCTGTTGTACTTTGCAGCCCCGTATCCATAATTAACATATGGAGAAACAACCGCAAATTTCTTAACTGGAATATTATATGCCAGCTCATTGCTGATTTCTATAGCCTTATCTCCCTGAATGGATTCTCTTGTATTATATCCTCCTACACTTCCAACACCACCTATAGTCTGCCTTTCACTTCCATAGAGCACATCATTTGAATAGCTTCCATAAACATGGCCCTATAGATAAATTTGTTTGTTACTGGCTTGTAGTAGCTAAGGTTCACATTGTATTTATGAAACTGTGCTTTCGGAGTTGTATCTATTTTGCCGTTATCCCTTTCAGCATTAAATATTTTTAATCCTCTTTCGTAACCAATAGAACTTCCAAAAATTCCTCCAAAGAGTGAAGTAGTAGTATTAAGGCTCACTGTACCGACTGTAAGTTTTCTGTCAGACAATACCGACTTTTCAAGATAGCTCTGATTATGTCTTCTTCTAATTCCCAAATCAAGACTAACCTTGCTTTTCTGATTTCTAAACAATATTTTTTCGAGATCTGCTGATAAAATATGATTGCTCGAATACATGTCATATACAGTATTTGCTGTATAAAAGCTGCTTTCCTGAATACTTTTACTTGAATTGAGTTTTAAGGTGTAAGTTCTGAACTTCATTGTATATCCAAAATTAAACATATCAAGCCGCCTTTTATATGGCAATGTATCCCCATTTGCAGGATCATATCCTACTGGTCCTATTGGCAAAATCTCTCCGGGCTTTAATTCTTCAATTGTTTTCTTCCAGCTTCTGTCTGGATCCTTTTTAGGTACAGTCATATATGTGAAATAGAAGTTGTCTCCAATTCCAAGAGGGCTGTCAATATTAAGGTTGATACCTCTCCTCCATATTCCATTCTGCTTGCTGTCCCCATAGTTGTTAGCTAAGATTCCGACAGTATATTTATTCTTTAATCTATTTTTTACTTCAATTCTTGAATAGTTTTCCTTTCTTCCAGGAAGAACTTCCATAGTCATATTGTTGGCATTGATTGAGTTAAAATTGTCAGTTGCCGTGTCAATGTCCCTGATATTAAAGATTTTCCCCTTGTTCTTTGAAAACATAAAAAATTCCTTATACTTATCAAGCCCATTTCCGGAATTGATCCTTATATCCTCGATTCTTCCTGCAACGATTTCAAGATTTAAAGCTCCAGTAGTCAGGTCATTATTCTTGTCAAAGTTTACAACAGATGTAGTATATCCTTTAGAAATTAACTTGTTTGTAAGATCTGTAAGAAGGTTTTGGATGTCATTGGAACTAAATTCAAGAAAGACATACTTTCCAATAATTTTATTTTTTTCCCTTTGAGATAACAGCCTGTCGTTGTCTTTTATATTGACTGATTTAATTAAAAATTTATTAGAATTCAAGTTGCCGCTTTCAATATCCTTATCAATCTGAGGCTTAGGGCTGTCAAACTTTGTATTCTCAAACTCCTTCTGCATTTTCTCCTGCTGCTGCCTTGTTCTTTCTTGCTCAATCTGTCTTTGCTGAATATCAATAATTCTGTTAGCTTCATTAACTGGAGCTGGAAAGGCAAGATTTGCAAGTAAAAAAACACAACAACTTACTATTTTTTTCATAAATTTTTACACCTCCTTTTTAATTAAAGATTAAATAATTCTAACACAAATTAAAAAGCAAATAAAAAAACGTTTTTAAAGAAACAGTATTTTTAGATGAGAATATTATTAATATATATTCATATAGAGGCATATGAGGGTAAATTTGACTATGAAATAAGTTTGTAGTGTAAAAGGTTGGATAATTAGAAAATTGCTTAAAATGGCTTATATTAGCAAATTTTTAAATTTATAAAAAGTGTATATACATCGTATTCCCCTTTTTTGATATAAAAAATAACTTTTTACGAGTGATATAAATTTATTATAACTGTGATTTTATTTCCATTTTTTTCGATTTTTTTAATTGTCTAATTTTTCTTTTGAAATTTTTATTTCCTTGTTTATTTCTTCAAGTCTTTTTGTATAATCTATTTCAGCTTTTGCCTTTAATTCTTTTTATTATATTTGGAGCTTCTTTTTGGGTTATTTAAAAATTTCCTCTATTTTTTTCTTCAGATAAATTTTTCAGAGTTTTTGGTTAATATATTTCACAGTTCTTTTTGAACTTTTCAAGGCCATAGGATTTTTCTCCATATTCTAAATATTGTTTATATTTCATAATAGAAATTGAGACCTGATCCTTAGAGAGCCCATACTTTTATACCATGCCATAAAAGAGCCATCTTTTTGTGTTTTTAAATTTTTCCCTGTGCTTCATATAAATATTTACACATTTCTTTTTGTTCTATTTTGTATCAGATTCCAAGCCATATACAAATTATTTTCAATACTTCTTATTTCAGAGATAAATTTATCATCTGTTATTTCATAAGCTGAAAAAATCAAAATTACTTTCATATTGTTTTATGTTTTCAATTGTTAATTCGTCTATTTTCTTTTAATGAGTCAAATCTTCCCATTGTAATACTCCTTTGAATTTTTTATAAAGATTGTATCATTTCGACCGCGGTCGAAATGGAAAAACTATTCTAATTCTTTGATTAGTTCATTTGCAATATTTCTGTAATCTGTCGACGAAGGCGAGGACTTTTTATAAGTTATAATATCAAGATTTTCTAACATTGCATTATTTATATTTGAATCTTTTCTAATATAATTTTTGGATAAAATATTTGGACTAAGTCCCAAGTCATTTGAATTAAAAATCTGTGTATTCTTTCAATGCATCTGCAAAAAACTCTTGTTCTTTCTTCTACTTGAACAAAAATACTTTTTTTAATTCTAGTTTAGGATTATTTCTTTTTCCAATAAAATATATTTTTATCAGATCATTAATACCATTGGTATCTATCAGGCTACATTTTGAAGGTGCTACAATATAGTCTGTTGCATTTAAAATACCCCTTACCGTGTTATTTATTGAACCTTCAGTATCAATAATGATATAGTCATAGTCCTGTTTCAGTTGTTCTGTTATATTTGAAAAAATATTAAAGATAGCTTGATTGTCAGAATAACTCGCAAAAAGCATTTCAAGTTGAAGTAATCTTTCATCAGAAATTATAACATCTACTTTATTTTTGCTTGTAATATATTTTGCCTTATCAAATTTCATTGTTTCGTAACATTCTTTTATTAAGTCAAAAAATTGTATTATCATTTTTTAAATTAAGATAAGTTGAAACAGCATTTCTTGGGTCAGTATCTATTAATAATATCTTTTTTCCTTTCAAGCTCATTGCATAAGCAAGATTAACAGCTGTAACGGTTTTTCCAGCCCCGCCCTTAGGATTTACTATGCTTATAACTTTCATAAAAATACCTCCTTTAAAAAATCTATTTATATTTTTATATTTCGACCGCGGTCGAAATGTTAAAAATTAACAAATATGAAATAAAAAAATTATACTTAATAATATTGTACTTTGACTTCCTTAAAACGTCAATAATAATTTTTGATTTTTTGTAAATTTTTTCAGATGAAGATGGCAGAAAAATGATTCAGTTTTGCGAAGTGAAACGCTCGCATTACGAACTCATTTTTTTGCCTGAAAAGCCCTCGGCGTTTGAGAGCTCGGCAGTAATTTTTGAAAAAAATGACAGGCGAGCCATTCATTTTTAATGAATGGAGGAGCTTTGCAAAGGGCTTCGCCCTCTTGCATTGCGACTGGCCGATGCAAAAATTGAGCAGTCCCGAAACTTACGATTTGCAAAAAAAATTATAAATAAGTATAATTAAAATAAATTGAAAAATGAAGAAACATTTTTTGATAAAAGGGGGAAAAAAAAATGGCTGAGATTTCAGCAATAAACAATTTCAAGAAATACAATTCTGGATCAGGCAGGAGCAGCATTAACAATGTAGTCAGGGAAGCATTCCGTGAACTGGAGAAGTTCAAGAACAATGTCAATCAGGAACTGACACAGTTTAACAAAATTCTTGTCAAGGATTTATCTGTCCTTGAACGGCAGTATTATGATACAGAAGTTGACAGCAGGAGCAGGGATGTGGTAAGCGTCGTATCGCAGGTGCAGACAGGAAATTTTGAAGCAAGGAATGGAGTGGATTTGACATATATGCTTTCCCTTGAAAAGTGGGAGCAGTATTACAAGGAAAAATCTTGAGTTCTTAAATAAAAAATTTGGTAAAAATGCTCGTTGTGTATATGCAGTAATTCACTTTGATGAAAGCACGCCTCATTTGCAGTCAATGTGGACTTTTTCAGAAGAGAATAATCAGAAAGACGAGTATACGGTAAGTGATGTTAACACAGCAAAAGTTAAATCAGCTTTAACCAGTGCATTTTTGAGAAGAAATAAGGAGCTTGGGCTAATTGCTGGAACTGATGAGTATAAAAAGGCGTTTGAGGAATTTAAGGTTCAGGAGAAGCCCAAAATCATTGAAAGGCAGTTAGCCAAGATGAACAAAAATAAGTCAGATAAAAAGTTTAAATTTGAGAGTGGGAACTTCTCCGTTTACTAAAGATTTTTACAGGACTTTCAATGAAGAATTTGTAAATGATTTTATGGTTAAAAATCCTTCCATTAATGAGTTAAAAAATAAGGTTAAGGTGTTTTCAAATGAAGGTACGGAAGTTGTAGTCAGAAGGACTGAAAAAGTAAATTCTTCTGAAGATCTTGACAGGACAAAATTCGCTATGGAAAAGGAGAAAAAGGATCTTGAAAGTAAGATTGGCAGCAATGATTATTCAAAAAATGAGTTTATGAAATATACAGAAATTCTTTTCAAAAAGGGAAATTATTGACAGAAAGAAAAAAATTTCAAAGGAAGATTTCTTGAATGAATTTAAAAACTATGAAACAGATTTCAAGGTAAGAAAAAGTAATAAGGAAATTACAGACTTTAAGCGTATTTTCAATATAAAGAAGATAATCAGGGACAAATTAAATCAGAGACAGAATAACAAAAAAATTTCAAGAAAAAAATCTTAAAAAAAGAAATAAAAATTATTTGATGAAATTTTTAAGAATGTAGATTTTGAAGCAATCAATAAAAAAATAGAAGATTATTCAAAAGGAGAAAAAATTGAAGAGCTAATCAAGAACAGGGAAAACCTGTATTTTGAGATTAAAACACTTGAAACTGAAGAGAGTAATTTAAAAAGTTCAATTAATTTTTTGGAAAAGGAACAAAACAGCAAAAATAATGAAATACGTAATCTTGATGAACAAATCTGGGAAAAGAAAATGGAAGCGGAAAAACCTTACGTCGTTTCAGAAAGACGAAAGCAGGAACTTATTAATGAAGCTCTTAATGAAGCAAGAAAACGTGGAGATACCTTAATGAGAAATATTAAGAGGGACGTAGAAAAGGAGGAAACCAAGAATAATGCCATAAAGCAGGATATTTTAGATAAAAGACTTCAAATGGAACGAGAACTGCAAGAAATTAATAATAAACGTAGGCAGCTTAATGATAGCTATGCGGACTTGGAAGAAAAGAAAAGACGTAGAAAAGCCGAACTTGAAAAGTTGGCCCAGCCAATTATACAAAAAGAAGTTGATGATCTGGTTCGTGAACATTTAAGATACTACGAAGTTACAGACAAGGATATTTTAAATTTTAAAGCAAATAACAAATCTGAATATGATAAGTTGTTTGGAGAAACTCAAGCTCGAGCAGATGAGAAAATTAAGGGGGCTTATATTAGGCGAAAACATGACGCAGGCAAGAAATTCATTAAGCAAATGACAAATATGCTTCACGAAGATACCAATGTGAAACTTTCACTTTTAGAGATTGAAAAAACAGTAATAGCGGCAATTGAAAATGTGCCTAATAGTACTTATAGCTGGTGGAATGATTTTAAGAACAATTTGAATATTGAGTTGGAAAATACAGTTAAGGATAAGAATGTTGTACGTAATCGAAGCAGTTCTCAATATGATAGGAGTTAATAATATTCAACAAAAAAAGGACTTCAAGTCCTTTTTTATTTGTAAATATTTTTTTCTCTGTCCTGTATGTATATTTATTTTATTTTTTTCCATCTTTGTATGTTTTTCTCTTTTTTTATCTTTATAAGTTTCCTTTCTATCTGAAATTTCTATAATTAATATTAATAAAATATCATTTTTTTATTTCAGCTACGATTCTATAGGAGTCTACTCTATATCTCCATAATCCTTTTAAATTTCCTGTTAGTGCTTTTCCTCTTTGCTTTGGATTCTGTGTACCTATTAAATTTTCTGAAATCCATTTTTTTAGAAGTTTAGCAATTGCTTTATTTGATTTATTTAATTTTTTTAGATCTTTTTCTGCAGATTCAGTAAACTTTACTTCATAAAAATTTTTTTCCATTATAATCCTAGCCTTTTTGAATACGTCTTCAGCATCAGAAGTTTTTCAGATTTTGATTTTTCCCATCTTTTTCAATATTCTTTTTTTCATCTTCCTCAGTTATTTCATCATATATTTTGTCTAAAAATTAAGTTACGAACAAAGGATGACATATTAAGATTATTTATATTTGAATATTCTTTTTAAAAATTCTAAATCTTCTTTTTCCATTCTCAATGATAATGTAGGCATTTTTTTATCCCTCCAAGTGTAATATTTGTATTACAATTGTACCAAAGTATTATTCTATTTGTCAAGATATAAAAGTAACCATTTATATCACCATCTTTTTTTGTTCTTATATTATGTAATTTATAAGAACAAAAGTCAATAAAATGATAAAAAAATTATAATAAGTAAATACTCGAAAATAAGAAGATTTATTTGTGTACTAAAACAGATGTTTTAATGCACGCTTAAAACTATACTGAATTTAAGGGTATAATAAGCAAAATAATGTACACTAAATTAAAATATATTTTAGTATACATTTTTGTAAAGGAGTTGTCTAAATGAAATTTGGATATGCAAGAGTAAGCACGGCAAAGCAGGATTTGACACGGCAGATAGCATCGCTTAAAAATGCTGGCTGTGACGAAGTTTATTGTGATATACAGAGCGGGAAAAATATGAAGAGGGCTGAACTGCAGAAAATTTTGTCAAAAATTCGGGAAAATGATACGTTTGTTGTTACAGACATTGACAGGCTTGGGCGTAATTTTACAGAAGTTACTGAGCTTTATACAAAGCTTAAGGATATGAAAGTTAATATTGCTGTAATTAATCAGGAACTTTTAAATCACAATGTGAATGACAGAAAGGATGAAATTGTAAATGTTGTTGTAATTCCTCTTCTGATATATTTAGCTGAAAGGGAACGAAGCATTTTAATTGAAAGAATAAATGACGGAATTAAAAATATGCCGCAAAAATTTGGGAAAAGATACAGCAGGAAAACGGGAAATGTAATTGGACGGCCAGTTAAAGTCTTAAATCTTTCAAAAGAGGAGCAGAATATGTTAAAACGAGTACGAAATAAAGAAATAAGCGTAAAAAGTTTTTGCAGGTTTATGCAGATAAGCAGATCCTCGTATTATAAATATTACAAGAACAGTTGTCTTGATTAAAAACTAAAATGAGGAGAATTTCAATTATGGCTGAAGAATTTTTGGAAGATAAAAATGTAGACGATGAAGAAAATAAACTTGGATATGACAGGGATATTTTTGACATTGAAATCGAATTTGATGATGAAGTTGTTAAGAGAATTGAAAGAACTGAAACAACTAGAGAGTTTGAAAAGTTGATTGAAAGTGAGGAGTAATTATTAAAACTGAATAACAATTCTTGTATTTTTTTATAATTAAAAATCATTTGCCACAAATTATAAATTTTTAGGAAAAAAATACCATCCTTTTTTTCTAAAAATATCGTAAAATAAAAAAAGCATAATTACATAAAAAGGAGAATTTTTAGTTCTCTTTTTTTGTTATTTTTAAAAAGAAAATTTTTGTCTATAGGTGTAATTATGATTAAGACTTTTAGCCACAATTTACTAAAAATTTGGGATATATTTTTGAGTGTGTAAAAATTTTTGTGTAAATAGAACAGCAAAGTACTGAATTTATCTATTAGTTTACACAAAATTCTGGACACTCTCGTCTGAGACATATTCGGCATATTTATTATTCCACCATTTATACACAGTCATTTTTGACAATCCAGTGTCTCTAATGCACTGTGCCTTTTTTCCATCAGGATTATTTTTTCTCCACTCTTTTACCTGATTTTCTTTTGTGCCACTTCCTTTAGGTCGACCATTTCCTTCTCTCCAATCTTTTCCTTGCCGCTTCATCCTTAAATCTCTTATCATCCTTGCTTCTTCTAAATGATCTTTTTGTTTTTGATAATTTCTTTTATTTTTAGGAATATCAATATTAGTCAGTTTTGCTATAGTATCTCTAGGAAATGTAAAATAATTATCATGATAACAATTTAAAGCTGCCACAATATCATCAATTTCAAAATGATTATCTTCCTCCTCAGTTCTGTTATCTAAAATTTCCAGAAATCCAAAAGCATCCTTTTCTAACTCTTCATAGCTCATCCCACACTTCTTAGCATAAATTGCCAGAGCCATAATTCCAAAATATCTATGACCTGCACTTATTTTCTCTATAATTTTCATTTTCCACCAGTCATACAAGGCTCTCTTAACTATCCATTTTCTTTCCCTTGCCGGTTCTTTATTTATAATCCTTCTCTCATACCAGTCTGGAAAATTTTTTTTGTAATATTCCAATTTTTTAGATTTTTTCTTATCTTTCTGTGGAAATTTTAAACTGACATCAAATTTACAAAACGGAATACTCGCTTTTAATTCTTCCAAATTCGTTCTTTTACCTACTTTAAAAGCTCTTACTGGATATTCTTTTCCTAATTTGCTCCAAGATCCAACAGCCCTAAATCCTTGCAGAACTCCAGTCATATCCTTTTCTTTTTTAGAGCTTGTATAATCATTCCAAATTCTATCAATCAGAAGCTCTTTAAATTGAGTTAAAGTTTTTTGATAATGCCGATACAACGGCAACGGTTCATCAAGAAAATAATATAGATGAAGTCCACGGCCACTGTTTACAATGTATGTAGGATTAGGCAAAAGCTTATTTTTAATTTGAAACAGCAGATCTCTAATATTATTTTCCCTTACATAATCCAAATCAATGACGAAAGCAAAAAGAAATCTAGCATTTTTAGAAATCCTATTCTTTCCAAAATAATTAACAGGAGCAATTAAACCAAAAGAAACATCTGTAACATATTTTATTCCTTCCAGATCATCAGTGATAATAAAACTTTTACTTCTTTTCTTTGCCTTACTAATTTGAATACCAATTATATTGCCCTTAATGCTATGATTTTCATCTAGGTGCTCTCCCTTTTTCTGCAAACTACCTTCAGGAAATAAATCCCTATAGAAAGTAAAAGGATCAACTTCCTTAAATCCTCTATCTTTCAAAAACTTATTTTTATAACCATACAAACGAATCCAATCTTCAACTGAACCTAATTGATAAGAACTGATCCTAACGAAATCATCTTTAGACATAAAAACATCCTCTCTTAACAAATACTTAAAGAAATAAAAAACCCAGGGTAAAGGGGGACTACCCCCTTTAAATCCCCCTTCCCCTTGACGCTTTATATTATCAATATATTTTTATACCTTTTTTTCAATTATACAAAATTTTCTATATTTTTTTCAAGAAAAATTGAAGTTTCTCTAAAAATTTAAGAACTATGAACTTATTTTAAATTCAAACTAGAAATGTATCAAAATGCACTAAAAATTTTTTAAAAAAGTTAATTTAATAGCATAAATAAAAGGATTTAGTAATGTTGTCGGGTTACTCGCTGAAACAGTTTCAATTATCTCTGATTCAACAAAAATTCATCAAAGCAGAGATTTATACCAAAAAGTTATTTATCGACCGCTACGGGCTTAATATGGCGCAATATGAGCTTTAATTTTTATCATCATCAATTTTATTTTATAATTTTCAAGAAACTTTTATCCTGATTTTTCTAATATTTTTTTAATCAAAAAAAGAGCCTGTACAAACTTTTTGGAAGAAAAACTCCCAATAATCTGTACATAAGCTCAAATATTTTTATTTTTATTCAATTAAATTTTTCTTTTGATATTTTAAAATGAGTTGAAGTAAAAATTTCTTAAACTGCCCATCCACCTCCGAAAAACTAGACTCTCATTTTTCTACGCTAATCAAATATTATCCCATTTTTTTCAAAAAAATCAAGTCCTTTTTCATAAAAAAATTTTTACCCAATAAACTTTCCGAGAAATTTTCAAATTTTGGAAAAGCACGCTTACAAGTTTCTCGAAAAATTAAAAAAATTTTTAGAAACTTATCGTGATTTTTCAGCACATAAAATTTTTGAAAAAAATGGCTTTCGTCTGCACTCAAAAAAACTCATTTCATTCGTGAAAAGTAAAGTTACAATTCTCAAATTTAAAGATCATATTTTTGTATAAATTTCTACAAATTTTTGTGCAAAAAAATTTTCATAAAGACAGTTTTTAAAAGATGAAATTTTTATGTATTATTGAACTTTAAATTTGATATTTTTAAATTAATTTTTACAAAACAGCAAAAAAATAATTTCAATTTTTCTAAAAATATTTTATTATGTTATTTTGGTGCCCCTATATTTTTTTACTCTGTCTTTTAGAAAAATCATTATTCCTGAAAATATTTTTTTGTAAAATGAATTTGCTAACAATAAGATATGAAGTCCATATTACGTCATATTAAGCCCGTAGCGTTTGCTAAATAACTTTTTGGTAAAAACTATTGCCTGATTAAAAAATTTTTCATTACAAGGTTAATATGAGCTTATCCTATATCACATATTTCCTGAACCAGTTCTCAAAATGTTCCATGCTGTTAAAAGCAAACTCCTGTTCGTAAAAATCATCAACATTCTGAATTTTAACAACTACCATTCCATTCTTTTGTTCATTTATTGATTTTATTGTCAAGGTATTAAACATTCCAGTTATTCCATCCATCATTCTGATTTTTCGGTGAATGAAAAAATCAGAAGATGTCTTTACTTCTTTTCTGTTTTTCGTTTTAGAAGTTTCTTCAGCTTGATATTTTTCTTTTGAAAAAGTAAATTCAAATCCTGAAACGCTTGGACGTCCTCTTGATTTCTTGCTGTATATTTTTTTGACTTTTAATTTAAACTTATCCCCAAGTTCTTTTTGTATTGGCTTTAAAACCCATTTATCAATTTCTCCTATTTTATATTTTTCTGATACGTCAAGCAATTTCCTGAAGTCTTCAATACTAACTCTCCAAATTCCAGTAGACTTAAACTGCTTCATTCTCCTGTAAAATTCTTTTGCATAACTTGATTTTAAACTTAAAAATTCTTTTAATTCAAATGCAGTAAAACTGACATTTAGTGCATTTAGAACCCAAGCAAAATTCTTTATTAACTGCTATTTCAACTATTTTTCTTCTATATCTACTGAATATCGAGTAAATAACACAAATTTTATAAAACGTCTTTCATCTCCAACTTTTTAATTTTAATACTGATTAACTTATCATACAGTGCTTTCAAGATCTTTTACAAAAAGTTGCAGGTGTATTATCAGAATAGTTAATAAGTTTTTTAGTTTATCAAAAATGAAAAGTTATTACTTCTTCCTCTTTTTCTTTCATCCTGCTACAAATTGCCATCAAAAATATTAAGTTCATTTGAATTAAAAATTTCTTAATCCGATACTATTAAAAATTATTATGATATTTAACTATATTATTCATAAAAATCATCTCCTAGCTAATCATACCATTATTTAAAAAGTAGATGTTAAACAAACACCTACTTTTTAAAAATACTGAAAAACTACCTTTTATTTACTGAAAATCTCCGTTTTAATCTACTGAATTTCTACTTTTTATTTACTGAAAAAAACTACTTTTTAATATGCTTAAATACATTAATTATAAGTGTTTGCGAGGAGGTAAAAGGTATAACATAAAAAAGTAAATATATAAAAGGTATAAATAAAAAGAGACTAGTTACAAAAATTAATACTATTACCCATTAAAAACAATGAAGTTTTTTTATAATTTCGTTTTAGTAAGTGGTCAAGACCCCTTGTCAGAAACTAAATAGGATATCATTTCTTTTCTCAAATGGGGTTTAGTATAAATAAATAATTTGTTAAAATTTATGGGTAAAAAGTTGTTTTAAAAATTCAGATTGTATGTAATATAGAAAAATAACCGCTGTCTTTTTACAACACCGATTATTTGAAAAATATAGCTTTTGTTTTTATAATTTCTATTTTTCCTTCTTCTAATAATTCTAAAATTAACATTTTAAATTCATCTATATTACTTTTTCAAATTACTTTTTCTTAAACTAAGTTTTAATAAATAGAAAACAAGTTTTCAAATTATTTGTCCAAGATTTTGGGTACACTCCATTATTTAATGAAACTATCGTCATTGTTGTACAATTTCTTCCAAGAAGTGAATATTCACCATTTAATACCGAACCTCGAGAATCTAATACTACCTTAACTATGCAATTTCGCCATAATACATTATACGGTTCAGAATACCTCAAAAGGTTCTCACTGAAATATTTCCTTAGAGTTTTTTTGTCCATAACTTTTTCCTCCAGACTATATATTAATTTATTTCGACCGCGGTCGAAATACAAACATTTTTCAATATTTTATGGTAAAACAGCCTTAGATTATTACTAAAGCTGCTTTGCTATGAAATATTGCAGATAGTTAGCAGAAAACTCAAATTTCTCATAGGTTAGTACAAGAAATTTGAGTTTGTTTCCTAATTAAAAATTTTATAGCACTTCTACTATTTGTCAGGACGCCAAGTATTAATTACTTTTTTTAATTCTTCACTTTTTTCTGGCATTCCTTCTTGTGAAATAAAATAGACATTTCCATTATAATCTATCAGATTTACCTTTACTTCCCTTCCATCTGGAATTTTTATAGTAAATCCCTTTCCCTTAAAATTACCTACAGTTATATCTTCTTTTGTTATATTTTCTTTTGGAACTCCTCTTTCCGTTATGTAACTTTCATAGCTTCTATCCCGTAATTCTTCTGCTGTAGTCTGATTATCTGTAGACAGTATATCCAATGTAACAATATCAAAAGGGGTAACGGATAACTGTTTTGCATTTGGCGAGGCATTTTCATCATTGAAATATTTCCAATCCTCCGGCTTAGTAACATATCCTACCAAATCACTTCCGTAACGTTCTTCATTAGTAGTTTTTTCAATATTTTTAACCTGTTCTGAAGAATTACCTGATGTATCTTTTGAATGTTTATTTCCACAAGACAACAAGAATGTTCCTGCAATAAGAATTATAACTGATAATTTCGTTTTTATCATGTATCGTTTCCTCCTAATTTGTTTCCAGAATTATGCTTATGTCTTCTTCATTATAGTATGGTTTTATAAGTTTTCTCAGTTTTTTTAATTCATCTTCCGTAGCATTTTCAAATATAAAGGTTATTCTTGGTTTTAAATGATTATATTTCATAAATTCATACCAGTCGATTTCTTCAAACTTTCTTTTTGTTAAAATAACTTCTAATCTCTCACCATATTTTTAAAAAAATCATTTTTCTTCATCAACAGTTTGAATATTTAATATTTTATTATAGAACAAAAATCCATTATATCCTTGAGTTTTTGAGATTTATTACCTTTTTTTATCTTCGTACTCTAGTTCACCTAAATAATCTATAGGATCATTGTACCACCAATAAATGCTTCTATATTTTTCCCTTTCTTATAACTACCAAAAATCTTTTCAATTTCAGGAAATTATTTCCTTTTTGACTCATCATATAAAAGATTATTTAACACATATTCTCTAAATCCCTAATCTATCTAGTATCGCAAGAAATAACGATAGCCTAAGTTCTTTATAATAATCCTTTTCATTACTTGTCAAAAAACTTGCATCATTTTCAGTTATAAGAACTTTTTCCATTTCTGGATTATTTGAATACAGATAATTAGATTTATATGCTATAAATCCTCCATTTTTCCCCATGACATAAGTCTGTGGTACATAGAAATTATTTCCTTGCATTGGAACATATTCAACCTTATACAAATTTCTATCTGTTACCACATTAAAATCTCTTTCTAGCATATCAGAAACCTGCTCTAAATATTCTTCTGCCTTTTTTTCCCTTATTTCTCCTGAATTTGCTTCCTTATGTTCATATATTGCACCGAATATTGCTAAAAAAATCATCGGAGACAACAAAATTATGTTAAAACCTATAAAAAGTAATAAAATAAAACCTATTTTTTTCATTTTATTTCACTGCTCCTTTTGGCATCATGAATGAATCCATTTCTTTATCATTTTTCTGTTTCAATTCTTCGTAGTTTGGCTCATGACCAAATGAACCAGGTTCAGCACCTATATTATCATACACTGCAAGTTTACCATTTGCTCCTTTTCCAACTCCAATAACACTAGGAATTATAGAGGATAATCCATTTTTTATAAACTTTGGTATTGGTGCATTTTTTATCATTCCTGTCCCTGGTGAAAATCTTGAAGTATCTCTACCATTTATTCTGATAGTCTGATTTAATAATGCATTTCCATGATCAGGAACTACTGTTAACATCCTGTTATTGTTTATATATGACCCTGGGTTATTCACAGGTGCAGGATCTACTGCTATGACTTCTGTATTTCTTCGAGAACCTACATATATTGCAATTCCACCAGCCAATGAATGTCCGTCATGACTTTTTACCCTCAAATTAGGATTATGAAACCTTTTTTGTAACTCTTTTTCCATTTGAACTGAATAATTGTATCCGTCTATATATTGTTTAGGTGTTCCTTTTTCGTTTGATTTATAGTATTCTGTTTTTAATGCAAGCGATGAATAAGGTTCATCTTTTATTTCTTGACCAAATGATGTTGTTTTTTTCACCAATACCCATCGTAGGCAATGTTATATAATTTCCAAATATACTATTAGAAAACTGATTATATTCACTTGTTTTTATTATAGATTTACTAACTATTGAATCTCCAATTCCTTTTATAGTTGAAAGTTGCTGAATTTTTGCATTTCCTATACCAAACATTATATTTGCTAAAGTTGGAGTGTTTCGTAAAGTTATTTGACCAATCTTTATCTATTTCAGGATCTAAAGCTCTCT
>BNJS01002037.1_pt1 | contig 27892 bp, 25 predicted proteins | sample 8540461 | NCBI WGS metagenome assembly BNJS01 (sample SAMD00202454, study PRJDB9452) | human saliva metagenome | isolation source: human saliva | place: Japan | reverse complement strand
GTAGTTACAAATTAATAAAAAAAGTAAAAAAATAGTTCGTTACTGAGTAGATTTCTTAACGATAAAAATTAACGTTTCGCTGTAAATTCGACCAACTCGCTACGCTCAGACATGTCGACATTTACTCGGCTCACTTGCTTTTAATTTTTATCTAAAATCTACATTCGTAACTCGCTTATTTTTACTTTTTATTGAAAACTAACTTTGTGACAGCCCTTTTATTCTATGTCAATCATATTATATTTATCACCCATTACCATATCTTTATAACTTCCAAAAATAAATTCTTCTTTTACTTTCTTTTTGAAACTCTTTGTATTTTATAAAATCTAATATTGCAACTGTAATTCCACCTATATCTAGTAAATTTAAATTTTTAGTAAAACTACAACTCCTAAATTTGAAAGCTACTTTGCAATCATATCTGAATAAGCTATTATTTTTTTCTTGTTTTTACTTCATGTAACTTTTCTTCCATTTCTGTATTCCCATTATAAAAAAAGAGAATGTAACATTGCAATTATAGTATTAATAAATATTGCATATTCTACTTGTTTAGAAACTGTTAAAATATTTGCCATATCTAATCCACGTTCAGCTAGCTTTGATGCTAATTTTTGGATTTATCGCTGAAACAAAAGGAATAGGTAAGCTATTCTTTGTATACATATCAGATTGTAAATGTATAATTTTCTTTCACAAATGATGTAGCTATAATTATCTTTCCTTCCATTCCTTATATAAAACTTTATTCATAGTAGCTTCTAAAACTTTATAAGTACTTGCTTTACTTTTAAAAGTAATCTCTTTTATTTTTCAGTATATATATGAAAAGAAAGAAAAAGATGAAGTTTGTCAATGTGGAAGTAGCAATATTGGCTGTCCCAAAAATTAATCCTAGTATTGGGTCATGTCTAATGTTGTAACACGATGCCCCATTTTTCCTCCACCTTTTAAATTCCCATTCGATCCTATATTAGCATCAAAAGGAACGGGATTTGAGGCTATCTCTTCTAACGACAGGGTTATAATATCTATGTTTTCTATTTTGAATGTTCTTCTTTTTCCTTTTTACTTTCTTTTGCTGCTTCTTTATCACTTAATCTCTTGGGAAACTTTTGTTAATAGATATTGTCTTGCTATTTTGCAAACCTACTGCAAAAAACATAAGTGCTACTTCTTCAGAATTTAATCCTGTTTTTCACAAAATTGTTTGTCTAAATCATCTAATATAACTCTAGTATTTTTCAGCAACTGTTTTTAACTCTATTAGTTTCTTCATATATATCATTCATCTCAGATAAATTATTATCAATTTTTTTCAATAATTAAATTTCTCTTTTTCTTAAATTTTCACTACTCATGCCAGATACCTTCTTCAAGTTTAACTATTTTTCTTTTACAATAGCCATTTCATTTTAAAATTTCTTTAATTGTGCTAGTTAATTCTTTAATATCACTATCTGAAGATTGTTCTTTCTTATCAAATTCTTGATTTAAAATAGAAATTTTTCTGTTTATATAGAATTTCCATTTCTTCATATTTTTTTGATAAAGCTATTTCACCTTTTTTTATTTTTATTTTTATAAGCTACATCTAAAAAATTTCAAATATATCTATATTTATATCTGGATTTGGTCCCATTATAGATTGAGGTTGAAATATACTATTATTACTGTTATTATATGTGTAGTTTCCTGCTATTTTGGTTTTTAATAATTCTTCTAATTTTTCAGCTTTTTTCTAATTCCTCTAATTCAATTTAGATAACTATCACTCTCCTTAGAAAGTTCTTCTTTTTATTTTTCCATCATTTCCATTACTTTCTTAAATTTTTTTCTTTCATTTCAGCTAATATTATTTCATATTTTTAGCTACTTCCACTGTTGCATCTTTTCCTCTTTCTGTTTCAACATCTCTAAAAATAGTATGCATTTTCTTAATTGTTCCAACTGGATCTGGTTCCTTATCTCCTAACCCTGGAATTCCTATTAAATAAACTCATTATAAATTCCCCCCTTTTATTTTTTTATAAGTTAATTATACAATTTCTTTATGACAGTTATTGTCATTTTATTACTTTTTATAAAAATGATTTTTAATTTAATTTTTATTTAAGTTTCTTTAGTATATTAACTTTTTGAATATGTAGTTTGATAAATAATTATATCACTTTTTCTATTAATATATCTAATTATTTAAAAAGTAAAAAAACTGCTACAATTTAATTTGTAACAGTTTTTCTTTTTTATGAAATGTGTTAGAACACTCAGTGATTTTTAGTCGTGAGACATGTACTCGTAGGGTATGAATAACACCAACATTGAAAATATTGTACTAAAATTTTGCAATTTTACTAGTTTTAGTGTATAATATATTTAGAACATTAGCAACTGAATATATGGAGTTAAGGCTAGTAAACAGTAGCCTTGTAAAATATTCACTGTTCTGTATAGTTGTTCTTTTTAAATATAATATACAGATAAAAGTAGCGGTGTAGACACAAGTCTTATCCAGTAGTGGCTATCGTGGACTAGCCAAAAAGAATAAGGGTTTTAAAACCAAACTTCTTAGAAGATAACTTACTTTTTCAGTTATCTTATGAAGCTCTCGACTCTAGCACTCGTAGGGGTGTTAGTCGTGAGTAGTTCACTCTTTATTTAATTTATTTAACTGATTTTTGAGTATGTTGCTGCATTTTCTCCAGCTATTTTTTTCCAAATACTGTGATATCTGTAACTGCATTTCCACCTATTCTGTTAGCTCCATGTATACCACCTGTAACTTCTCCAGCTGCATAAAGTCCTTTTATTGGTCTACCATTTTTACCAAGAACTTCAGCATTAGTATTGATACGAACTCCACCCATAGTATGATGTACTGCTGGTGAAACTTCTATTGCATAGTATTTTGTTCCTGTTAACTCTTTAGGTAAAGTTTTTCTTTTTAAATTCATTGTCAGCTTTATTTTTTTAACTGCTTCATTGTATTTATTCAATGTTGCTTCTAAAGTTTTTGCATCTGTTCCTATTTTTAGTAACTATTTCTTCAAGTGTTCCTTCAACAGCATAACCTTTTTAACATATCCATCAGCAGCTTTTAATTTAGTTCTTATTTCTTCGTCAAAAAAATTAAGAAAGCTGATTTTCCTTTTTGATCTAGGATAGCCTTAGAAACTACATCTCTTGTTTCAAGTTCATCAATAAATCTTTTTCCATCTTTATTTACAAGGATAGCTCCTTCTCCTCTAACTGCTTCAGTTATCATATTAGTCTTTTTATGTAAAACTGTTGGGTGAGTTTGGATTTGATCCATATCTACTAAAAGCTCCACCAATTTTTTTCTATCATAACAATTCCATCTCCAACTATTGCAGGATTGTTTGTAGAACCAAATCCTTTTAATTTTGGATTATATTTTTCAACCATTTTAGCATTGGCTCCAAATCCACCTGTTGCAACGATTACAGCCTTTGCTTTAATTATATATTCTTCACCATTAGCTTCTTTTAACTTTTACTCCAGATATTTTATTGTTATTTTTAACTAAAGCGATAGCTTTTTGTTCCTTTTCTTATATCTATTTTATCTTTTTCAGCAACATTTGAAAGTGCAGTAATAATATTTGGACCTACTGCAGAACCACCTGTTGGTCTGTGAGTTCTTTTAGCACTTTGTCCACCAGTAGAAGTAAGTTCATTTAAGTCTGCTCCTCTTTCTAGTAACCAGTCAACTATTGCACTTGATTTTCCTGTTAATACTTTAACTAAGGCTTTATTATTTCTATTTTTTCCACCTTTCATTGTATCTTCATAGAAAAGTTCTGCACTGTCTTCAACACCTAACTTCTTTTGTACACTTGTTCCAGCAGCATTTAGTCCAGCTGTTGCATAGTTAGTGTTTCCACCTAAAAGTTCTGTTTTTTCAATTAATATAACACTTGCACCTTTTTCATAAGCAGCAATTGCAGAAGTAAGCCCTGCTCCTCCTCCTCCAATTACAACTACATCAGCTTGTCTTGGAAGTTTTGTATTTGTTTTAAGAGCCGCATCAACTTTTGTTAATTTTGCTCCACTTGCTTTAACTGCTTCTTCTATAGCTTCTTTTGTTCCTTCACTAGTCAATGAAGCTCCTGAAACTCCATCTACTTCATAGCTTTGAGTAGCTATAGCTCTTTTAATGATTTCTTTCATTGCTGGTTTAGCAAAATCTGTTTCTTGCTCTTTTTTGATTTGAATGTCAACGATTTTATTGTCTTTAATTTCTACACCAAGTACTATTCCATCTTGGTTGTAACCATAACCTGTTCCTTCATATACTTCAGCACTAGCTGTAGTAAAAAGAAGAGTGAACATTAAAGCCGTCAGTCCTAAAAATCTTCCTAAAAAAATTTTTCTTCATATCGTCCTCCATATTCCCATAATTAAAAATAATAAACATATAATTCTATAATATTTTAAATATGCGATTTTTGTCAATGGTTTTATTTTTATTTCTAAGCAGAATTTTTAAGTTTTTAATTCTTAAAAATTCTCTTAATTCTATCAGGTCATAGTCTAAACTTTTTATCAAGGCTATTTAACAAACAACCAAACCCTAATACAATGCTTGTAAAATTTCATTTTTTTAATTCAACTTCATCTTGAAGAGATAATCTATTTTCTTTTCTTTTTATTAGTCAAATTTATTTCTTTTTGAAATATTAGCAGGTTGTCCTTTTTAAAAATTAGAATTCTATCACACACATATAACGCTTCTTCTATATCATGAGTTACAAAAAAGTATACTTGTATTTTTCTTCTTTTAGTTTTTCTCATTAAATCCAATAACTCAAATCTTAATTTTTATATCAAGTGACTTAAAAGGTTCATCAAAAAGCATTATATTACCAGCAAAAGTTAAAGCTCTCGCAATAGAACCTCTCTGTCTCATCCCACCACTTAACTCTTTTGGAGAATAATTATAGTAATCTTTTTAAACCTACCAAAGATAAATTTTTCCCAAATTATTTTTTTCATCAATATCTTCTTTAATTAACTTTATATTTTCAAATAATGTTAACCAATTTAAAAAGCCTATCTTCCTGAAAAAAACATAACCTATTTTATTATTATGATAGTTTATTATTTCTCCACTTGTTTCTTTTCTCTAAACCAACCAAAAATATTTAAAAGGGTTGTTTTTTTCCTATTCCAGAAGGTCCAAGTAAACCTAAAAATTTCACCTGAAAAACATTTCAAAATTAATATTATCTAAAATTAATTTTTCATTATATCTTTTGCTAATAGACTTCGATACCAAAAATCTTCTTATCCATTGACATTTTTCAGACACTTTACTATACCTCCCAAAAATAAAAATAAATTCCTACTATTATAACTGACCAAGCAATTACCATTTCTGTCTCTATATTTATCCTTGCATTAGTTATTTGTCCATCAATCCCACTATCTATTGTTAACACTTCTGCCATAACTACAAGTTTTACTCCTGTTCCAAGGCATACTATAAGGGCTGTTTCAAATGCTGGATAAAGTGAAGGAACTATAATATATTTCCATTTTTAAACTTTGTTAAATGAAAAAAACATTTGCTACTTCTAGCAATTTTTATCTATATTATTTATTGAGTTTACTAGAGATATAGTCATAATACAAAATATAGAAATTGAAACAATTAAAAATAGCTGGTTTTCCATTTAAACCTAACCATAGTATAGCTAAAATTAACCAACTTATTGGTGGAACTACCTGTAAAAAAATTCAATTATTGGGTAAAAAAATACCTCCTAAAAATTTTTGAATGAGTTATAAGAAGGCTGAAAAATTATAGAAAAATATTAAAACCAAAAACTAAAAACCAATGAATAGTCTAGTAATTGTTATTAAAATTTCTTTTAGTAATATTGTATCTAAAAGAATTCTTTAATACTTTCCCAAACTTGACTCACACTTGGAACTACGACAGGTGGATATATTTTACTTAATATAAACCAAAAATATAATAATAAGTAAAAAAACTTAATATTTTTATTTGTTAATGTAAAAGATTTTCATCTGGAACTTTTCCTCCAATATTTTTTTGGATCATAATCTTTCATAATTTTATAATATTCATTTAAAGTCTTTTTAGCATCTTGTGCATGAACAAAATTTAATCCCATTTTTGGTATAGATTTTTTTAACAACTTCTGCATCCATTCCTAATTTTTTTCTTTTGCAAGCTTTTCCAGCTTCCTCTGGATTTTCTTTTTACCCATTGTAAAGCTTTTTGCATATTCTTCATTAAATTTTTTTAACTAATTCAGGGTCTTTTTTTTTGCAACTTCTCCCAATAACTCCAAAATCCAGCAGTAGGTATTGAACTTTTATCCCCTTTATACTTTTTGCCATTCTTCTTCAAAATTAGCTATTATTTTTAAAAATTTTTATTTTTAGATAAAACAGCTGTTGTATCTGGTTCTATTGTAACAGCATTATCAGCTTTTACCACTAATTACTAAATTTAAAATTTCTGCTTTATTTGCATAAATAACATTATAGTCTGTCTTTTCTTTTTAGACCTTCTTTATCTAAAAAAATAGTGTGTATAGACATCAGGTGGAGAAGATTTTAATCCTATATAAATAGTTTTACCCTTTAAATCTTTCCAACTTTTTACTGAAGGATCTTTACTTATGAAAGAGGCAACTCCCCAAGTATTAACATTCATTAATTTTACATCTAAAGCCCTTATTATATAATTTTGAAACCACAGTTAAAAGGAAATGCAAAAATTGTGCCTCTTTACCTTGTACCATAGCTATTAAAATTTCAGGACTATTCCATACCTTAATATCAATTTTATACTCTTTTCCTAAAGCATTTGTTTCCATCATTCTAAGAACTGGTAAAAACAGGCGGTGCTTTTGGTGCTCCCAACATATATTTGTTCTACTGCAAATACATTTAATGTTAAAAATAAACTTAAAAAAATAAAACACTTAATTTTTCATATAAACCTCCTTGAAAATTTTTAAATAATCTGTCATATATATAATATATTAGAAAAAAATTACTAAATTTATAATTGAAGTAGTCATGTATTTCTACTTAAAAAAATTGTATATAATGCTGAGACTAATTTCTTGGTATAAAGTATGAGAAACCTTATTGAATATTTTTTTAATCCCTCTCTATAATTTTCTTATTTCTTTAACACTCCAAAATATAAGAATTTTTAACTGTATATTTATTATAAGTATATATACCATTAACTTCTATTTCTCTTTTTATTTCATTTAATAGTTTTATTATTAAGATTCAATTTATTAATTTCTTGGTATTCTAAACTATCAGAAGTTAATTTACATTTTTATTATATGAATATATTTTACTTTCAGGATAATATCCTAAATTCCACAATAGATTTATTAAATCTCTTGAATATTCCCAGTCATTATTTGGTTTTATTCTTATCTATATCTGGTAAAAAGTTCTGTTAAAGGATTATCCTCACTTAAAAAAATCTTTCAACCATACAATAATTATTTGAGCATCTTATAAACTTTTTATATTTTCCTTTGTGTCTAATGCTTGACACATTGAAGAAAAACACTAATGAGAATCTCTCTTTGTTTTGTAAAGAATAGTCCTCTTTATCCCAATCGATACAATAAAAATTACTTACATCTTTATTAGGGACATATTTTTTTGCTAATTTTAACATTTCCTCTGAAATGTCTAAACCTATACATTCTTTTGAAATTTCCTGAAAAAATTTTTATATGCCTTCCAAAACCACAACCTAAGTCTAAGACTTTAAGATTTTCTTTAAGATTTTTCTCTTTTTAAAAACTTCTAATATAACTTTTACTTTCATTTTCTACATCATTTTTGAAGCATTTTAAAAAAACTACTACTTCTTTTTATCCCAATATTCTTTTTGGATTCTCTCTAAAAATGTTTAAAAATTAAGTCTTTCTTGACCTCTAACATTTTTTTATCCTCCTGAAATTGCAACAACCATAAAAAGTTAAATTATCTCCTTCTTCCAATTTTTGCAGAACCATCTATATTTTCCTGATTATCATTTAAAAAATATAAGAATTTCCTATATACATACCTCCCTCTTTTTAAAAATTTAATATCCAAAATATTATTAAGTTATACTTAATATTAGCACTAACAAAATAATAAATTAAGAAAAAAATATGTTAATAAAATATTATTTATATAAAAAAATAAAATATTTCATATATAATTAATATGTTATTTTTTTAATCAGTACTTATTTTATTAATAATTACTCCTTATATTTTTATATCTCTTAAAACTTATTATTAGATAAAAAGTTTCTTTTACTAGTAATTTTCTCACGGTTATTTATCAAATAGTGTTGATAAAAAGTTTTAGACTATGACCTGATAGAATTAAGAGAATTTTTTTGAGAATTAAAAACTTAAGAATTCTCTTTTTATTGAAACTAAATCACATTATTGTATTAATTGTATTAAAAATTAAGCGCTAATTGGAACAATACCTACTTGAATCAGTATGCGCTTTTTAAAACTACTAAAATTTGAATATCCAAATGCAGTTCTCTTTATTGATTTAATTTTATTGTTTAAACCTTTTTTTATCCTTACTACTTAGTTTGTGCTTAAAACTTTGACAATAATAGTTTACTTGACAAAGATCAGGATAATATTTTAATAATGACTTCCAAAATAGCTTTTAGCTTTCTTTTAATGAATCATCTTGAATAGAATTCATAATAGATATTCTAGTTTGATTAAATACCCTGTTAACAAGATTAACAATATGAAATTTATCTATTACTATTTTTGCATTAGGAAAGATGGAATCAATAAAAAAACTACAGGTGAGGGGGTACCTGTAGTTTTTAAATAATCTATATTAACTTTTATTAGGGGTGGGGTCATATTAAAAATCTTTTTATCTCTTAGGATTTCTCCAGTCATTGCATCGATTAAGAATTCTCTATCCATAAATCCTTCTGCAACTTCTACATCATATACTAAAACACCATTTTTATGTTTTAATTCTATTTCTTTAAACTTTCCATTTTTAGATTGCTTTTAATGCAATTTCTTTAGCTCTATCATAAGAAATTTTTAGGTTCTTTTTTTGCTCTTTTTGCTACTTTTTCAGTTTTAAATTTTATAACTTCGCCTGTTTCAGCATCTATTTTAAATTCCTTCTCAACATTTCCATCCATAACTTCAACTTCATAGACTTTTCTTCCATTTTTCTCATCTAGTTCAAATTTAGTTAGTTGTCCATTAGGAACTTCTTTTTTTACTATTGTTTTTTTATTTGCTCCTGACTCAATGTAGCTAAAGCATTTGTTGAAAACCCTAAACTTCCAAATGATAATTGCTCCTACTAACAATAATCTCTTCATGCTTCTTCTCCTCTATTCTTTTCTTATATTTATAATTATAATTTATATTTATGAATAAAAGATGAAACATTAATTTTATTTTTTTATCTTTTTATTTCTAATAAGTAACTTTGTTCTTATTATATGCATAGTATAATTTAGCTTAATGAATACTAAATGAATATACTTTTTATTATATTAATTTTTTTCAAAATTATATTTTTTTTCTTTTTGAGCTAATTCTTCTAATTCTTCACTAAAGCCTGACTTTTGAAAAATAAAATATTCCTCTCTATTGCTATTATTCCATTTTATATTTTTTTAGCTTTTTCTTGTAATTGCTTCAAAATACTTAAACCTACTTGTTTTTTTAGAATATTTAGATTCTCCAAAAACAATTTTATTATTTTCTCCTAAAGGTTCAACGACTATTCCTCCTGAGGAAGTACACCAAAGCTGGTGGAAGTGGGTAGACCCAAACAGGTAGAGCTGTAGGATAAGATATAGTCTGTGCTTAATAGAAATATTAGAAGTTCAAGGCTAATCTCCTTAATTTATTAAGGATGTATATGCCAAGAGAACTGCATAAGTGGTAGTGTACTTATGTGAACGACAACCCTCTAAAACGATTGAGTCAGTTTTTAGGTTCATATATTTAGAAAAAATTTTACTTTTTCATTTTACTTATAGTATAAAAAGTAGTATACTATATATAGGTAAATGGAGGTGAAATCGCATGGAAAAAGCATATAAGTTTAGATTTTATCCAACTAAAACTCAAATAGCAATATTAAATTGTACTTTTGGTTGTGTAAGATATGTCTATAATCATTTTTTTAGGTTTAAAACAAGAACTATATAACAAAGAGAAAAAAATCTATGTCATATAATCAATGTAGCAAAAGCACTGACAGTTTTAAAAAACAAGAGAAAAGAATGGTTAAAAGATGTAGATAAATTTTTCTTTACAAAATTCTTTAAAAAGATTTAGATAAAAGCCTATAAGAACTTCTTTAGTGGAAGAGGCTATCCAAAAATTTAAATCTAAGAAAGATAATAGAAAAATCATACAGAACCAATTATACAAATAATAATATAGAGTTTTTAGATAAATGGATAAAAAGTACCTAAGTTAGGAAAAACTAAAAAAATAAGAGATAAAATGAAACCACAAGGAAGAATAATAAGTGCAACAATAACACAAGTATCTAGTGGAAAAATATTATATATCTTTATGTTGTACTGATGTGGAAGTAGAAAAAAATTAGAAAGTACAAATAAAAATGTTGGAATAGATTTAGGTATAAAGGACTTTGCGCTTACCAGTGATGAAACTATAATAGAAAAATCCAAAAATATTTACAAAAATCTTTGAATAAACTAGCAATATTACAAAGAAAACTATCACGAAAACCAAAGGGTAGTTCAAATAGGAATAAAGCTAGAATAAAAGTAGCAAGATTATTTGAGAAAAATATCAAATCAAAGAGAAGATTTTTGCAAAAGTTATCAACAGAGCTAATAAGAAAAATATGATATTATCTGTATGGAAGACTTACAAGTAAAAATATGATAAAAAAATCATAGACTAGCAAGAAATATTGCAGACGTATCATGGAGTGAATTTAGTAGAATACTAGAATATAAAGCAAAATGGTATGGAAAAAAACAATAGTAAGAGTAGATAAATTTTTTTGCAAGTAGTCAAATATGTAATTGTTGTGGATATAGAAATGAAGAAGTAAAAGATTTAAGTGTGAGAGAATGGACTTGTCCAATATGTGGAGCTGTATAATAGAGATATAAATGCAGCCAAAAAAACATATTAAAAAGAAGGACTAAAGATATTAGGTATAAGTGCTTAAATATATAATATATGAACCATAGGAACTATGGGGATAGCTTAGTAAATTTAGTTGGCTAACAGAAGCAACTACTACCCAAGAACCCTGCGACTCTAGCACTCGTAGGGTGTCAGTCGTGGGAGGTTCAGAAAGTTCATAGTATCACCTCAATAAAAATTATATAATATAAATTATAATAATTCAAATTATAATAATTTATTTAAAAAAATAAAAAAATGGTGCTAGTTGTTACTAGCACCATTTTATAAGGTTAGTATAATAAATGGTGTTGATAGAAGAAATTTCTATCAATGCCATTTTTTTAATAAAAAAAGTTGAGACAATAAAATTTTCCTGTTAAAATTAAATCGCTCAAAAATAACCATAAAAGGAAGTGATTTCATTGTCTCTATCTAATCTTATCAAAAAAATTTCTTAAATATTCAAGATGATAATATTTCTTTTCCAGAAGAAGAATATTGTCAAGTTACTCAAAAAGGGGATTATCGAATTAAAAGTTTTTTTAAAAGGATTTCTTAAGTTTAATTACTGCGCTTGCCCTCATTGTAATTCTAAAAAAATATTGTTAAAAAAATGGTTCAAGACATCGTAAAATTAAATATATTCCTATTCAAAATTACAATATTGAACTTGAGCTTACTATACAAAGATATATTTGTAAAGATTGTAAAAAAACTTTCTCTCCTTCTACAAATATTATCAGTGATAACTCTAATATATCTAATAATCTTAAGTATACTATTGCTCTTGAACTTAAAGAAAATCTATCTCTTACATCTATTGCTAAGAGATATAATATTTCTATTACTTCTGTACAAAGAGTCATGGATGATTGTTTTTCTGATTTTTAAAGTTAATAAAGAACATTTACCAGAAGCTATTTGTATTGATGAATTTAAATCTGTTAAAAACATTGATGGCGCTATGTCTTTCGTTTTTTTGCTAACTATCAAAGTAAGAATATTATTGATATTGTAGAAGACAGAAGACTTTATTCTCTTACAGAATACTTCTCAAGATTTTCTTTAGAAGCAAGAAATAATGTAAAAATATGTTTGTATGGATATGTATGTTCCATACATTAGCTTGAATTAATTCTATCTTTCCTAATGCAAAAAAATAGTAATAGATAAATTTCATATTGTTAATCTTGTTAATAGAGCATTTAATCAAACTAGAATATCTATTATGAATTCTATTAAAGATGATTCATTAAAAAGAAAGCTGAAGCTATTTTTGGAAGTCATTATTAAAAATATTATCCTGATCTTTGTCGAGTAAACTATTATTGTCAAAGCTTTTAAGCGCAAACTAAGTAGCAAAGATAAGGTAGATTATCTTTTAGAAAAAAATCCCTGAATTAGAGATTAATTTTTAATATCTACCAAGATATTATTCAAACAATAAAAGCATAATAACTTTAAAAGATTTGAAGAAATAGTAAAAAAATATTTAGCTAGTAAAGAAAAAAATTTCTAAGAAAATGATAACAGCTCTAAAAAACTCTGAAAAAAATATGAAATATATTGAAAATATGTTTGAATCGAATATTACTAATGGTTTAATAGAAGGTTTAAACAATAAGATAAAATCAATAAAGAGAACAGCATTTGGATATTCAAATTTTAGTAATTTTTAAAAAGCGTGTATTGATTCAAGTAGGTATTATCCCAATTAGCGCTTAATTTTTTTAATGTAATTAATACAATAATGTGATTTAGTTCAAATAAAAAGAGAATTCTTAAGTTTTTATTCTCAAAAAATTCTCTTAATTAAGTCAGGTCATAGTCTAAACTTTTTTTATCAACACTATTTGACAAATAACCTTTTATAATCATAATTTTTAAGCTATTTCTACTGTTGTTTCTTCATCAATTGAATTATACTTTTTCTTCAACAACTTTTTGTAATGTAATTTCTAAGGTCAGGACAAATTGGGTGAACAATGTCTTTATATTCTTCATTACGCATTTTTTTCTTGATGGCATTGCTACAAACAATCCTTGTTCTCCTTGCATTAATTTTTAAACCATGGATAACCAAACTTTCATCTAAAGTTATATCTACATATGCTTTTTAGTCTGTCTAATTTGTCTCCATCCACTTTTTTTATTTTTTTACATTTGTAACAATCATTTTAATCCCCTATACTAATTTATTGTCTTACTTATGATTATCTTTACATTATCAACAAAAGTTCTCAACCTAGTTTCAATTTGGGATCTTTCTATTTCTGTAACAAATGTGTAGTATGTACTCCCACTACCAGACATAAAGAATTTCTTTCCAGGTACTACTGAGTTTAATATTGCTTTTAAACATTTTTAATATCAGCATTTCTTTCTGAAATTCCTTGCTCTAGACCATTTTCTATATATTTTTCTAAATCTTTTCTATTGTCATTCCTTAAGCACTCAACGATTTTTTCAAAATTTGCATATCTAACTTCATCTAATTCATCAAAACTATTATAAGCATCTTTCGTTGACACACCAAAACCTAACGGTTTTACTAAAATTAGCGAATCTTTTAAATTATTTTCCACTAACTCAACTTTGTTACCTTTTCCTCCGACTCTTGCAGTCTTGTTTTTAATAAAGAAAGGTACGTCACTGCCTACTTTTCATTGCCAACTCTTCCAATTCTTTTTCATTGTAAACATTTCCATAATGCTCATTCAAAAGTTTCAGAAAAAATCCAGCATCAGAACTTCCTCCTCCAAGACCAGCTTCAGAAGGGATATTCTTTGTTAAAGATATTTCTATTTTCTCCTTGTGTTTCTTACTGTTCTCAAAAAAATATCTCATATGCCTTATACAAAAATATTTCTTTCATCAGTGGGAATATTCTTATCAGAACAGCTAATTTTTAAATCTCCTATTTCTGAATAAAAATGTTATGTCCATTTCATCGGATAAGTCAATAGGAGACATCACTGAATCAATTTCATGATAACCATCTCCTGCTTTTTTTGATAAACATTTAAACCTATATTAATTTTTGGCATTCGGGAAAATCTTATACTTATTCAAAGAAATCCTCATCCTTATCTAAATTAATTTCAATGTCTAAACCTTTTAGTATCTAATAATTTTACCAAATCACTTGTCTTGTCTTTTAGAAACGTTTCCTAAAAGGAACTTGTAAAAATTTCAAACTTAAAAATATTTGTTATAATATTCTATCTCTAAAGTTTGCCTCAACTTTAACTTCAGCAGCTGCTTTTTACAACTTTTCCATCTAGTTTTACTTTTTCCTCCATCTACAACAAGTTTTGCAATGGGTCTCCTTTTTAATAATTCTACTAACTTTTTAAAAAAATTTATCTAGTCTCATAAAACATCCTTTTTCTTTTTAGTTATACCTCTTTTTCCATATTATGTCAACTTTTTTTATTTTTAATTAATGTAATATTTTTTTATGCTTTTTTTCTAATAAACTGATTAAAACCTTATAAATGCTTAATAAATTGTTATAATAACAATTTATTTTCAAAAATTAGATTTAATTAGAATATAAATCAAAAAAACTCAAAAAAATATCTCCTTCAAACCCTATAGTTTGAGTAAATTTTTAAATAGCTTATTTTCTTATTAGCTAATAGATAAATAATTTTTATCAACATTTATTTTTTTCTTCATTAAAAATTAATTAAAAGCCTTTTTTTCTTTATCTTCCTTTTATACTTACAATACCTAGTCTCTAGCTCTTATTCTAATTTTTAAAGAAATTCAAAGAAACCTTTTTGCCTCAGATTTTAATCTTCCAAATCTATCTTCCAACTCCTTATGTAAATCTTCTAATTCTTCAAAAGTTTTTTTAAAGCTAAAGCCCTCTTGTAAATCTTTATTTTTTTCATTTTTTTCTATATAATTATCAGGTAAAAAAATCTTGGGAAATTAAGCTCTATATTAACATCTTCTAATTCTTCTTCATTTTCACCTTTTTAATTTTAATATTTCTTCATTTAACATCTTTCATATATAGATTATAACCAAAGGTTTCAACTGCTCCATGTTGCTTTTTCACCCTAAGATTTCTCCAACTCCTCTAATTTTTAGAGTCTTCCATTGATAGATCTATACCTGTTAAATTGTCAAATTCTCTAATACTTTCTTCTCTTTTCTGTGCATTTCTAGTTTTATTTTCGTTCATAAGCATGTAACAATAACTTTTCTTATTGCTTCTACCTATTCTTCCTCTAAGTTGATAAACTTGAGATAAACCTAACTTTTCAACTCCTTCAATTATCATAGTATTAGCATTTTCTATATCAATACCATTTTTCTATGATAGTTGTTGCAATTAAAACATCTGTATTTCCATTTTCAAAATTATGTATAGCTCTCTTTATATCCCTTGCCAACATCTGACCATGTATATAATCAACTTTTATATACTCAGGTAAAAGTTCTCTAAGTTCTTTTGACTTCATCTCAATTCTTTTCACTGAGTTAAATATATAGAAAAACTTGTCCTTCTCTTGAGACTTCAGTAAGTATAATATCTCTAATTAAATCTTTATTATTGTCTATATACTCTGTTTGAATTTTTTTGTCTTCCTTCTGGAGAAGTATCTATAATAGATAAATCTCTAATTCCCAATAGTGATAAATTTAGAGTTCTAGGAATAGGAGTTGCAGTTAAAGTTAAAATATCTATATCACCTTTAAGTTTTTTTCAATTTCTCCTTGGCTTTAACTCCAAACTTTTTGCTCCTCATCTATTATAAGAAGACCTATATCATTATATTTTATATCGTCTGACAATAATCTATGAGTTCCTATGATTAAGTCAGCTGAGCCATTCTCTATCTTTTTAAGACTTTCTTCCTGCTCTTTTTTTAGTTTGTACTCTACTTAAAAATCTCTATATTTATAGGATAATTTTTAAATCTTTCACTAAATCTTTCATAATGTTGCTCTGCCAGTACAGTAGTAGGAACTAAGAGTACAACTTGTTTCTCGTCCATTATAGCTTTAAAAGCTGCCCTTATAGCAACCTCTGTCTTACCATAACCAACATCTCCACAGACAAGTCTATCCATAACTTTACCTGACTCCATATCTCTTTTTACATCTTCAATAGCCTTTAATTGACCTGGAGTTTCAGTAAATGGAAAAAGCTTCTTCAAATTCTTCCTGCATAACAGTATCTTTTGAAAACTTTAAAACCATTTGCTAAATTTCTTTTTAGCCTGAATTTTTTTATTATTTCTTTAGCAAAGATTTCTATATCTTCGCTCAATCTAGCTTTCTTTCTTCTAAAACCTTTTTCTTCCGAGTTTATATATTTCAGGTATAACATCAGAAATATTAATATACTTTTCTATCTTATTTATACCATCAAGAGGAACATACAACTTGTCTTCATCAGCATATTTTTATCTTTAAGTAATCCTGTCCATCAATATTTTTCTAGACCTAAGAATATTCCTACACCAAAAATTTTTCATGTATTACATAATCTTGTTCTGCTATTTCATCGACAGTCTTATACCTTAGAGCCTTCTTTTTCAACTCTTTCTCTTTTTACTCTAATACCTTTTTATTTCTCTATCTGTCAGTATTAGCTTATCCTCTGTTCTATAACCTTCAAAAAAAGTGGATACTTTTCAAATTTAATATCATAGCCCTTAAATATTTCTTTTGTATCTTGTAGCTTCCTCTGAGTAAATTACTATATTTGTGTTTTCAGATAATTTTTTTATTCTGTCTATAACTTCAAACTGCTTTTAATTCTTCTTCTGTAAATTTTTTTGTATTTCTGTTTGCTTTCCTATTTTAGAGAGTTCTGTTATTTTGTTTATTATGTCATTTTCTCTATCTGAATTTTTCACTTATGAGTCTTTTTAACTTTTGCTTGTAAAATATCATTATTTTTCATAGTAATATTCCACTTTATTTTTTTGCTTGTATACATAAGAGAAAAAATCTTTTTATCTTTATTATTGTCTATGTACAATTCTATACTATTCAATTTTTTTCAATACTTAATTGAGAATCTAAGTCAAAAATATGTTATTCTATCAACTTCATTTCCAAAAAAATTCTATTCTCACAGGATTTTCTTGATTGATATTAAAAAAATATCTAAAGATATCCCTCTTATTGAATATTCTTTTCTTTGAGTAAGCATATATGTTTTTTTCAAACTCAGCTTCAATTAATTTTTCTTCCAAGGCTTTTATATCTACTTCTTTTTCCTTTTTCAATAAAAAAATACTGTTAGCCTTAGAATAATAATCTTCTAAGAAATATTCTAAAGAGATTAAGATTATAAATTTTTTTCATCTGATTTTTAGAAGTTCTAATAGATCATAATTATATTTCTTTAGTTCTCCATTTTCATTTTCTTTTTTTATTCTTAGAATTCTTCCTTTATAGAAATCTTTTAGCACAAAAAAATAATCATCTATATTTCTATTAGATGAACAGACATAGACTATGCTATTCTTTTTTTATTTTTTTAGCCAAAATGGGATTTCTCCTCTAAATTTCTTTTTCCATATTCTCTCCTAATCCATACAGAATAGATTATATCAATTATTACAATATATTTCCACTAAATTTTTTTTATAAAAAAGCAGGAGATACCTGCTAGAGTATCTCCCACATAAAATATTTACTAAATATAATTAGTAAGTATTTTTTTAGATAATAGTAAAAATACTATTATCAAAAAGTAGATAAAGATTTTTCTCACTCTTTTCACCTCCTTTAAAAAGAGATATTAGAGGAAAAATATGCATTTATATATATCATAAAAATCTTGATAAATTTAATATAATTAATTAGAATAAATAAAGTAAGCATTAAATTTAATGACTAAAAAATAGCACCTATGCCAGTAGGTGCTATTTTTTTATTTTATATCTAGTTTTTTTCCAAAAAAACTCTAACTGCAATATACATCAGTCTAGCTAAAAATAGGATTAACTCCTTCTTCTTTTAATATCTCCAAGAATATTTTTATCTGCCTTTTTTTTCTTTCAATATTCAGCTCACAGCCCTTTGAATAAAGATAGTCATGCACAACACTTGCCCTCACTATGTTTTCCATAGGGAAGAACAATAGCTCTAAATATCCTAGGTATGGAAGCATAATCTGTTACAAAAGATTTGAGGTACTCTTATAACATAATTTTTCTATCTGGTATATGTAATCAGAAATTAATTCAAACTTTCCATTCATAAGATCCTTAACCAACAACTTTGACATTTCCATAAGCTTTCACCTCCATTTTCTATATCATAATAGCTTTTTAATATAATTTTCATTCACTCAAAAAAACCTTATATACTTCTATAAAAAAATATTAAAATTGTATTTCAAATTTACATTTTATTTAAAAACATTAAAAAAACTATAATAAAATTATATGTTTTTTTATTTGACATTATACATTAATTGGTTGTATAATTATCTTAAAAAAAGAGGGTGATTTATATAGAAAAAAATAAAGCATTCTCAACTGTTGAGATAATACTATCTATTTTAATTTTTTTCAATTTTATTGAATATTGCGTTTCTAAAGTACAAGGAATTTAAAGAGTTAAGGGATATAAATGAAGCCAAAACAAAAAAATTACAGAAGCATTTTATTTGGTATCAACAACTTCTTTGAAACAGAAAAAGAAAGCAAGAATTAGAATTAGACCTTTCTGCAAAAATTGTAATATCAGATAAAAGCACTTCAATCACAAGATATAGAGCTTCCAAAAAAATTTAATTTATTATCATACGTATACATCTAATTTAAAAAAATTTTAAATTCTCTTTTACTAAAAAATGGCAATATTTCCAAAGTCATTTTCAATATATATTTTTAACAAAGAGAAAAAAAGTAAGATACAAACTTTCTTTTTATGGCTTCGATAGAAGTAAATTTTTAAAAATCAATAGTTATCGTAAGAAAAAAATAATAACGAAATAAACTACAACAATATTGCTGACTATCATAAAGAGTACTAATGAAGATAGAGAAAGCTTTTTACAAGGACTGGAGAAAAAGAATGATTAAGAAATTATTTCTATGCTTTTTTTATTTTTGTTCATATGCTTAAATATCTTTTCTAAACAAAGTAAAAAAATGTAGTTAGAATTGATATTATAGGTAAAAAAATGCTAATAGAAGCTATTTTATTAAATTTTCAGATGAGAATAATTTGAATAGTTTTGAAGTGTATGATGAAGATAATTAATTTTCAAAAAGGAAAGAAAAAATGGAAAAAAATAGAGAATTATTTTAAAAAAAGTCAATTAATAGTAGTATGGATAATAATAAAAATTTCACTTATTGAGGATATAGAAGAGTTATATATCAGAGAAAAATCTAAGTTCTAATAAAGGTATTTTCTACATATTATTAGAGGCTATAAAATTTTTAGCAAGTGATATACATATAGAAGCCTTAAATAATATAGTTAGGATTAGATATAGAATAAATGGTATTTTTAAAAAGAAGTCGCTAGAATAGATAAAAAGCTTTTCTAGCAGTATAAGTTCAAAGATAAAAAAATTTTATCTTCCTTGGATATAGTTGAGAAAAGAAAACCCTCAAGATGGTAGATTTTTCATTGAGATATAAAGGTAGAGAAATAGATTTTTAGAACTTCTATCATGCCAACTATGAATGGTGAAAAAAATTGTAATTAGAATTTTTAGATAAGTTTAACTATAACTTTACCTTGGAAGATTTGTATTTATCTGAAGAAAAATAAAAAAAGTTTTCTATAAAGCTATCAATCAGAACAATGGTATTATCATAGTAAATGGACCATACAGGTTCAGGAAAAATCTAGTACTCTATACAGTATATTGAAATATAAAAAAATAAAGAAGAAGTTAATATTTCAACTGTAGAAGACCCTATTGAATATCAAATTGAAGGAATTAATCAAGTTCAGTGTAAGAATGAATTAGGTTTAAATTTTTGCTACAATTTTAAGGTCTTTATTAAGGCAAGATCCTGATATCTTGATGATAGGAGAAATTAGAGATAAAGGAAACAGCTGAAATAGCTGTTAAAGGCTTCATTGACTGGACATTTAGTTTTTCTCAACTTTACATTCAAATGATAGCTTGGGTTGTATAAACAGACTAGTCAATCAAGGCATTGATAACTATCTTGGGGTTTTGGTTTTACAGATGATAGTCTCTCGAAGTTAGTTAGAAAACTTTGTCCTCATTGTAAAAGGAAGATAAGAACTATAAAGAAGAAAAATTAAAAAGTTTAAACCTTACAGAAGAAAACTATAAGGACATAAAGTTTTATACTTCTGGAGCTAGCAATATATGAACACAAGGTTATATTGGAAGAATACCTGTTTTGAAATAATTTGGTGATGGTTAAAATATGCTAGCACAGAAGAAATAAACAAAATTTTAAAACTCTACTTAATGCGATGGATAAGGCTAAGGGATTAACTTCACTTGATGAAATAATGAGGCAATTATGAGAAATCAAAAGAAAAATTTTTATTTTTCACTAATGAACTAGCTCTACTTATAAAAAGTGGTCTAACTTTTTACTAAAGCTATAAATTATATTAAAAGAAGAGAAAGAATAAAAATTTAAAGATATTCTAAGAAATTCATAAAACTTAACTATGGGTAAGGAAATATTTATGATAGTTTTAGCTTTTTTTGAAACCTTTTGGAAGCACCTATTTATATATTTTAAAATTGGGGAGCTCAGTGGGAATATGGTAGAAAGCCTAGAAGATGTTCAAAATCTTAGATTTTGATTTTAAAGTAGAAGGAAAAATTAGGGGAATTTTAATTTGTCCAAGTATCTATTTAACTTTTTTAATAGTGGGTTTCTTACTCATCTTTATCTTGCCTAGCTTTATTACAATTTTTGAAGAAAATCAAATTGAACTACCTTTTAGTTACAAAGGATTTTATTAGGTCTTTCAAGGAATTTTTCATTATATTTTTAATTTTTATAATATGTATATTAACAATAATATTTATTTTTTTAATATGTATATAAACAAAAATAAATATAAAAAGAATAAGAAGAGATAAATTTCTTTTTAAACATATTTTTATTTGGAGAATTAAAGAAATTGTTACTTGCTTTCAAACCTCTATCATTCATTTTCAATACTTTTTGAATGCTGGAATAGGAATGGTAGAAAGTTTAGAAATAATGTATATGAACAATAATAACTACTATCTCAAAGATAGATTATTTGAGGTTAAGAAAGCTATATTAGCAGGAAATAACATAACTACTTCCTTTAAAAACCTAAATCTTTACAACGATAGATTTTCTATTTTTAATCACTGTAGGAGAAGAAAAGTGGATATCTATCAGAAAAATTTTTTACAAATTTCTAAAATTTTAAAAGAAGACTTTTGATTATAAGTTAAAAATTACTAGCTATACTAGAACCCTTAGTAATCTTTAATTTTTAGGACTTATAGTTGGTTTTGTAGTTTTAGCAATATATCTACCAATATTATCAATAGGGACATATTTATATAAAAATTTTAATAACTCGACTGCGAGACTGAATTTTTAATCTAAAATGCTAATCGTTCACTAGCGCAAAACGTCGTTGATAAATCAACTCAGACATTTGCTTTTTGACGCTCACTAACATAGCATTTTCACGATAAAAATTCGTCATTCAGCAGTCGTTATTTAAAAATCTAATTTTTGCAGTCGTCATTTATAAATTTTTTAAATAATGGTTTAATAGGAGGTCTATATGAAAAATCGTGGTTTTCTTTGATTGAAGTAATTGTAGCAGTAGCTATAATAGGAATATTATCAGGTATTGTTGGTTTAAAATTGAGATTTTTATGTAGCAACTTCTAAAAGATACTAGAGCTGTAGCGACTCTTAACTCCTTTCGTTTAGCAGCTCAAACTTTATCAAATAGATAATGATAAACCTCTTATTGAAGATAGTTCTAAATATAATGATCCTACAGAAATAAAAATGCTTTATTAGAAATCTATTTAGATAAAAATGCTAAAGAAATTATAGATAAAATGAAATAACTATAGGAGCTTCAAGAGATACTGAAAATGGAGAATTAAAGTATGGAGAAAAAGTAAAATTTACTTTTAAAAAATCCTGATAGCAATGGAAACAGTGATGGTTATTATATGTGGTTAGTTCCTGTAGATCCTACTAAAAAAATTTTGATAGCAAAGGGAAAAGAATGGACAAAATATTGATAATTTTTCTATATATAGCATTGATTTTTGTTATGTATATAGATATTAATAAAAAAATATATTCCCAATGTTTTAAATTTTTCTATCTTAACACTTTCAGTTTTTATTAGGGGGATAAGTGAGATAGAAAATTTCTTTATAGGTGCAGCTTGCTATGTCTTACCTATACTAATCTTTTTATGGCTATGTCTCAGATATTTTTGAAGAGAGAGTCTTTAGCTTTGGTGATATAAAAATTAATAATAGCCCTAGGTGGACTTTTATATCACAGTGAAATTAATATTTTTACAAATTTATATTTTTACCTTTTAGTATTTTCAATTGCCACCCTTTATATTACTTTTATCTTTTGCATATATTTTTTTGTAAAAACAGAGCCTTTAAAGATTAGAGGTGTAGAGATAGCATTTGCTCCCTATATATGTATAGCCTTTTTTTATTATCTACAACTATATAGAAGGTATATTATGAAAAATCTAGAGCCTTTTCTTTAATGGAAGTTATTGTGTCAGTATTTATCTTATTTTTAGTTCTGATACCTAGCATAAAATTGAATAGTCAGCAGTTAAAAACTTATTCAAAAAAATAAGACTAAGGAAAAAGAGTTACATTTTTAACTCTTTAAATAACTATATAAAATCTAAATCTATCTCAAATAGTAACTTAGAATTTAATAGTTATTCTGATTTTCTAAGTTCCTTCAGTGATTTCAAACTTATGTTAGAAAATATCCAAGATGATGAATTTAATTTAACGATAGATGTTGAAGATATGGAAGTAGATTTTTCTGATAGAAAAAGAAAAGTAAGTTTAATTAATTTAGAGTATAGAGGAGCATCAAAAACATATAAAAATAAAAATTATAAAATTTAAGGATTAAATGTATATGAACAAAAATAAAGCCTTTTCTCTTGTTGAAATTATAATAGCTATAAGCCTCACTTTAATAGTAGGTTCTATCTGTCTTATCACTTTCTATTCTATGAATAAAAGTTTTTTTAGTTATGAACAAAGACATATAAAAGAGATAAAGAGATAGCAAGTTTTAGGGATTTGCTTGTTAGTCATATAAAGTGGAATGAGGGAGTAGAAATAAGAATTAGTAATCTTTCTAAAAATCAAAAATATAAATAGTTTAGGAAATCTCTTTTTAAAAAGAAAGGTGAAAAAGAAGGAAATCTTTTAGTTTTAAAAATCAAGCCTATAATGAGATTGGAAAAACTACAAGCAGATACTATAGATGTTTTCTTGTTTTATGAGGATAAAGTGAGTATTAGCTATTTTGATGAGGGAGATATAGTCAACTCTTTAATGGCACAGTAATTTTGGAAAAATTGTTCTGGTAAATTTAACTTTGATAATAATATTTTAAAGTTCTATCTAAAAAGATAAGGAAAAAGAATATGAGGAAAATATTGTACTACGATCAAAAAATAAAAGCCTATATTTTTAGAAGTTATAATAATTTCTTTTTCTATTTATTAGTTTAACTCTCTTTGTACAAATACTTTTAAATAATAGTTTTAAGTTATATAAGGTAGATTATGAAACTCAAGAAAATTTTTCAAAATCTTTAGATTTTTAAATGAAATAATGAAAGCTGAGACTAAGAAATATAGAAAAATATTAATGATGGAATATTAAAAAAATGCAGTTAACTATATAGTTCTCAAATGAAGCAGGAGAAAAATTTTTCTGATAGCTGATCCCTAGTAAAAGAATTTCCTTTAGAGGCTATACTTTTATTAAATGATGAAATAAAAATAAATGCTTTTAATTTTGTTAATATACATTTGAAAAAGAAGATAATAATTAAAGACAAAATTATTTGATACTTGCAACAGTAAAATATGAAGTAGGTAGTTCAAGAGATTTAGGAAGTCTTACAACGGTGTCTTGACAAGGATGTGGATAAAGAAGATGTCTAAAAACTTTAGCTTTAAGTCATATTGATAATTATATAAATGGTGGAAAAATACTATTCTTCTTTTTGGAGAATAAGTTTTTATATTTTTCAAAGTTCAAATAGAGAATGTCTTAAATGAAGAGGACAGAAAAGAGAAAATTAGAAGATAGATTGGAAATAGTTTTTCCAAGATATAATTCTGATGATTTTGTATTGAGATATGAAATTCTAAAAAAGATAAAAAGAGAGAAAATATAGTCGTTTATTTAATGGATATCAATTATTTAAACGATTGTATTATTGATGATATGAAGGACTATGGTTTTATTTCTATTATTCCTTCTTTTTATATCCAGAGAGAGACGACTTAAATCATTATTTTAACTTTGATATAAGCGAAAATATGCTAGTTATAACTGAGTATATGAACAATAATATTTTAGATATACAGAGCTTTCAAAATTAAAGTAGTCTTCACTTGATAGCGAGGATTTTTGAAGTTGAAGATAAATTTTTCAATAATAAATACTTTTTCTAGCTAATATTACTGAGGATATACATATAATTTTCACTGGAGATAAAATAAATTTTGATGATTTAGAGCTAGAGAACAAGACTTATTCTTTTTATTCTGTTGATAATTTAGATTTTTCTAAATATCCTAATTTTCTTCCTGAAGAATTGAGAAACAAATATTCTCTTTACTACATAGAAGATAAGTATCTATATATTTTGTTGGGACTTTTCTATAATAACAATCATATTGACAATAATAATTCACTATAATCTCAATAGTTCTGAAAAGAAATTGAAGCCTTAGAGCTTTGAAAGTACCAAGCTTGAAGAGAAATTGAGAATGCTAGAAATGAAATGGAAGAGATTGAGGGTTGAAAGTAAGATCTTACAAGAGTTTCTTGTAAAAGAAGATATGGATATAAAGATATCTTCATTTTTAGAAGAATTGACTTATCTTTGTCCTGAATACTTGAAAATATCTAGTATAGAATATGATGAAAATAAAATTTTTCAATATAGAGGCAAGACTGACAAAGTTGAAGAATAACAAATTTCTAGAAAATATAACAAACTCAAAAATTTTATACTATCTAACTATGACTATATTTTTAAAGAAAATCAATGAGATAGAATTTAAAAATTGAAGTCAAGTATAGAGCTGTTCCGAGGTGAGTATATGTTTAAAGACTTAAAAATAAAAAAATCTAAAGATAATAATTTTTACTTGTTTGTTTATCTTATAGTTTTTACTTCCTTATTTTTAAAAATATTTTAAAACTTGTTGGAAAATCAAAAAGAATTAATCGAACAGGAAGATATATATAGGAAGACTTAACTATGAGAAAAATACAGTTTTAAAAGCATTAGCTTTGAGAAGGATTTTGAGAAAGAACAGAGATAGTAAAAATGAAATGAAAGATGAAACTAGAAAGTCCTTTGATAATATACCTTCCCTTTTCAGATATATAGAAGATAAAATTACTAAAAATAATATTAACTCTCAAAAATTTTTGGAAGAAGTAGAAGAGAAGAGGATAGTTAAATTTAACTATGACTTTCAAAAGGCAGAAAAGAAAAGATATTAAAAATCTCAGATATAGAAAATGAAGATTTATGATATTAATTTTTCTTCTTCATATTTAAAAATAACTGTAGATAAAAGTTTATTAGAAGTAAAAATCTAATCTTGTTGCCACAGTTTTTAGATAGAAGAAGTGGAAATTGATACAAATATGAGGAGATAAAAATATTTTTCAATCTCTTAATATAAATCCTAAAGAAAAAGAAGATGAAGAAAATTCATATTCGTATATGAGAATAGGTGACAAAACCTATTATAGAGTTTCAGCAAAAAAGAAAAAATAAAGAAGAACAAAAAGACTAAGACAAAAAGATAAAGGTGAGGACTGATGAAAAATTTACTCTAATATTATTTTTTAATTTTAAATAGCTTTCTTTTTCAATTGGATTAAATCGTGATGTGATATTATTCATATGCCACTCCATGAAGTTTTAGCTGTTTTATCTAAAGAATGTGGCAGAAATTTAATATGTTCTAAGGAAGCTAAAGGACATTGTGATTGATACATATTTTAATAAGGGGTGAAGATTTGGACTCTGTTTTAGGTTCTAGCTGAAACTTATGGTTTAACTATGAAAAAGGAAAATAATACAATCTTTCATGCTAGCTGACAGATTGCAAAAAGGCTAAAATTATTGGTAGAGGTACTCTCAATAATATGTCTTTAGAAGGAGCTAGAATTGAATTAAAGATTTGATCAGAATTTGTTCTGCAGCGATAAAAGTGGAAATTTTATCCTAGATAACCTGGTACATGTCATCTGTTTGCAAGATTTCTATGAAAGGTTGCATGAAGAAAAAGGATTGAAATTACAGATAGACTGAAGTCGCTTTCGTTTTGATGTAGATCAAAGAAAAGCTGATAATTATACATAGATGAAACAATTAATCTTGAAGACTAAATCATGAAGTTGATGGAGTTTAATTGTATCACTAAACTTTTCCTCTTTTCAATGTCTCATCATGATGAGTTTAAATTGTTGTTAAACTTTTGAATATAAGGTTAGTAGTGAGTAAGTGAATAAATTAATTTAATAGTGAAAGAATATAAACGCTATTTCAATGAAGTATAGAATGGTCTCAACAGTTAATTGAGTTCTCAAATTTTGGAATGTCATCATGCTGAAGACTGGACTAATTGTATACCGATAAGTATTTTGATGAAAGAAATGATGCAGCTACTGCTATAATTTTAGAGTAAGACATTCATGGTTAAGTCTTATCATTGAACAATAATAAGTGATGTTTGGTACGGATTCAATTTGATCAATAATGATTTGGTTTAAGTTGTTCCCTCTTATGACCTTAGTAACAAATATGAGTTAAATAAATGACCTTTGGTTTAGTTATTTTATTATTCTGTTTAATTCAGTTCAGTTAGAGAATGTTTAATAAGATATGAACATATAACTCTGGAGAACAGAGTTGGAGGCAGCCTAAAGTTAGGAGTTAAGTAGACCCTGTTTTGTCGGGAGTTAAAATCAATGCAAAATATTGAAGTAAATTCCTAACAGGTGGTGCCTGTGGTTTTCTTTTGAAAGAAACTCAGATAACTTTTAGGTCAAAGTTGAGCCAGAATAATGTTTTTTTGCAATTCATTTTACATTATTTTCTACTCTTAGAGCATATAGGGACATAGATGGCCCTCTATTAGTAAAATATGTAGATAAAACACGAGGTCTCTCCCTCATTTGGTTTTGTTGAAACTCAAATGCGGTTCGACACATTTTTTGGTGACAAATTCAGTTTTGTCAGAATTTGTACCATAAAATAAATATTCATTATTAGGTTGGACAGGGACTTTACGTGAAGCCAGGGGACAAGGCTGGGTCCAGAGGGGAATAGTCGGGGACAAAACAATCGCGCAAAACTTCTTCACATAATAAAATTAGCAGAGTTTAAAACAGAAAAACCTTTGGATTATTTATGTTAATTACTTGTGTGT